>Ga0066695_10000116_pt1 | contig 17242 bp, 14 predicted proteins | sample GraSoiAngelo_144_FD_66452 | JGI IMG/M metagenome (GOLD analysis project Ga0066695, IMG submission 66452) | Grasslands soil microbial communities from the Angelo Coastal Reserve, California, USA - 14_1009_02_40cm | ecosystem: Environmental > Terrestrial > Soil > Grasslands | place: USA...
GCAAAAAGCACTTTCGGCTCAATCTGTTTGAAGCGGTCGATCACGCTATTGGTGCCAAAATCCGGCGAGCAACTGGACCACGTAGCCCCCATACTCGCGCAGGCCAGGAAGGCGATCAGCGTCTCCGGAATATTTGGCATATAGGCCACGACTCTATCCCCGCGCTGCACACCCATCGCCCGCAGCGCATGAGCCACCGCGCCCACCTTCTCGTACAGTTCGCTCCACGACACCTCCACCAGGTGGTGCCTCTCCGAGTGGAAGAGCACTGCCGGGCGACTGGACGTGGCATTGCGAAATACATGCTCTGCGTAATTGAGCCTTGCTCCAGGAAACCACTTCGCCCCCGGCATCTTCCTCTCCACCAAAACCTCGCTGTACGGCGAAGAGGCCTTGATGTGAAAGTATTCCCACAATGATGCCCAGAAATCCTCCAGGCTATCGACCGACCACTGCCACAATTCGTCCCGCGTCTGGAAGCTCAACCCTTTCTCACTCTTGAGCCACTGCATATACCGCGTAATATTTGCCTCCCGCTTCACATCCTCTCCCGCTTCCCACAAAGGCGCATCATGCCCAAATGGAGTTACCATAGATATCCTCCTTCTTGCTTCGTCACCAATAACGTTTTTTGGATACAGTGTAAGTCTAATCCTGATCACCCTGAAACGTCAATGCAAATTGGCTTGAAGGAGGGTTCGACCCATGTCATCCTGAGTCCCCTGTCATCCTGAACAAAGTGAAGGATCTATGCCGAGAATGGTCACACTGCTTCCTCCAGGAGGGTTCGACCCCATGTCATCCTGAACAAAGTGAAGGATCTATGCCGAGAATGGTCACACTGCTTCCTCCATGAGGGTTCGACCCGTAAACTGGCTGTTATACAGGTCGGCATAGAATCCACCTTTCGCAAGTAGCTCCTTATGGGTCCCCTTTTCTACGATACTGCCATGATTCATGACCAGGATCAAATCTGCATCCCGTATCGTGGAGAGTCTGTGGGCAATCACAAAGCTTGTTCTTCCTTTCATCAGCTCTCCCATCGCCTTTTGAATGAGAACCTCCGTTCGAGTATCAACGCTGCTTGTCGCTTCATCAAGTATAAGGATCGCCGGGTCGGCCAGGAACGCTCGGGCTATGGTCAGCAGCTGCTTCTGCCCCTGCGATAAATTGGTTGTTTCTTGATTTAAAACGGTCTCGTAACTCTCAGGCAGCGTCCTGATAAAGTGGTCAGCCTGTGCTGCTTTTGCAGCCCGCACAATATCTTCTTTTGTGGCATCCTCACGACCATAGGCAATATTCTCCCGTATCGTCCCGGTAAAGAGCCAGGTGTCCTGGAGCACCATGCCGAACATCTTGCGCAGATTTCCGCGCTTCAACTCCGTAATGTCCACACCGTCAACCAGTATTTCGCCGCCGTTGATTTCATAGAAACGCATCAGCAGGTTGACCAGGGTCGTTTTGCCTGCGCCGGTCGGACCGACAATCGCGATGGTCTGTCCCGATGTGACATCGATATTCATGTCCTCGATCAGCGGGACATCTTCCTTATAACTGAACGTGACATGTTGGAACTGGACTTCGCCCTGCGGATACTCAATGACCTTCGCATCAGCCGCTTCTGGTATTTCTTCCTGTTCATCGAGCAATTCAAAGACGCGCTCTGCCGATGCCATCGTCAACTGAATCATATTCGCGATATTCGCTAACTGGTTGATCGGTTGGGAGAACTGTCGCGCATATTGAATAAAGGCCTGCACATCCCCGATCGTAATCGCCCTTTGCGTGACCATGATCCCGCCGATGACGCTCACCGCGACAAAACCAAGGTTGCCAACAAACATCATCAGTGGCATGATCATGCCAGAAACGAATTGCGCCCTCCACCCTGAATTATACAGCTTCTCGTTCAACTCATCGAACTCCGCGATGGATTTGCTCTCGTGTCCAAATGCTTTGACGATCTTGTGGCCCGTATACATTTCCTCCACATGGCCGTTGAGTTCCCCAAGCGCCCTTTGCTGCCCCGCAAAGTAGTTTTGCGAGCGTTTCGCAATCGTGGTGGTGATGAGCAGGCTTACTGGAAGGGTGAGGAATACCACCAGGGTCAGTAATGGACTGATGGTCAACATGATCGCGATGACACCGACGATGGTGACCACGGAGGTAATCAACTGCGTCAGACTCTGCTGCAACGTGCTGCTGATGTTATCCATATCATTGACGGCACGACTGAGAATTTCTCCGTGCGTGCGTGAATCATAAAATTTCAGGGGCAGGCGCTCAAACTTCTCCTCCACCTGTCGACGCATCGTATACACCGTTTTTTGCGCCACACCCACCATGAGATATTGTTGGATGTAGTTGAACACTGCGCTGACAATGTACAGTCCGCTCAGCAGCAGCAGGGTTCGCCCGATATACGCGAAATCAACCCCAGCTCCCGGTACGCCCTCGGATTTCAGCGCCATACCTTCAAAGAGCACGGTGGTCGCTGACCCCAGGATTTTCGGACCGACAATGTTGAAGATCGTGCTGATCACTGCCGCCACAAGTACGGCCAGCAAGAGAAATGTATGTGGCTTGAAATACCCAAGCAGCCTGATGAGCGTGCCGCGAAAATTCTTGGCTTTTTGCACCGGCATACCCATGCCGCCTCTTCCCATCCACCCCATGCCGCCTTGCCCGCCGGGTCTCATCCCTCTGCGCTCTACACTCATGCGATTTCCTCCAATGACAGTTGTGAGGACACAATTTCACGATAGACAAGGCTGGTCTCCATCAGCTCTCGATGCGTGCCGATACCAGCAATGCGCCCCTCATCTAAGACGATAATCCGATCCGCGTCCATCACGGTGCCGACTCGCTGGGCAACGATGAGCACCGTCGCATCGGTGGTTTCCCTTCTGAGCGCTGTTCGCAGCTTGGCATCGGTAGCATAATCAAGCGCGGAAAAGGTGTCATCAAACACGTAAATCTCCGGCTTTCTCACCAGGGCACGGGCAATCGACAGGCGCTGCTTCTGTCCGCCTGAGATATTCGTGCCTCCCTGGGCAATAACGGAATCAAAACCGTCTCGCATCTCAGAGATAAATTCGGTGGCCTGCGCGATGTCGGCCGCGTGCTTTACCTCTTCCTCCGATGCCTCTTCGTTACCATAGCGGATATTCTCCGCAACCGTTCCTGAAAAGAGCACCGCCTTTTGCGGCATAAAACCGATTTTCGCGCGCAATTGTTCCTGCGTCATCTCGCGAACATCCACGCCGTCAACCAGGACGCGGCCCTCGTCCACGTCGTAGAAGCGGGGAATCAGGCTGACCAGCGTCGATTTGCCCGCTCCGGTGCCACCTATGATGGCCGTGACCTCACCAGGACTGGCCTGGAACGATATGTTGCAGAGTGCAGGCTCTTCTGCACCCTGGTAGCTAAAGGTCACATTTTGGAACTCAACATATCCCCGCTGTGTATCAGCTTGCTTCGCCGTCGCGGGATCATTGATTTCGGGCGCTATCCCCAGCACCTGGTCAATTCTGCCTGCGGAGGCCGCGGCACGCGGTAGCATGACAAACATCATCGAAAGCATCAGCACCGCAAACAGAATTTGCATGGCATATTGCAGAAATGCCATTAAATTACCGATCTGCATCTCGCCATTGTTGACGCGGATGCTGCCGAACCAGAAAATGACGACGGTGGAAAGATTGAGCACCAGCATCATAATCGGCATCATTGTCGCGATGATCTGATTGACCTTGATGGCGGTATTGGTCAGGTCGAGGTTTGCCTCGTCAAAGCGCTTTTCCTCATGATCGATGCGGTCAAAAGCCCGAATGACACGCACTCCGGTAAGACCTTCATCCAGCACGAGATTTACTTTATCGATTTTCGCCTGCATAGCTTGAAAGAGCGGGATAGCCTTGCTCATGATCGCAACGATCGCGATGAAAAGGATCGGAATGGTCCCGACCAGTACCCATGCTAGGGTGGCATCCTGGGAAATCGCCAGTATTATCCCGCCGATAAACATCAGGGGCGCGCTGATCATCATTTGGAGTATGATGATGACGACTTGCTGAACTTGCGTTGTATCATTGGTCGTGCGCGTAATGAGCGATGCCGTGCCGACAGAATCAAACTCGTGCAACGAAAAGTTTTCTACGTGCTTGAAAAGTTTGCCGCGTGTGAGCCTGCCAAAGCCAATAGCAACTCTGGCGGAAAAGAAACTTGCCACGATGGCGCAGATGGTGCCCACTATGGTAACCAGCACCATCAAGCCTCCCACACGCAGTATGTATGTTGTATCGCCCTTCACAATCCCGGTATCCACAATATTTGCCATCAAGTAGGGAAGATACAGGTTTGCAAGGGACTGCAAAAAGACAAGCACAAAAACAAGTGCCACAGGCATGCGGGAGGGCTGTAAGTACCGAATTAAGAACCGGAACAATTTAATCATGCCACCTCATCTCCGTTCCATGGTGAATGATCCGCGCTGGCTGCATTCTCTTTGAAATAGCGAAACACTTTGGATAAAAGCTCGGCAAGTTGATAGCTTTGTTCCTCTCCCAGGTATTCCACCAATCCCTCAAAGGAGGCGGAAAAAGCATCCGCAGCCTGCTGGGTGACCATTTCGCCTTTCTCCGTCAGCGCTATGCCAACGGCACGCCGGTCTGTTGGGTCGATGTGCCGTGTGACTAATCCATTCGCTTCAAGACCTTTCAGCAATTGGGTAATGGTTGGAGAGGTCACATGCAACAGTTTGCTGATCTCCGACACCTTCATTTCGGAAGTATCAGACTTCGTGCTTTTTCTGATACAAAACAACACCCTGATTTCGCTAAGTGTACAACCCGCAATTGATCGTTGGTGCCATTCGACCTTATTGAATTGCATGAAAACCCTCAAAAGCTTCTGTGCAGCTGGATTGGTATTCCGATCCATGTGCTCACCTCCCCTATTAAATAAGTTTGCAAATAATTTGGTATCTAATTTATTAGATAACCTAATTATAATGCGGAATTATTCCATCATCAAGGTTTGAACAGTAGAATGTGCAGAAAATCCTCCATTGAAGTGATGCACAGGAAAAATAGTGGTATCTGTCACAGTTATATGGTACAGCGTAGCTTTTCGATAAAATCGCGCTGACAGGCCCGTAGGTTTCGCCCAGAATAATAGAGCGGGGCTAAGAAGGGGAGCACAAGGGGATGCCTATCATAGGGAATCGTTATGCTGCATAGGAGCGAACGTCTACTTGTACTCCTATGCGTGCAGCTTCCTCTACAATGTGGAGCAAGTGTCTTGTTGTTTTGGCATCCAGATAGGCTTCGCCGCAAGTTTGGCACACCTCAGCGGGTACGTTCTTAAAAACCACTGTCGTGGTACCCCGCTCAAGCGTCATGGTGGTGGTTCCTGGTTGGGTTTCTCCTTGCTTGCAAATGACGCATTTCATGACTTTTTCCTCCTGAAATTAGTGTCCCATTGATCTGGATTTGGTTCATACACTGTCACTATTATCCTCCTTCGCCTTGTCGTATCAGTTGCAACCACAATATGGAGCGGCCGCTTATTACACCAACCGAGGATTAACTCACTTGGGAAAGGAGTATCACCAGAATAGACCTGTATTGTCTCCCCTGTGAGAAGCACTTGCATGACATCTTCCTCGCTCACACCCCTCTGCGCCATTCGTTCAACAGCATGACGTTGATAGATGACTTGATACGTATTCACAGCGCTTCTCCACTATCAGACTCGTTATTAGTGTAGCATATTCACACAAGGTTTGCGTTGCTAATAATCGTTATGCTGTGGAAGGCAATAAGCTTAAAGGAAACGCTTCTTAATAATCCGGCCCGGTGACGATGTGGGTAATCCATACATATACAGTAGGGGCCGATTTATCGCGCCCAGCGCCGATTTATCGGCCCTAATACGCATCAACCTAAGCTGCCTTGAATGTCACCCTGAGCCGCAGCGAAGGGTCTGTCCCGATGGGCCTCGAGATGCTTCGCTAGAGTTTACACTGAGCGAAGCGAACGTGCTCAGCATGACAGCGTTCCCTTGTCACCCTGAGCCGCAGCGAAGGGTCTGTCTGCATGGGCTTTTCTTAGGTTGATGCCTATTACCGCCGATTTATCGGCCCTCGCTGGATTTACCCCTCTCCAGATGAATAAGATAAAACAGCATCCCTCGCGGAGCCAGGTAAGGCGCTCCCCACTCAGGCAGATTAAATACTTTCCAACAGGTAACAGTCACATAATTCCACTTACATTGACGAATTGAATATCTCGTGCTATAAATGAGTCAAAATATATAGAATAAATGATAATATTTTTATTATGTCAACAAATACAAGAACTACATTGCCCTGGCTAGCTAGCCCAAAAGAGAAAGCGACGGAATCATGAATGACAGTCCACATGTCTCACCCTTTGAGACGATATGCAAAGTAAACGAGACCGGCAAACTGATATTGAACAATGTCGTGGTAGTGGAGAACCTCAATGCCCAGTTGGCAAAGTTATCTTATCAAACCCGCTATTCGCCTGCTTAACATGCGCCTTAGAAACAAAGAACAGACATTTACGGAGCAGCGCGCGGCAAATGACGCCATATCCTCACCCTTCAAATTTCCGCAAGATATAACATATAAGCCAACCGTAATAGATGGCTTGCCCGCGGCATGGGTCACTCCATCCGCTATCTCGACGGAGCAGGTAATCCTCTATTTGCATGGAGGGGCATATGTGTTAGGTTCACTCACCATGTATCACCCAACACTCGTCACCTACGCCAGGGCAACCAGGACACGCCTCTTGATGATCGAGTATCGTCTCGCCCCGGAGCATCCCTTTCCTGCCGCGGTCGTTGATGCGCGCACAGCCTACCTTTGGCTGCTTGCACAGGGCATACGATCCGAGCAGATAGTGGTCATGGGAGACTCGGCCGGTGGAGGTTTGACAGTGGCATTGTTGCTGACACTGCGTGATGAGCAAATTCCTTTACCTGCCGCTGCCGTTTGTCTCTCACCCTGGTTTGATCTCGCCTGTACCGGTGAGTCGATACGCACCAGGGCCAGAGCAGATGTCATCCTCACACCACAGGCGCTCAAGAAGGCCGCGGATGCATACCTGGGAACAACAGACCCACGTACTCCCCTCGCCTCGCCCCTCTACTCAGATCTACACGGACTCCCGCCGATGCTCTTGCAGGTTGGCACAGAGGACATTCTCCTGGACGACGCCAGGCGCTTTGCAGTACGCGCGCGTGAGGCAGGCGTCTCCGTCGAGTTGCAGGTATGGTCGAACATGATACACGTCTGGCAAGCGTTCGGGCGGCGGCTGCCCGAAGCGCGGCAAGCAAGAGAACATATTCAACGATTTATCCGTTCCCACGCACCACGCTCAATCCCCTCTACGCTAATAAACCAGCCGTAGGGGCCGATTTATCGGCCCTCACACACCCTTCCTTCCACTCTCACGCCGGCAACCATCCCATACGCCCTCATGAGTCGTTATATTAATAGACAAAGAGAAATGATATTGGCAAATTGTTGCTAAAGGACAATGCTCATGAAACGCCTTATTCTTGCTACCATCTTATTATTCCTGGCAGTCGAGCTTGCGCTGGCGGCTCCCGTGCTCGCTTTCACCCCCTTCGGAACGCGGCTGTTGCGAGATCTCGTACCGCCTCCTACCCCATCTCCCACCCCTATTCTCACGGTGAGAGGGACGCCACCAGCGGTGAGCGCCCAGGCCGCTTACTTACTTGACGCCGACACCGGTCATATCTTAGTTGATGTTCAGGGAGATCACCGCTTGCCTATGGCTAGTACCACCAAAATCATGACCGCCCTCATCGCCATTCAAACCGCTGATCTCAGTCAAATTGTAACGATCCGGCAAGACGCCATCAACGAGGTCCAGACACACAACGGCAGCAGCGCCAACCTGGTTGTTGGTGACCAGATCCGCTTGAAGGATCTGCTCTATGGGCTCATGCTGCCCTCGGGCGACGATGCCGCCATTGCTATTGCAGATGCCGTCGGGGGAACGACGAGCAAGTTTGTCCAGGCGATGAACCAGTTCGCGCGTCGACTCCATCTCACCCAAACCCACTACATCAACCCGGATGGACTCACATACCTGACGCCTCAAGGTAAGCCCGATCCCAACCAGTACACAACCGCCGCTGACTTAGCGCACCTGGCGCGCACTGCCATGGCCAATCCGTTCTTTGCGCAACTCGTTGAACTGCAACACTATGTCCTTCCAGTCAGTACAGTTCATCATGCCTATACCTGGAACTCCATCAATACCTTGCTCAGTACCTATCCGGGAGCAACTGGCATCAAGACCGGCTTTACCGTTGAGGCAGGCTACTGCCTGGTGTTTACTGCCACCAATGGGAGACATCATCTCATTGGGGCGTTGATGCATGAGCCGGATGTAAACCAGCGCTTTGCTGATGCAAGCACGTTGCTTGATTGGGGATTTGCCCTTCCCCTCGAACCGCCCGCCTCGTAGTCTGCGGTTAGATGAAGCGCAGACTACGACAGGTGCTTATTGCCGCTACTTTCATAAGTCGTCGAGGCGTGGGAGGAAACGCCGCCGCCCGCAGGCGACTGCTTTCTTGACGGTTGTTCCACTGTCTGCTACACTCTTTTTATGAGCAAAACCCTTACGAGAACCATCTGTATTAAGCTTGACATAGCAAGCCATGAAGCCGTTTTGCAAGAGACGCAACAGCGTTTTAATGAAGCGGCTTCGTGGATTGCCTCTCTTTGTTGGCAGGAGAGGATTACCAACACCACTACCGCCCATCACCGCGTCTATGGCGAAACCCGCTCCCGCTTTGGCCTTGGTGCTCAGTTGGCGTGTTGTGCGCGGGCCAAGGCGGTGGAAGCGGTCAAAGCCGTCAGAGCCAAGAAGCAGGAGACGTGTCCTGAGTTTGGCTCGCGGGGCAGTGTGCGCTATGATGCACGGACCTACCGCTTGATGAGTCTTGACCGTGTTTCCCTCAATACGCTGCACGGGCGCGTGATCTGCCGCATGATCTTGGGCGAGCGTCAGCACGCCCTGCTCATCGATCCGGCATGGACCATCGGTGGGGCTGATCTCGTCTGGCGGCGTGGTCTCTACTATTTGCATGTGACCCAAAGCAGAGAAGCCCCTCAACAGAGGGAGACGCAAGAGACCCTCGGAGTTGATCTTGGCATGGTGAACCTGGCCACCGATAGCACAGGGGAGTCCTTCAGCGGGGCCAAAGTCCATGAAGTCCGTCTGCGCTATCACCGCCGTCGCCAAAGCCTGCAGAAGGTGGGGACCCGCTCGGCCAAACGCCGCCTCAAACGGATGAGTGGACGTGAGAAGCGTTTCCAGAAAAACACTAATCAGTGTATCAGTAAGACCCTGGTTGAGAAAGCCGTTCACACTCGCAAGGCACTCGCTCTTGAAGACCTCACCGGCATTCGAGAGCGAGTCACGGTTCGTCGGGAAAACCGCTATGAACGGCATTGCTGGGCTTTTTTCCACTTGAGAGGATGCATTGCCTACAAGGCAGCTTGGGCGGGCATTCCTCTCAAGTTCGTTGACCCAAGGAACACCAGTCGCACCTGCTCTCAGTGTGGACATTGTGAAAAAGCCAATCGTCAATCCCAAGCCTCCTTTCGCTGTAAGCAGTGCGGTTTCTGCTTGAGTGCGGACTACAATGCCGCGATCAATATTTCGCGGGCTGCCGTCAAGCAGCCTATGGTAGCGACCCATGCGGGTTAGTTACAAGCCTCCTGCCTTCAGGCGGAGGTACTTGACTGCCGATCCACCCATTATGGTACTGGACGAACCGGCACTGGGTCTTGTCATGGAAGAAGAGCAAAGAGTGAACACCCTGTCATGCTGAGCATAGCGAAGCATCTCCACTCCCATCCAGACACCCCCTTCGCCACCCTCCGCGTGACAAGAAAGGGCCATCCCCTTCAACGACGTGCACTTTTATCCACTCGCTTCTACCCAGCGCTCCAAAAGCAACCGATAGTGCGCGATCATTGTCTGGTGAAGTTCTTCTCCGCTCTTGCACCCAGTATGTACCTGCTGCTCATGATACGCGAGCGCATTTCGTGCGCCCTCTACCGCCTTTGGCGACACTTCAATAAAATGTACTGCCTCTGCTGGCAGAGGTTCCCATGTCGGAGAGTTGCGCCAGTTAATATAGGGACAATTGCGGCACTGGTTCGCACAACAATACCCACGCCGGATCAAAAATGAGCGGGTAGCAACGTAGAAGCCGTTAGCGTCAATAATCCAATCATCCTGGTCTTCGATGGGGCTACCTTCCAATTCATCCACACCCTTAAGCACAGGGAGCCGTCGTAACAACAGCAGCTTTACCTCTATTGCACATGTTTCCACGCTTGTGTGTCGACTTCGATGCCCAACTCTTCCCCCCAGAGGACGCGACCTAGCAATTCAGCAGATTCCACCAGGCGTGGCCCGGAACGGTGAAGATAGGCGTTGCCATCAATGGCATAGACCCGCTTGTTCTGTACTGCTCGCAAGGATTGCCAGGCAGGATGCCGTTGCAAAATCGGTACATCCACCATCGTGCGTTCGAGCGTATAGCCGCAAGGAGCAAGCACCAGGACATCCAGGTCCGCCGCTTGCAGTTCATCCCAGCTTAGCCAGGGCGAGTGCTGCCCAATTTCCCCGAACACCGGCTCTCCTCCGGCTGCGACAACCAGTTCGGGCGCCCAGTTCCCCGCCCCCATCAATGGATCGAGCCACTCTAGTATCGCCACGCGCAGCCTGTAACCAAATGTTGCTGTCACCGCTGCCAGGTGCTCCAGCCGCTGTCTATAGCCATTCACCAGCATATCGGCGCGTTCTTGTCGTCCCAGTACCTTGCCCACGCGCACCACATCCTCCCATACATCATCCAGGCGATAGGGAGTCAGCGAGACGACGCGCGGCTGCAAGCCAGTCAGGTGTTGTATCGCCTGCACAACATCACGCTCGCTCACCGCGCAGACTTCGCACTGCGTTTGAGTAAAGATCACATCTGGCCGCAAGGTCTGAAGTCGTTCGATATCGATAACATAGATACTTAATGCCTTGAGCGCCGCCTCGTCAAGTGTCCGTTTGCCCTGTGCCAGTTGTTTCACCTGGGCATCAATCTCGGCGCTACTGGTGTCGATGTCAATCTCCACCTTACTGACTACTGGCAGCGAGAGCACCTCTGGTGGATAGTCACATTCGTGAGAGCGTCCTACCAGTTGATCCAAACAGCCTAATTCAGCGATCATCTCGGTCGCGCTAGCCAGCAAAGAAACGAGTCGCACATTTTCACCTCTCTTGTCATGCTGAGTCATTGTCATGCTGAGCGTAGCGAAGCATCTCCTGCGGTTGCCACGTCCCGGTCTACATCTATAGACTGAGCCATTGTCATGCTGAGTCATTGTCATGCTGAGTACCCTGTCATGCTGAGCGTAGCGAAGCATCTCCCGCGGTTGCCACGTACCGGTCCAACTGCCCCGCAGTGCTAGCCTCCTGTATGTACACCGACAACGATGGTCTCACCCAGCGACAGACCCGCCAGGACTTCATAATTCGTTCCATCTGTCAGCCCCAACACCACGGGTTTGGCAACAAACCGGCCATTAGATGGTTCAAGCACAAAGGCCGGGACCGGATTGTCCACCGAGATCGCTGGATTCTCAATTTGGAGCTGCCGGAGCATCAGGCTGGCTTTATCCAGCGCAGAGGCCGCCTGTTGCGAGCTGATGAGCCCGATGCTGGGCGCTGTTCGCGCAAAGTTCACCGCGTTCACGGGAATGAGCAACACGTTAGAGCGCTGGACCACATAGATCGTGACGTTGGCCACCATGCCGGGTAACAGGGTCGCGCCCTGTAAGCTAGTCATGTCAACGTCCACGGTCACAGGGAATGTCACCACGTTCGAGACCGTCACCCCATTGGGTGAGATAGCACTCACCGTTCCGCCAAACTTCCGCTGGCCATAAGCACTCACCGTAAACTGTGCGGGTTCTCCTATCTTCACGCTCGCAGCATCGGACTCGCCCACGTTGGCCTGTACTTGTAGGACCGACGCATTTATGATCTGTATGAAAGTGCTTCCAGGAGGCGCTACAGAACTGGTAGACCCGTTGACTGGGAGACCAGGTGTGCCGCCAACTGTACCATTAATAACCGTTATGACACCATCATGTGGTGCCGTCAGCGTTGCATTCGCCAAATTATGTTCCGCTGTTTCTAGTTGAGCCAGGGCCGCGACTAACAGACTCTGTGTGCTGTTGACCTGCGACTGCGCCGATGTGTTGCTGAGATTGGCACTGGACACCGCTACGTTCAACTGGCTCTGCGCGGTGTTGACCTGCGCCTGCGCTGTCGCATTGTTGGTCGCGGTTTGCTTCTGCGTCGTGTTTACCAGACTCTGGGCAGTGTTGACCACACCCTGCGCCATCGTATTGTTGGCGTTGGCTTGCGCCTTGGTCAGTGAGAGTTGCTTCTGGTCGCTGTTGACCTTAGCCTGCGCTGCTGCAACGCTCGCATTTGCAGTAGCCACCGCAGCCGTCGCTGTAGCACAGTCGGGAGCAGGAGGAGGAGGAGGAGAAGGACCACAAGCCTGTGCCATTGCCACTTGAGCCGCCAACAACGTTGCCTGGGCATTACTCAGGCTGGTTTGATCATTACTGAGCGTCGTCTGTGCGGCGGCGATGCTGGCCGCCGATAGCGATTGTGTCTTACTCAGGTTTGCCTTTGCATTGTTGAGCGTCGTCTGCGCCGCGGCAACGCTCGCCCCCGACTGCGCGTTTACCTTATTCAGGTTTGTCTGTGCGTTATTGAGGGTGGTCTGTGCTGCGGCAATAGTTGATCCTGAGAGCCCCTGGGTCGCATTGGAACCTGCCTGACTATTGTTCAGGTTCGTCTCCGCAATCCTGACTCCTGTCTGGGCCTGCCTGACGGCATCCTCAAGCGATGTCTTATCGAGCTTGGCGAGTACCTGGCCCTTATTGACTGCCTGCCCTACCTTGACATTGATCTCAGCGATTTTGCCCGTGCCAGAAAAAACGACATTATACGTACCGCCTTGTAGAGGACCGACCATGTTGACGGTAAGAGCGACATTACCCTGGGTGACCTTCTGGTATTGGTACATCGTGACGGGTCTGCGGGTCTGCATTGCCAGGATGATACTCCCGATGATGATCACCAGCAAGAGGGTAGCGATGGCACTTAACCCTGCAGTGATGACAATGATCCCTCTACCCCGTCGCCACCACGGGAGATTCGGGCCTACCGGCCCACCTTGACCGCCGGCATCACCGTCGCCAGGTGGAGTGAACGACTCACCTATAGAGCTTTGCTGCTGTTGCAACATACGAGTTCATGCTCCTTTTCATCCATGTTAGTGTAGATGGATCACCACCTCAGCGCTCATGCCAGGCAGCAGCGCCTGGCCGGAGTCACTATCGAGGGCGATGATCACAGGAATACGCTGACTCACCTTGGTGAAGTTGCCGCTGCTGTTGTCCTGCGTCGGGAGCAGCGAGAACTGACTGGCTGCCGCGCCCACGATCTGGCTGACGTGACCTTTGAAGCTGGTACCGCTGTATGCATCGACATGGACATCCACAAACTGGCCAACAGAGACGTTTTTAATCGCACTTTCATCCACGTAGGCGATGATGTCCACACTACTTGGGTCAGCTTCCAGGGCTAATGCGATACCAGGGGAAACGGTTTGACCAACCACACCGGGTACCTGCACCATGACCCCACTGAAAGGGGCCGTCAGATTCGCTATAGCATTGCTGCCAGTGGCCTTGACTGTACCAATGACCTGATTAGTGCCCACGTAGTCGCCAATCTTGACGGTCAGGCTGTTCAGTGTGCCTGGTACTGTGGAAACGATGTTCACGATGTTCCCATTCACCTGCGCATCATCGGTCGAGTAGAAAAAGTAATTGTTGTAGAGCAGGTACCCGCCGACGCCAGCGACGACAAGGATCACCAGAACAACGATCAGGTTGATGAGGACTATCCGGCGCATGTGCGTATCCTTATCCTTTCTAGTGCCGCTGGGGACATCGCCCGCAACGGAAATGTGCTGGTGTCACTCTTCACCGCGACGAAACATAGGATACGTAGAGCGTGCTGCCAGTTCGGGTCGGTCCCGGATGATGGCCTGTTGGAGCTGTGTTAGGAGACCAACCAGCAGAACGCACTGCTCGTGATCCATCAAGCTGAACAGTGTGTGAACGTGACGAAACAACGGCGCAGAGCACCTCTCCGCCGCATCTCTGCCAGCAGGTGTCAGGCGAATGACGAAACGTCGCTTGTCCTCTGGGGCCAGTTCGCGCGTCACATATCCTTGGTGCTCCAGCCCGCCAAGCAGGGTACTGACCGTGTTGCGTGTCACCGCCAAGCGCCCGCTCAACTCCGAGGGATTCAAGCCTTTTTCCCCCGCATCCTGCATGGCTCGTAGCCAGAGGAGAATAAACAGCTTGGACCACGAAAGACCAGCTGGTCGCAGGTGCTCCTCTACCGAGACCATCAGCAGGGCATGGGTAAAGCCCACCTCGCGAACAATGCGGAGGGCGCCGAGGTCCACCTCCGGGTGGTAACTCATGAGACTCTTGAACATGAGGCTCTTGGGCATCCTATTATCGCCAAAAGCCGGATGACCAAATTCCTCCATGTGTCGAGCGATTCGTTCTTCAAGATCGCGGCCTTCGTCGTTTCCGCTGTTTTCGTTCACCGTCGCTGAAAACCCCGCTTCCTCTTTGTATGTGGCATACAATAGTTCGTAGTGTTATCATATGGCTTCGAATTATTATTTGTCAATATAGCTTGTTGCAAGTGTGGCCGTGGTAGCGAAGAGGTAAAGAAACGATGAAGAAGAGATCAATGTGGTGGAGGTTTCTCAATGACCGACATCTGTCACCTGCAAGTCGACCAGGGTTCCAAAAAACTGAGACTTTAAGAGCGGTTAAGATTTCTACTCAGAATCCAGTAAATCTTAACTCGAACTCAACTAGGTTACTACTTCTCTTCCCTTCCAAAATGTCCCGGGTTAGTCCATAATTGCCGAGATATGGCTTTCTTTGCGCCCACCCTTGTCTCCGTCCACTTTCTGCGGCGAGAAGGCCAGGGTATCCAAAGGCTGCCTTTTCTGTCGCGCATGGATTAGCTGCATCGACGTTGAGCAATGGCTAGGCACGGCCCAGGAGATTTAGCACATGTTAACGATACTTGCGGTCATCCCACTTGCTGTAGCGCTCGCGATGATGACGCTGCAGCAGAGAAACAGTCGCCAGGCTGGCCTGGTAACCCTTCTCCTGGTCTGCGCTATGACGTTTGTTGTGCCCCCCTTTCACCTGTCGCCCTTGCAGCTCCTCCTATCCTTAAGCGAGGGAGGTGCCACCTCTCTCACTGTCCTCACCGTCCTCTTGCCCGCTCTGCTCCTCTACCATCTGCAGCGAGTCACAGGAGGCATGAATATCTTAACACAGAGCATTGCTCGTCTCACATCAGACCGGGACCTGCAGGTCTTGCTGCTCGTCCTCGGCTTGAGCCCCTTCGTAGAGGCGCTATGCGGGTTTGGGGTGGGGATCATTGTCATTGTGCCGATGCTCCTTGAGCTACGCTTTGAAGCTTTGCGCGTAGCACTATTGAGCTTGTTGGGCCAGCTGACGACGGCTTGGGGTGCAATGGGCGTTGCGGTGGTCCTGACCGCATCACTGACCGGGCTTCCTGTCGATCAGGTTGGAAGCCTCACAGCTCTTTTGTCGATGCCGACCACTGTCGTCTTGAGCCTCATCTGCTTGCATGTAAGCGGCGGAAAAGCTGCGGTACACAGGTGGTGGCTGGTGGCTCTAGCCACAGCCGCCATCCTGACGGGTGGAGCGTGGATTCTCAGCCGCACCGTAGGGGTTGAGCTTGTAGGGATCCTCTCCAGTACGCTCGCGCTCGCATTTGTGGGTGGAGTGGGGGTGTTTATGACCCGGCGAGCTCCTCATTCTCAGAGGGCCTTACATAAGGGAAACACAGGAAAAACGAACCGGGACTCGCTCTGGCTGGCTGCTGCCCCATATGTGCTCTTGACGTTCTTCCTCCTCCTCTCCCGCCTGGTTCCCCCTTTGCGCGATTGGTTGCAAACTCATGCGGTGCTGGAGCTTCCCGCAGTGCATCTAAACCTACCTCTCCTGTACATTCCGGGGTTCTGGGTGTCGCTTGCACTCCTTATAGCGGTAGGCATGCGTGGTACTTCAAGGCGCATGGCAGCAGATGCGCTGGGCGCTGCCTGGCGTCAGTTCACGCCCAGCGCACTGGCCATCCTGCTCTTCCTTCTCACCGCCCACGTCATGCAGGCAAGTTCAATGACGGCCTCGCTTGGAGCCGCTGCGGCTTCTCTAGGAAGCCGGTATGTATGGATCTCTCCCTGGTTGGCCGGTCTGGGAGCCTGGTTGACCGGTTCTAACCTCGGTGGGACGGCGATGTTCGCTCTGCTGCAGAAGGCAGCGGCCAGCAGAACAGGGCTTTCCCTGCTCTGGTTAGCCGCCGCTCAAAATGGGGCGGGTCAGCTTGCGCGCATGCTGTCTCCAGCCTGCCTTATGCTCGCAGCTACCTCGGCTGGCCTGAAAGGCCAGGAGGGCCTCCTCATCAGAAAATTCGGGCCGCTTGTCCTCTGGGCCATTGCGCTGATCATGCTCCTGCTCACCGCTATTATGACCCCCTCTCCTCTTGTTATCTGTTTGCTTGTAGTACTGCTGGCCCTCCCCTGCTTGCCTGCACTGCGCCCGGTCTTTTTGGCTACGTCTGTACTGGAAAGCGGGAACGTCAGCAGTTCCCTCTCCAAAGAAACCCTCCTTCGTGTTAGAAGGCAAACAGCGGTAGTGGATAGAGTAGAACTGCCTTTATGGTCGAAGATGTTCACTATCTGTATACCACAGGCTTCATCCCAGCACTTGGGGCCTATCCACGCAGTCACGTCCCCTCACCACTGCAGATCACCGGACACTCGTACATTGAGGCTGAATAAACCTCCTGAGAAGCACCAGCCAGGTTGGGCGTACACCAGCAGCGCTTATCATGGACCTGTTTCCGCCTCATTGTCCTAGGGCGATGCGAGAGCGCGGCAGCACGGTCATCCTTGCATTGTCATGCTGAGCGTAATCTTGTCATGCTGAGCGCAGCCTTGTCATGCTGAGCGCAGCGAAGCATCT
>Ga0066695_10000123_pt1 | contig 17006 bp, 23 predicted proteins | sample GraSoiAngelo_144_FD_66452 | JGI IMG/M metagenome (GOLD analysis project Ga0066695, IMG submission 66452) | Grasslands soil microbial communities from the Angelo Coastal Reserve, California, USA - 14_1009_02_40cm | ecosystem: Environmental > Terrestrial > Soil > Grasslands | place: USA...
CTCAGCAATTATTTGCGGCCCGGCAAGGCCCAGGTCTCAATCTCAGGGTCCCGCGAGCTGTGGGGACAACGGAAGGACGGGTCGACGTTCCCCATGGAATTCCGTGCGAGCGAAATGCTCCTGGGCGGCGAACGACGCTTCGTGGGAATCCTGCACGACATATCCGAGCAGCGGGCTCAGAAGGACGCGCTCGAATATCAGACCCTTCACGATCCGCTGACTGGTCTGCCAAACCGAACCCTGTTCAATGACCGACTGCGTCAGGGCATTGTGATCGCACATCGGGAAAGAAAGCCGCTAGTGCTGCTCATCATGGATATGGACCGATTCAAGGAAGTCAACGACACGCTCGGTCACCACATTGGCGATCTGCTCCTGCAGCAGGTCGCGTTGCGCCTGGCGGCGACACTCAGGCAATCTGACACGGTAGCGCGGCTTGGCGGAGACGAGTTCGCGGTGCTGCCGGCCGGCGGGACCGACCTCCATGGCGGATCCCAGGCGGCTAAGAAGATCCTTCACTCATTGGAGCAACCCTTTGTTGTCGATGGCCGAAACATCGATGTCGGGGCAAGCATCGGCATTGCCCTTTTCCCTGAACACGGCGAGGAAGCCAACACCCTCATGCGCCATGCGGATGTTGCGATGTATGTCGCCAAGCGGACCAAGCGGGGGTCCGCCGTGTACGCCCCCCACCACGACGAGCACACGGCCGCCCACCTGGCACTGATTGGCGAGCTGCGTCACGCCATCGTGCATGACGAGCTGCTGCTCCACTATCAGCCAACGATCGCGCTCGCCAGCGGCAGGACGATTGGGGTGGAGGCGCTGCTGCGCTGGCGGCACCCAAAGCATGGGCTCACACTTCCGGACCAATTTGTTCCCGCTGCGGAAGAAACCGAGCTGATCCAACCGCTGGCCCGATGGGTACTCAATCAGGGCCTCGGCCAGCTGCGCCGCTGGCTCGATGCCGGACTCGAGATCGACCTCTCCGTGAACCTGTCGGCGTGGAACCTCCATGATCCCGACCTTCCGGATCTGATATCGGATCTGCTTGCCAGCTTTGGGGTTGAGCCAACCAGGCTGAAATTGGAGATCACTGAGAGCAGCATCATGGCGCACTCCGCAATCGAGACCGTCACGCGCCTGAGCGCCCTTGGCGTAGGTCTCTCGATTGACGACTTCGGGACCGGCTACTCCTCCCTAGCCTACCTGAAACGCTTACCGGTGAACGAGATCAAGATCGACAAGTCCTTCATCATCAGCATGATTGGCGACAGCGCGAATGCATCCATCGTGCGTCCGATCCTCGAGCTGGGTCACAACATGGGCCTTCAGGTCGTTGCCGAAGGAGTGGAGAACAGGGAAACGTGGGACAGGCTTGTAACGTTGGGTTGCGACCTGGCCCAAGGCAATTACATGTGCCCGCCGGTCCCCGCGGCCGATCTGACCCGTTGGTTGCGCGACTCGAGCGGGGGCCGGCCCGGGTGAAGCTGGCTGTCAAAGGAGAACCAGCCGCCGCCGACGCCCGCCCATGGGCGCGCGAGGGCCGCCATCCACGTACTGGGGGACTTCAGCCCGATCCGAGCTTGGATGCCATACGAATCAGCTGCAATCTCGAGTGAATCCCCAGCTTGGAGTACGTGTTGGCCAGATGGGTCTCGACGGTCCTTTCCCCAATATGCAGCCTGACCCCAATCTCGGCCGCCGAGCACCCCTCGGCCCCGAGGCGAGCAACATCGAGCTCGCGGGCAGTCAATGACGCTGCCTCTGGCAAGGTCCGGGGCGCTCCCACGACCCTCAGCGAGGCTCCGGTTTGTGCCAGGGTGGTTGCATACAGCCGCGTCACGCTAGCGAAAAGGACTACCACTCCACCAAGAATCACAATAGTCAGTCGATTCCGGCCTTCAATCAGGGCCGCGGTGATAAATAGCAGGACGCCGACGACAAGCACAACGCGGGCTGAGCGCCGCGACAGCATCCAGTTCGCAGCCAGCAGCGGCGGCCAAGCCAAGGCCCCAACGACAGTCCTCGGCGACGCGATTTCGGTGACGAAAACGGCAGCCAGGAGAACGCTGCAGAGCCCCGCTGCCGGAGCGTCCCATTTGCTATCCGCGAGAGCGCATGGCCCGGGCAGATATCGACCAAACCTGTCGCCGATCCTGGTACCCCCGCCCATTTCCTTCCCTGGGGCCTCTCGCTAGTCCAGGGCGAATACTACACCGAGCACCGGGCTATGCATAGCCGACCCCCGGCGTGACCCCTGCCATGTCCAGCGTCGGCCTCGCCCATCGAGCTCTTTCCAAAGAGCGGCTGAATTCACGCGCCCCCCTTTGCGACAGATACATATATATATATAGGTGTAGCTGCGGCTTGACGGCAAGATCGCGCCGAAACTGCCGGATCCCAATGCAGAACGGCCCCCCACCACCCAATCCCTTCGGCACATCGGGCGCCTGCGGACCTCGCATTCCGTCTCCATTTGCTTGCTCTACATCGCCAGACGGCCCCGGTTGCCGTAGCCGCTACCCGAATAGCTGACGAGATCGAACAACACGCCAACGACGATCCAGAGCCACCCGCCGACTCGCACGAATCCGGTGGGCGCCACTAGAACGTAGGCGAGCGTTGTCCAAGGCAAAAACAGCGCGCCGGCTAGTGGCACCAGGAACGTGTGGAACCCGCTAAACGCGTTCTGCCAGCGCACAGGGTCGAATAGAAACCAAAAGAGGATGCCCGCTCGTGGCCCCAGGAACGCCAGGACCGTGACCAAACAACACAAGCTGTCACCTCACTTGTACGCCCAGAGCCTTATCGAGGCGCGCAGAGTACCACGAGGCCGCGAACTTGCAATCTGCCGACTGGCCCGATAGGTCGTAGGCATTGCGCCCAGATTGGTGCGGGACGTGCATTGGCCCGGATGAGCCGTTGGCCTCTCGCGCCACAATGGATCGCGCGTCACACTCATCTGGGAGTCGGCCTCGCGGAGCAGTCCAGCTAGCGGCCGCCTGACGCCCGATCTTCGTGCCAGCCAGCCGCTGACCCTCAGACATCAATTAGCTTCCTGAGGAAATTGCGCAGGCCGCTCGCCCGGAAATGGCCAGACGCGTCGCAGGCTTCAGCTGACGCGGGCCGATAAGAGTCACCAAACTCCGAGGCGTAGGCCGCCAAATAGCCTGCCTCAACCAAGGGCACACCGTACGTGTCGGCGACTCGTTTTGCTTCGGGCTCTACCCCGCAGTTCGGGTAACTAGGCACGGGGAGACAGAGCGCGATTGGACGAGCAAATTGGACGCGGATGCCCTCGGGATGAATCGTGACGCGGCCCCAACACAGGACGGCCCCGCCGACCGAGTGCTCATGGATGCTGCCCAGCATGGTCTCGACGTCGTGATAGGCGTAAATTCCACAACCGCACCCGGCGACTGGTGGCGCACAGTCGGGTTCCTGCTGGTGCGGCTGCAGAACGCGCCGTTTCATCACCTCCCCCGGCTCCCGGCGGCAGACCGCCTCAAGCCGCTCGGAGCGCGGCCAATACGCTGGACAGTATGGAGAGACGAGCCACACGCCCATCTCTCCATGGATCCTTTCGATGCGCCAAGTGCGGTAACCGATGGCGGGCATCAGGGGGCTGCCGGCGACCATTCGGGCGACGTCACCTCGTCCGGCGATGGGAACGCAGGTTCGTCAGGAGGGTCAGGAACGACGAACGGTTCTGAGCTAGGTTGCGGCACTTCGATGGTCCGCAGGGGTTTGCTCGTCCAGCCGAAACCCAAACCGCGAGTCATTGCTTGCGCTCGCGAGCCCGCCCAAAAAGCATCCGTCCGGGCTGAGTCAACGATTTGAACGCCGGCCGACCTGGTCGCAACTGGAGTAGCCATGGTAGCGAGCCTTTCACAGGGGCTTGGCGCGGTCGAGTGCCGAACGGCCCACCTTATCCAAGGCGGTGACCGGGTCATTCAACGTCGTTTGGCCTTAGCCACGCGTGCCAACCTGCCGCCATACTCGCACTGTTTGCGGCCCGTGCTGTCGCCTCAGCCGCAGCAATCTGGTGGCTCGGACGACGCATCGCAAGGGTCGAGCAGGCGTCGTCGCCAATTAGCACCACGATTGTGCTCGCCCAACGTCCTCTCGCTGATCGGCGCGTCGGACCCTTGCCGAAGGTGCTCGCCGCGGTCCCCCTTGCCTACTTTGTCTCGCCGATCCAGCTGATCCCGAGCTTTATCCCGGTGCTGGGACAGGCCGACGATATCGGGTCTTCGTCGCTTGCCTGCGGCTGGCGACGCGCTTCGCTTGCAACGGTGGGTGCCCGAAAGACCGGTTCGCGGACATTTCGGGCCGATCGCCGATAGGGCTTTCGGCACTCGACGGCCTTGAGTCGGCATGAGAGCCTCATTGAATGGCAACGATGACCGGCCGCTACACCTGGCGTCGGGCGCTCCCGCGAATTGCGGGGAGGCTGCTGCTAACCGGACTTATCGGAGAATCGGCAGCCGGCACGGTGCTGGTGATGTTCCCATCGATGCGATTGAGAAGGGCCGTGGCGCTTGGGTGTTCCGTTGTTGTTCTCCGGGCTCTTCTCAGGCTGCCTGGCCGTCACGGCACCCGCGAGGTTGTGCAGAGCCTGGAGTAAGACGCGTGCGGCCATGGACGCCGCAACCGCAAGACTCAGGGTAGGCACGAAGAAGATGAGACCGAAGAGGAGACCCCTGCACCGCCTGGGCCGCACCCGTTGGCGTTCGGAATTTCCAGACAGTCAGCGTCGCCTCTTGAACCATTCTGCGAATGGTGCGAGGACTAGAAGGACTCAGTCGACGCAGGATTCCGAGCCGCCGATTCGGTCGAAGGGCCTATCACTTTATGATTCCCAGGGCACTAGTCAGGACGGCGGCGCGCTACCTACCGTATCGACATGCCGGCGTTAGTAAGCAGTGCCACTCAGGTCCTCGTCATCCGCTTGAGCCGGGCTCGCTCCGCCGAGGTCATCGTTTCGGTCCTCGATGATCTTGCCCGAGACGGCATCCTGCGAATCTGTGACCTCGAGGTCCTCTCGCGAAATGACGATCGTCGGTCGGCGGTTGCCGTCGTGGTCGTCGAGCACCTGTGGCCAGCGCGGCTCCAGGCGGCCCTGTCCGAAGCGAACGCACAGCTGGTCGCTGATACTGAGCTGCCCAGCCTTCGGCGAGGTGAAGCCACGACGGCCCGTCGGCTGGCACGCATCCAGGAACTCAACGAGCTCCGCCGAGTTGGAACACTAACCGAAGGTGAGTTCGCGACCGCCAAGCGGGAGCTACTGCAGGCGAACGGGTGGTCGGTTTGAGCAAAGTCGATACGGCTGGGCGACGAAGCCGGCAGTGGCGGCGCCGCCGGGGCGCACGGAGGCTCTCCCGCTCTGTCGTCGCGGCCGTCGGCTGGATGATCTATGCGACAACAATCGCATGGGTCGCGATCATCGGCTTGTCAGCCATCAGCCGACCGTAATCCACAGTGAGTGCGCTGGCCTGGGCGAAATCGCGGACGGCACCGCCACCCTCACCGTCGCCTGAGGCGTAACGACGCGCGGGCCGCGATCCCATGGGATCTAGGTCCTTCAGCACTTTTTGCCGGCTCGCCTTGCCGCTAGCTTGTGCTTGGACGGCATCGGACAAATTTATGTGAGGAGGTAGCGGAATGTCTACATCTACGCGACAGGGGATGTCAGGGGCTGGGCAGGGTTACTCGAGCGCCGACTATCCCGCCGGCACTCGGAGCACCGCGTGGTCCGGCTGGGTCATCTTCGCGGCAACCATGTTGGTCTTGGTAGGAGGTTTTACATTCATTGACGGGCTCGTTGCCCTCTTCAATGCCGGATACTACGGCGCGCACTACAACCTCCTAGTAGGCAACCTACAGGCCTGGGGGTGGTGGAATCTGGTCGTCGGCGTACTTCTGATCGCGACTGGGTTCGGCCTATTCAGCGGCAGCATCTGGGCGCGCATCGTGGGGATCATCCTTACAGTGGTGAACGCCCTCGCCCAACTGACGATTATCGCGATCTTCCCGATCTGGGCGCTGATCATCATTTCGGTCGACGTGATCGTTATTTATGCGCTCGCCGTAAACCGGGAGATCGAATAGGCGCCTGCGTTTGACTCGAACGGGAGCCAGTGCACCGGGGAAGCCGTCCTCTCTGCGCTGGCCCCGCCGGCGTCAGTCGACTTCCGTGCGCTGTGTGCCCCATTCCTCGATCCCTTGACTAAGGCTCGTTGGGCCAGCGGATCTGACGACGTATTCACCCACACCGAGGTCGGCACCGGCGTCGATGAGTTCTTGCTCAGGGTAGTCCGACAAGATGACAACGGGAATCGGCTTTGTGGCGTCGTGAGCTCGGAGCCGTCGCAGAACGCGGACCCGGTCGCGATGCGGAGCTCGGATGTCGAGATAGATCAGGTCGGGAAGCACCTGCTTGACGCTTTCCTCGGACTCGGCGATCGTCACCTGGTAACCGTCCGTCTCGAGCTTGAGTCGATACATCTCAGCAAGATGCGCGTCATCCTCGATGAAAAGTACCGAGATCAGATCCTCCTCTGATGGAAATGCTGCCGTCCGGCTGCGTCGTCGCAACGGAGTCGCGGCCCTCGTTTTCATTACTACCTCCCTTATCGTCAGATTCGACTGCTCAGACCTTGCCATGAAGGCCAGCGTGCTTCCTAGTGCCCAACGGCGGATTTAGGGCCTAACCTTCAAGGTCCCTTCGGCACTTCCGTGGGACAGGGGGGCACCTGCCAAGCTGTCGGAATCCCCCACAAGCACCTAGGAGAGAACGCCAATGTTGATTCGAAGGCGACCCCTATTGCGGACGGCCGTCGTCGCAGGCACAGTCGGAGCCGTTGCCGGTCATGCGGCCGCGAAGACGTCCGCGCATGAGGCACAACAGGACGCTCAAATGGCGCAGATGCAGAAGCAGACGCATACTGAGCAGATGGAAGCTGCCAAGATAGCTACGTTAGGAAAGCTTAAGAAGATGCTGGACCAAGGCGTCTTGACACAACAAGAATTCGACACGGAAAGAGGCAAGATCCTGCACGGAGCGTAATCCGCAAACCCTTGCAACCTGCGCGTCGCGCTGCTGCAACCGACGTTGACCCCCACGCGAACCTCATGCAATCGCTTACCGCGCGTGATATCGCCGAGCAGCTATACATCGGTAAGCGCACTGTGGGGAATTTGTGCGGTCTTTGATCAAGAAATCCGTACCAATACGGAGGACATCTTTCCGCAATCCGCGCTATGCTCCACGTCGGGTTGGTCGGCTCGCTGATGAGCCGATCCATTTGACCCGCAAGAGCTGCGTGGTGGGGGGCTTGCGAAACGGTTGGCTGACGTGAGAGTGCTCGTTGCCGAAGACCACGATGTGGTACGCGCAGGCATCCGTCTGGTCCTCGAGGCGGAACCCGACATCCGAGTCGTGGCCGAAGCGCGCGATGTGCCGAACGCAGTCGCCGCAACTGTGCGTGCACAACCCGATGTCGTCCTTATGGACGTTCGCCTCGCGAACGGGAGCGGAATCGAAGCTACGCGCGAAATCCAGTCCCGAGTCCCGAGGAGTAATGTGCTGATGCTGACCTCCTATCCGGACGACGAAGCGCTCTTCGCATCCATCATGGCGGGAGCGGCGGGTTATATGCTGAAGACCGCCACTCCGAGTGAGCTGATCCGGGCGGTGCGGCGCGTAGGTCAGGGCGAGAGTCTCCTCGATCCATCCGTAACTCGGCAGGTCCTCACTCGTGTCCGTCAAAGCCCGGTGTTTGCCAGGGACGAAAAGCTCTCGCGGCTTACTGCTCGCGAGGATCAGATCCTGGGCCTCCTGGCGACCGGCAAAACGAACGCGCAGATTGCGCGGGACATTCACATTTCGGAGAAGACGGTCAAGAATCATGTCTCGACAATCCTCGGCAAGCTGGAAGTCGCGCGGCGGACAGAAGCCGCAGCCTATGTGGCTCAGCATCGCAATCCATTTGGGTAATCAGCCGGTAGGCCCTTCGATACCCGGGTAGACCTGAGCGCCGTACCTCTCAGTCGTGTCCTTCGGCACTAGAGGCGGTCCGCCTACCAATTGCATGCTTGGATCGTCGATGAACGTACCTGCCCTCCCGCTTGCAGCGGTATTGGCGGCTCCGATCGGCAGCTCGAGAAGCTCTCTGGATCTTCATCTGACGACGGGCGACAACGGTCGGCAACCCCGCATCACTCTCGGTCCCGCCGTCATCACTGTGGATAAGCAACCCCAGCAGCCGCTCCTCATTGGCTTCGCCGGTCTGGGTTTGACACCCAGGCCGGCGCCCCCGGTAGACCACAACCTGTCGGCCCGGTTGTGGCCCTGGCGATAACGTACGGAGCCCCAACCAATAGGCACTGCGCAGGACGATGCTCGGCGGTCAGGAGGATAGCGAGACCGAATCCGGTGGGGACTCACGCGCCGCCGACGGAACCGTAAGGCGGACGAGTGACCCATGTTTCGAATCTGACTTCAACTCCAATTTCCCACCCAGCAGCCTGGCACGCGTTCGAAGGTTCCGCATTCCGAGGCCCTGTGCGGCCTCCTGGCTGAAACCGCGGCCATCATCGTTGATTTCGAGCTTTATCCGCCGACCAACCGTCCGTATGGTGACCCCGGCGCTCCGGGCGTGCGAGTGACGCCGGACATTCGATAGGGCCTCGCGTACGATTTGGAGCACGTGAGTCGCAACCGGTTCGAGCGAGGCGACCGCATCCGGCTCGCTGTGGAGGCTGACGATAATCCGCGAGCTCGCCTCGAACTCCACGGCCAGGCGCTGGAGTGAATTTGCGAGTCCACCGTCGCTGAGCACGCTAGGCTCCAGATCGAAGACGTATTGCTGAATGTCTTGAATCGCCTCACGAATGCCAGCTGCGGCTTGGGAGACACGGCCGCGCGCCGGGTCTGGAACGGAGGCGGCATTCATCTGCAAAACCATTTCCAGGGCGTACAGCGACTGAACGATCCCATCGTGGAGCTCTCGCGCAATACGCGACCGATCCTCCTGGATAGCCTGCCGGAGATATGACTGGTGCACCCGCATGGATTCGAGGGTCGTACCGATCTCGCGCGCGAAACGCTCGACCGCTCCAACAGCTTTTGCGAGGTGCACTTCGTCGCCGGCCACCCCCCCTGCGATGAGCACCCCAGGCTTGCCGCTCGACCACGGTATCGCCGTGGCGATACCTCGTCCGGTCACAATTGGCCGATCAGCCTTAAGCGCACGACCAACCAGTGGATCAGTTCGCGACACCGTGCCGCCAGTCCGGTGGCCGCGCAGATTCGTGCCATCGTGGCAGATGATCGTCAGCGAGGACTTGCCTCCGCCGGCCGCCGCAATCAGCACCTCGTCCGCATCCAGTACGTAACGGAGGTGATGGACGATGATGCGCAGCACGGTCTCGCCCCGGCGACCTTGCAGGATGGCCTCCATCGATTCGGACGCCGCGCGAAATTGCTCCCCCGCGACAACGGGGTCGAAAATCTCACAGGCGCTACCCTGCACTCCTATCAGCCTTGCCCTCCGGTCATAAATTGGCACGCTCGCCACCGACACCCAGCTGCGCCGCCCATCTTTGCCGATGAGGCGCAGCCGGATCCGACCCACGATCTGTTCAGGATGTTCGAGCTTAGCAAGGAGATCCGGCATGTCCTCGGCATGGATTAGCCGAGTGAGGAGCCGCGGGTTGGCGTAGAACTCGGAGGCCGTGTACCCAGTGAGGATCTTGATAGACGGGCTCACGTAACCGATCCGAGGCTCCGGGATGAGGGAAGCGCGAAAGATGACTTCGCCGGCGCCATCGACCAGGCGCCGGTAGCGGCGCGCGTGCTCCCGAAGTTGCTCAGCTTTGTCGAACCGCTTGAGGGCAAGTGAAAGCAAATCGGCGACGGCGCCGGCAACCCGGGCGTCAGCTGCGCCGAATGGCGTATCGCGTCGCGACCGAAGCGTCAGCAGGCCAAAGCGCCGAGAAATACCAGTAATTGGTACGAGCATGCCTCGGGCATAAGAAGGTTGCCGATGATGCCGCCTCGTTTTCGTTACGGGCGGCACGATCAAGTCGGGAATTATCATTGGTCGGCGCAGGCGCAGCCCTCTCGCAAGGAGGCGCGCCAGAGTCGACGGCGCCGTCGACCTCTTCGGTTTCCAGACCACCCCCTCGGCCGCGGCGATTGCGAATGCGTGGTCGCTGCCATGGGGTGTCAGAATTGCGACCGATTTCGGTCGGACCGACCATTTCAAGATGACGATCGCTTCCCGCAGAAGCGTGGTGCGGTCGCGCGCCGTCAGAAGCTGTCTGAGCGATCTTATGAACGCTCGGTGGTGTTCTGCTTCGAGTGCCTTGTGAAGACGCGTTGCAACGACTGCCTGGTTGCGAGCCGAGCTTTTTACCGCAGGCACCCAAACCCCCTCCTCTAGGGAGTATTGTGCCGCGTGCCCGTGGGCGCTGCCACTTTCGTAGGGCATCTACCTATGAGAGTCGCACCCAGCAGTTGGTTTCGACAGGGTCGATCGGATCAGGCCGGTCCTACCTGTCAGAAGGCAAGGGAACGATCTGGGGACGTGGAGTGATTGACTGTGTACCGTGCGCCGCAACCCGGATGAGTTCGCTGCCGAGCAGGCCGCCGCCGCACGGGATCGGAACGCATGACTGGGCCGCAGGTCTCACGATCGCGGCCCAAGTCCGGGGGAAGTTGGGTAGTGCCAACGCGACACCCAAAGGCACTCGCGTACTATGCACCGCCCACACCCACGATTACAAGAATTTGCGGCGCGTGGAAGTGCCGAAAGGATTACCTTAAGCTGGGTCTCGGTTCAGGCGTCTTGCGGCCTGGAGCCGGAACCCGGGCCTGACGAACCAGCCGCCGACTAGCGCAGCGCTGGTACGAGACGGGGCGACGGGACCTTGCCGAACGCCGCCTGACGGATCGCCCGCGGGATTTCGGCGACGTCTGCAGATTTGAGAAGGAAATCGCAGGCACCAGACTCGAAGCACCGGCGTCGTGCCTCCTCTGTGTTTTCAGCACTGAGCAGGAGGATCGCTGGCGGATCCACTTGTCGCCGGATCGCGGCGGTCGCCTCGGCACCGGTGCCATCCGGCAGCCGATAGTCCAGCAGGACAACATCGGGGGCCGCGCGCCGGGCCCCTTCGATTGCGCCAGCGACACTACCAAAGCGTCCTACGACCTTGATACCGGCGTCGGCCTCGAGCATCGCCGAGAGCGCTTGAGCGACGACGGCATGATCTTCTACGATCAAGACCCGGATCTGTGCCGCGTCGGGCTTGCGCCCGGCCTGCGATTCACCCTGGGAGGAGTCCACGCGTTCGTTGCAGCCTAGACCATTCGCCCACTCGCGTCAAGCACCATGTAGCGCTGCCAATTGACGGCGAGATGGTGCGACGTTTTAATGGCCTGCTAAGACTGGGCGGCGCATATGTTCGGTTCCGGCGCCGCGACAAAAGACTCGCGCTACGCCGTTGGACACCTCTCTTTCGAGGGCGACCATCGTAACTCTGTGAACGTTCTTGCGCCAATGCTTGCGCTGGATCTTGGCAACACGATCGCCAGGCTAGTCCAGGTGTCGGGTTTGTTGTTCGTACTCGCAAGCATGCTCGCAGTCGGGCTCGCACTGACGATGCCGATCATCGTTGGTTCCCATCGAGTCGGCCGCCCTCGGCCGTCATCCATATCGCTGTGATCCCTTGATAACTTTGAATCAGCGTGGTGAGATGGTGACGATCACGTTGCCCTTCTTGTGACCCAGATCGACGTAGCGGTGCGCCTCCACAATCTCAGCCAGCGTGTAGCGGCGGTCGATCACCGGCCGAAACGCGCCGCTCTCGGCGAGTTCCTTCAGCACCAACAGGTCTGACTTCTTGGTCCTCGGGAACGCGTCATCGACGGACATCGATAGTCCGCCCGATGCGAGTGCCGCGCCGGCGTTGAGCATTGACTTCGCACTTTTCCGTTTGCCAACGGCGTCGAAGATGACGTCGTAACGCCTGCCGCCCTGCGTGAAGTCGTCCTTCGTGTAGTCGATCACCGATGTCGCACCCAGCGACCGCACAAGCTCGAGGTTCGCGGTGCTGCAGATGCCGGTCACCTCGGCACCGAGATTCCTTGCCAGCTGGACCGCGGACGTGCCGATCGCCCCCGACGCTCCATAGACCAGCACCCGCTGGCCCTTCTGAAGCTTCAGCCGACGCACGAAGAACGAGGCGATCAGCCCGCCGTAGGGTAGGGCGGCGGATTCCTCGTACGTGAAGTTTGCAGGTCGAAGCGCGAGCGCCGAGCTCGCCGGCCAGCACACCTTCTCGGCGTATGTACCGGCGCGGAAACCGTCCATTCCGAACACCTGGTCACCTGGCTTGAAGGAGGTTACCTCGCGGCCGACCGACTCGATCTCGCCGGCCGCGATCATGCCGATGATCCCCTTCCGCGGTGCCCTGATGCCGAACGCCGCTCGCATCAAGAGCCGGTAGATGCCGCGCAGCTTGAGGCCTCTCACGATGCAGTCACTGGCTGTGACCGCGGTCGCGAAAAGCCGGATACACACTTCCTTGTCCCTGGGACGCGGGTCGGGCACAGTCCTGATATGGAGCACCTCGGGCGGCCCGTACGCCGTACAAACGGCGGCTCTCATGTCCTCTCCCCAGGCCGCAGCCCGATGGCGGTCATGAATTCCGTGACCTAGATGTCTGCGCCCTCACGTCGAGATCTCCATGTTTCCAGAACGCGTTCCTTCCGCCTTCTCCAGTAGGGCATTGAGAAAACCGCGTAGACAGGTCCTCATTCGCGAATCGAATCTTCAGCACCATCATGACCTGGCTGGCGGCGCCGCCCCCGGCCTCGGCTCCTCTGGACGGCCAGGGCCTCTTCCGTGGTGAAGGCGCCACGTCGGCTCCGGATCCAGGCGCGAGCCTGTCGGTGCCGGAAGACCTCGTAGACGATGAGGCCGACGCAGACCGCCGCGACCAGGCCGAGCGCGAGCAGGGCAGGGATCATGGTTGCGGCCGGGATCAGCGCCAGCAGCAGAACGGTCGCGACCGGCCGGCCTCGCCCGAAGCCTCCACCGATCCGCAAGCGGAAGGCGATGTGCGCCACGAAGTAGAGCGCGACCCCACCGCACAGGCCGAGTGCCGGAATAACCGCGAGCGCACCGCTCGCGTCGGCGAGCGTCGTCTTCAGCCCAAACGCGAAGAGAACGATGCCCCCCACCATCGGAAGGTGCAAGTAGGAATACGCGTCTCTCGCGAGCGCCGCGCGTGCGGGTCCCATGGCTTCGGCCAGCCGCGCCTGGGCGACATAGACGACCCAGTCGAAGTAGGCCCACCAGAGGCATGCCACGACGGTGATCCCGAGGAGGGCGGCGACGATCACGCCGGCATCGAGAGGGAGTCCGGCCGCGCCGACGCCGATCGCCACGATGGATTCGCCGAGAGCGATGATAATGATCAGCCCGAAACGCTCGACGAAGTGCTCCGGCGAGACGCGCCATCCGCGCATGTGCCCCAGCAGCGGAGCCAGGTAGAGGATGGGCAGCGCCGCGCACCAGAGCGCCAGCCGCTCCCAACCCTGGACCAATCCGGCGGCGACCAGCATGACGGTGGCAAGGGCGGCGGCCGGGACGAGCCGCGCGACGGCGCGCATGAGTTCTCGATCACCGCGAGCAGCGATGGCCAAGAGCACGAGCTGAAATGCGCGCACGACGGCATAAGCGATGGCGAACGTGACGGCGTCCGACCCGAAGGCTCCGGGCGCGGCAAGGGACATGACAAGCATCGCGCCGATCGCCGCAAGCATCGCCAGCCGGACAACGCCTTCCTCGGGATCGAGCATGTTCGTGAGCCAGGCGTAGCCAGACCAGGCCCACCAAATGGCGCCCAGCAGGAGCAGCCCTTCGAACAGGCCGCCCAGCGTCGGACGACGCGATAAGAAGCTCGACACCTGGGTAATGGCGAAGACCACGACGAGGTCGAAAAAGAGCTCCAGCGGAGTGACCGGATGGGCGCCATGGGCTCGCCCAGGATCGACGCGGGCGTCAGCCACGCGCTCGCTCGCCTCGGCCCCGTCCGGGAACTGGTCCCATTCGGTTATCTTCGCAGCGATCGCTGAGCCGAGTGTGACGGCCGGTTGACGTCGCAGGGTTCGTGTTGCCCGGAATCCTGTACCTACCGCCGACCCCCGTGCTAGCCGACGTAGACGCCGGCGTCGCCGGATGGCGCGATCGCCAGCGCGAGCCAGGCGATGGTGACGATGCTCATCCCGTCGCCCAATGATGAGACGGCCAGGCCGGCGAGCAGGCGGCGCGCTCTGGAGTCCCGCAGCAACGCAGTCGAACACAGGGCGACGGGCCGCGCCCTCCCAGACGTTGACACGTCCCGGCGCGACCCGCTGCTCCCTGTTGTATGCCTTCGACCGGCTTACCGGCGCCCCGCTCCGATTCGTACTCGGTCCAGCTGCGCGATCTGGATCAGGTTGCCAGACGTGTCATTCGTCTGAGCGATGGTCGAGCCTGTCACCTTGGTGGGCGGCATCGTGAATTCGGCGCCAGCCGCTTTCATCCGCTCGTAGTCGCGCTGGACGTCGTCCGTGAAGAACATGGCTGCGGGCTGGCCCTGCTGAAAGAGCGCCTCCTGGTAGGCCTTGGCCGCGGCGTTGTCGTTGCGCGCGAGTTGCAGCTCGGTGCCATCCGGCTCTTCGGGCGACGCCACGGTGAGCCACCGATACCCCCCCTGCGAAACGTCCGCCTTTTTCACGAAGCCGGCCACTTGGGTGTAGAAGCGCAAGGCCTTGTCCTGGTCGTCGACGTAAATGCTGGTCAGTTTGATCTGCATTGGTTTCCTCCTCTGCAATTCGCGGCGTTGGCACGTCATACCATCAGCCTAGGCCCCGCGCTCCGCGATGGCTTCTTGATTTCTGACGGGTCTCAAGAATACGCCCCACATCGGTCAGGAATAGAGAAGCATCGCCCGCGCGACCTACCTAACGTGAGAGACATGGAATTGAAAGTCTCGCACTGCTTTATTGCCGTCCACGACCACCCCGAAGCCCTGGCGTTCTACCACGACGTCCTTGGTCTCGAGGTTCGCAACGACACCAAGGACGAGGGCATGCCCTGGGTGACGGTGAGCCCGAAGGCGCAGCCCGACGTCAACATCGTGCTCGAGCGGGCGACGGCCAATCCGAACGCCCCACCGCAGGACAAGCAGGTGATGTCGGAGCTCCTGGCCAAGGGCATGCTGCGCGCCGTCATCTTCGCTACCGACGACTGCGACGCCACCTTCGAGCACGTGTGCCGAGCCGGGGCGGAGGTGCTCCAGGAGCCGATGGACCAAAGCTACGGCGTTCGCGACTGCGCATTTCGCGACCCATCGGGCAATATGGTGCGATTCAGCCAGAAGCGGTGACACCGAACTGGTCGGGGTACCGCCTGCACCTATTTCTTTTTATAGCATTGTAAATGTGCTTGTTGACTTCTTTTTCTCTGAGTTCTTTGCGTAGCGCCGCTGGCATCAAACCCCAAGCCGCCTCGACGCAGCACCTGCGCGACCTCGCGCGGCTGCGCCGCGTCCGCGACCGGATCGACCGGGAGTACGAGCAGCCGCTGGACGTCGAGGCGCTCGCCCGCGGCGTGCACATGTCGGCCGGGCACCTCAGCCGGGAGTTTCGCCTCGCCTTCGGCGAGTCGCCGTACAGCTACTTGATGACGCGGCGTATCGAGCGGGCAATGGCGTTGCTGCGTCGTGGCGACCTCAGCGTCACCGAGGTCTGCTTCGCGGTCGGCTGCTCGTCGCTGGGCACCTTCAGCAGTCGCTTCACCGAACTGGTCGGTACGCCGCCCAGCACCTACCGGCGCCACGAGGCGAGCGCGACGGCGGGGATGCCGCCGTGCGTGGCGAAACAAGTGACCAGACCGATCAGAAATCGAAAAGCGCCCGTCACCGAGCCGCAACCAGCATGACCGCCATCGACCTCACGATTCACGCCACCTTTCTCCCGCACGACGATCCGGACGCATCCCTGGCCTTCTATCGCGACACCCTCGGCTTTGAAGTCCGCAACCAGGTCGGATACGGCGGCAAGCGCTGGATCACGGTCGGCCCCGCCGGCCAGCCCGGCACGTCCATCGTCCTGCACCCGGCGGCCGTCGGCCCCGGCCCCGTCACCGACGACGAGCGCCGCACCATCGTCGAGATGATGGCCAAGGGCAGCTACGCCGCCATCATCCTGGCCACAGCCGACCTCGACGGCACCTTCGCGCGGGTGCAGGCCAGCGGCGCCGAAGTCGTCCAGGAGCCGACCGCGCAGCCGTATGGGGTTCGCGACTGCGCCTTCCGCGATCCCGCTGGCAACCTGATCCGCATCAACGAGATGCGCTGAGCCGACCCGCTCTCTTTAGCCGGCACCGTGACGCCTCACAGCGGCTCGAACCAGCGGGCGCGATCTGGGGCTGGTTTCTCGTAGCGCTCCTCGACCCAATATTCGCGGCCGCGCACAAGTTGGCCGCCTTCGACTTCGAGGAACGAGAGTGCATAGTGCGGACCCACGGTGGGATGAGGGACACGCACCTCTGAGACCGCAATATTTCCGGCAGCAACGATTCGGAGGACCTCGATCGACCAGCCTTCCGGGTAGCTGCGGTTGAACCCGACGAAGTTCGCTCGGCCGCGAATGCGAACTCGTGCGTTGGGCCATTCGAGGACGAAGTCATCGGCGAGCAGATCGCGAACGGCATCCCAGTCACGCGACTGAATTCGACGCCAGAGCTCGGCAACGATCTCCCTTGGTTCCACTGTTCGATTATGCCGAGAGCCAAGCCATCGCGGGCGATCGGTGTACCCTCGACGCTGTCAACAACGTCCTTGGCGATCACGCCCAAGAGCGTGCTGCGCTACTTGCGGAAGTAGTTGATCGGGAAGTCGATCTCCCACTCATCGCCGGCGTCCCCCGTGCCGCGCTCCCACCGGCC
>Ga0066695_10000125_pt1 | contig 16961 bp, 11 predicted proteins | sample GraSoiAngelo_144_FD_66452 | JGI IMG/M metagenome (GOLD analysis project Ga0066695, IMG submission 66452) | Grasslands soil microbial communities from the Angelo Coastal Reserve, California, USA - 14_1009_02_40cm | ecosystem: Environmental > Terrestrial > Soil > Grasslands | place: USA...
CGGGCGATAGGCCCCTGCGCCCCAACTGGCGGAAACGCCCTGCTTTATCAGGGGAAACTGTATTACTTTACTCTACGTTAGAGTTACGAAATAGATTACTAAAAGTTGCCGAGTTTAGCAGTCATTCATCGAGACTGCTACTGTACTATAGCATACCCGGGCAACTATTGCTACTTTCCTTTTGACGTTATGGACGAAGGAAACATATATTTCTTTCTCTATCTAGCAGAGTCCCCGCGTAGTATAATCAATTTTGGAGAAATACCAGATGGAGAATACGAACAGAAAGTACGTAATGAGGTAGAAATGGAACATCGCTACGCTCTCATTGTTGGTATAGATCATTACAATGATACGAACCACTTTATTCCCCTGCGCTTTGCCCAGGCCGATGCTCGTGCAATGTATGAACTGTTGATTGATCCTGAACGAGGGGGGTGGAATGCTGAAGATGTAGTCTTTCTCTCTGGAGAAGCCGCGACACGCGATGAGATTGAAAGTCAACTCCGCGAGATATTCCTTGTGCGTGCACAGGCTGGTGACCTTGTCGTATTTTATTTTGCCGGCCATGCTTTCCTTGATCCCGCCACCAGGGATGGATATTTAGCGTTGAAGACAACCCTGGCAGATCGTCCTGTCACGGGTCTGCATGTTCCCACATATATCGATCACTATCTCTATGATTCGAAGGCGAGCAATATTCTGACAATAGTGGATATTGCTCATGCTGGTGCCGGTTGGAAACAACAAAAAAATCCTGCCGATACGAGCCAGCTTTTTGGCCAGGCGCTGCTGGATTTGCCACGGACCCATGGGCGTGTGATCATTACTTCCCAACGCGTCGGTGAAGTTTCACAGAGGGAGATGGAGCAGGGACACGGCATCTTTATGAGCCACCTGCTCGATGCTTTAGAGGGAGAGGCTGCCAACCCACGCACAGGACGCATTACCCTGGGCACCCTCTACGATTACCTTGATGAAACGATGCACCAGAATATGACGCAGTACCCGCAGAAATTTGGCGTTGAGCATGGATCGATGGCGCTTATCGAATGGGCGGAATGGAAAACCGCGTCGGCGCCCCAGCCGCCGGGCAAAGGGCAACAGATCATAGGCGTTGAAGTGACACCTTTGCATATTCTGATGGGGCACCAGGGACACGTTGATGATGTCGTCTTCTCTCCAGACGGCACACGCATCGCCTCTTGTGGTAAAGATATGACGGTTCGCCTGTGGTCTACTGAGTCAGGAGAATTATTAAGCACATTAAGCGGACACGAAGGGGCAGTGATGGGGGTGGATATTTCTCCCGATGGGAAGTGTATCGCGTCCTGTTCTGAAGATAAGACGGTGCGACTCTGGGATCTCAAAACGGGAGAGACCACAGCAATACTCCAGGGACACAGCGGCGCGGTCTGGACGGTAGCCTATTCTTTAGACAACCTTATGCTGGCCTCCTGCTCCAACGATGAGACGGTGCGCATCTGGAATCCTGCGACAGGTGAGACGCCGCAAGTGTTGCAAGGCCATCACAACGTGGTTGTGGGGGTAGATTTTTCGTACGATAGCCAGCTACTGGCCTCTTGCTCATTCGATAAAACGATCTGTTTGTGGGATGTGAGCAATGGCAAACTGCAGCGCAGAATACGCTATAGCGATATTGTCTACGGGGTTGCATGGTCGCCCGATGGAGCTTTGCTGGCTTCCTGTTCAGCCGATGGAACCATCTGCCTGTGGGATAGCGCGAATGGACAGATTGTGCACACGCTGACGGGACATGATGGCGCGGTCTGGACAGTTGATTTCTCCGCGGATGGGCGATTGCTGGTTTCCGGCTCGGAGGATGGTTCACTGCGGCTCTGGGATGTGCAGCAGGGACGAGAGTTGCAGACCATTAACCATCGCATAGAGGTCTATGGTGTGGTGTTTGGGGCCAAGGGACTGCTTGCCAACAGCGCTGAGGATGGGGCAGTCCGTGTCTGGCAAACGGAGGTAGTGGAAGGCTACTAATAATTATTATGCAAAGAGAGAGAAGCCCAGGCTGGTGTACATGGGGCGACCTTTGTGACCTCCTGACCTGGTAAAAATGGGGATTGACAAGCAGGGAGGTTTGAGATAGAATTGCACACGTAATCCGTTATGATTTGCCCTCGTGGCGGAATGGTATACGCAGCAGGTTGAGGGCCTGTGCTCGAAAGGGCGTGGTGGTTCGAGTCCACTCGAGGGCACCTGGAACAGAAGAGGCACCCTGGTGGGTGCCTGATTGCTCTTTATTGGGGGCGACTAGCTCAGCTGGTTAGAGCGGCTGCTTTACACGCAGTAGGTCAGGGGTTCGAGTCCCTTGTCGCCCACTTGAATTGGCTTTACAGGCCGCTCTAACGATATCGTCTCAGTCGTTTCATCTCCAAATTGTGGGGTTGAGAACGGCTGATTTTACTTTTTGGGGGTGGCTGCGGTTGCCCACTTTTGAGCCACCTGGCAGATATGGAAATAAACTGCTCACACAATGTGTTATAATGGTACATGGCATCAAAAAAGAATTGTATCGCTTCTGTGAGAAATGGTTTCTTCGAGCGTCAATGCATTGATAGATGTCGGCACAGGAGCATACTCTTATGAGAATTTATGTAGGGGGACTTCCCTATCAAACGACCGAACAAGATCTACTCGATCTTTTCGCACAGGTGGGACACGTTACTTCGGCAACGGTCATTACTGATCGCGCCTCAGGACGAAGCAAAGGTTTTGGTTTTGTCGATATGAGCAACGATCAAGAGGCACGAACCGCCATTGAGCGGCTAAACGGAACCATTTTGGGGAATCGCACCATTGTTGTCAACGAGGCACGCGAGCGCCAAACAACTGATCGCAGGAATCGCTACTAAACCCCGATGACTGGCAGCGCGAAACTTAGCAGTTTGTAGTGTAGAACACACGAAATGGACAAGAGGCTAGCAGATGAGCTAGCCTCTTGTTTATGTTATTACGCTCCTCAATAATAGGCGAGAAGCAGACTGCTTACCTAGCTTCAGATAAGGAACGGATAATACCACATCGCGGGCAGTAACAGTTATTACCCTTGAGGAGGAAGGGTTTGCGGCAACGCGGACACCTCCAACTCACGGACGAGGAATTTACCATCATCTCTTGCGTGGTCATAACCGAAGAATCTACTATGTTTTCTTGCTTGATCATGACCGAGGAATCTACTGTGTTCTCTTGTGTGATCAGAATAGATTCACCATGCGAAAAAGGCTTCAGTCGCTGTGCTTTGATTCTTTGCAAGGATCCTGTAAAGGTAGGCAGAAATACTCCCTGCTCGTCGTAGTAAAGGGGAAGAGGTATGATGCTTTGGCTGGGCCGTTGGGCAATGGCAAAACTCTGCGCTCCCATCCATTGGAAGGCTACGGAGCCAACAGATTCCATGGATACTTCCGGTAAAGCATCTACCGATACGGCGTCTACTGGGACAGCATCTACCGATACGGCGTCCACCGGGGCAGCATCTACTTGAGGTTGTAGCGCCTCCCTGCTTACGCTCTTGTGACGGCCCGACATCCATGATTGCCAGCGCTTGCTGAGTGAGGGCACAATCCCCTCAGGTAGGAGCAGAATAACCAGTAGCAGGAGGCCGCCAAAGAGCATCTGGTTGATGCCAGTTGTGGCAGGGCCTAACTGCTGGGTCAGGTATGTTTGAAGGGGATCAAACAACAGGCCCCCGACAATTGGACCCATCACGCTTCCTACACCCCCGAGAAAGGTAGCTGCAACCACATTGACGTTCAGGGTCGTATCAAAGGCGAAGGAGGGAGTGACCAGGCCCGCGAAGTAGATGGAGGCGGCGCCAACCATCCCAGTGAATGCCGCAGAGAGCACATACGCTCCCAGCTTGAACCAAGTTGTTGAAACGCCCAGGCCATATGCCCGGTCCTCGTCATCGCGGATGGCCAGGAGAACCAATCCAAATTTCGATCTCCGTATCCACCAGGAGACGAAGACCACCGTGAGAAGCAGGGCAAGGGCCACATAGTAGAACGTCAGGTTCATAAAATCACTACTCCAACTGGGAAGCGGGAGGAAAATCCCTGCTGAGCCGCCAGTGATGCCTCTCAGGTTAAAGGCGAGCAGTTGGAAGATAAAGAACAGGGCGATGGTGATCACCATGAACGTATATCGCCGCGTGCGCAGGGCAATCCATCCTAATGGGAGAGCAACGACGCCAGCGACCAGCCCCGCTAACGGCACCAACAAAAAGGGTCTGTATCCATCTGTTATATTCCAGTTCTGGCAGGCAACCGCCAGGGAATAGGCGCCAAGACCGTAATACGTGGCCTGCCCCAGGGAGATATAACCTGTGTAGCCCGAGAAGATATTCCAGGAGACTGCAGCCGCCATCAGCAACAGCGTATCCACCGCCATGGCCGTGATGGTCGGGTCTCCGATCAACAGGGGGAATACCAGGGAACTGAGGATAACGGCGAACAATGCCAGGGTTCTGAAATGTTTCATAGATTTCACATACATATAGCCAAGCGCAACCCGAAAAGGTGTTCCGTTCGTCATTTTACGGGTAGAACTGACAGGAAACATAAGCAGCAAGGCTCTCCTTCATGGTTTCAGCGGGCAGTGATGTAGTCCTTCCCCTCACGATATATAACACATCACAGTAGGGAAATATCATAACAAGCAGAGGAATGAAACGCAAGAAAAACGCTTCCAATGGGATAATTGGGGGGGAAACGGTGACAACAGCATTGGGTACTCTCTTTTTGGGAGTTCCGCATTTTTTGAAATACTGCTTGTACGATACGACGGGTAAAGCTTTTTTCGGTCGGCCCACGACGTCTGATAAGGAGTGGGGATCTTCTAGGTTTGTGGACCCTCACATTCGTTAAGCCCAAAGTCGAATTGACCCTGCGCTTTCCCAAGGCACCCCCAGGAGAACCGGCTTTGCCCATGGGAATCGAACCTTTGGACGCGCTCTCGCACCATGTCCGCCTTGTAGACAAATCCCTGGCTATTGACTGCAAGTCCCACGAGTGCTTGCGTGTTGGTTGCCGCTCAGCGTTGGATATCAGGCTCCGGAGAGCGTGCCACCGAGATACAGGTGACTAATTTCCGGGTTCCCCAGAATTTGATCGTGCGTTCCTTCCAGGCGAACACGCCCACTCTCCATCACGACCCCGTGCGTTGCCAGGCCGAGCCCCGTGCGCACATTTTGCTCGACCAGCAGTAGCGTCTTTCCCAGGCTCTCCATCACTTTCACCGTCTCAAGCACCTGTTTGAGTGTTTTTGGGTCTAATCCCATCGAGGGCTCATCCAGCAGGATCAGGGATGGATCGAGCATCAGGCAGCGAGCGAACTCGACCATGCGTTGCTGACCACCCGACAGGCTGCCGGCCCTTTCCCCTGCTCGCTCTTTCACAATGGGGAACAGGTCTTCGGCTTTGTGCAAGCGGCGGTCCACCAGAGATTCATCGCGCAGCATATAGCCACCCAATTTGACGTTTTCTCTGACTGTCAGATCTTTAAAGAGACTGTGGTTTTGTGGCACCTGTGCAATTCCAAGGGCCAGTATGTGCCGTGGCGTCATGCCGACGATGGAACGCCCTTCAAATGTGATGGTGCCCAGGCGTGGTTTGATGAGACCGCTAATGGTCCGCAATACCGTCGATTTCCCTGCCCCATTGGGTCCGACGATGCAGGTAATGCCACCTTTCTCAACCAGGAGATCGACACCTTGGAGCACATCGCCCCCATCATAGCCGGCAAACACCTTGTGTAATTGTAATACCATCCGCCTTAGTCTCCCAGGTAAGCTTCTAGCACCGCCGGATTACTCCGTACTGCTTGCGGTGTGCCACTGGCAATAGTCGTTCCCCGATGCAAGACGGTCACGGTATCGCAGAGGCTCATTACAAACTCCATGTTGTGCTCAACGATCAGAAAGGTAACTCCTCGTTGATTGAGATCGCGGATGCGATCCTGCAGGTAATGAATCACGGTAGGATTGATGCCGCCAGCGGGCTCATCCAGCAGGATCACCTGCGGCTGGGCAATAAGGATGAATGCGAACTCAAGCAACTTCTTTTGCCCATAGGAGAGGTTGCCAGCAGGCACATCCTGGAGTTCGGTCAGGCCCACGAACTCCAGCAATTCCAGGGCCTGGCGTTGCTCGTGCGAGGAGCTCCACCGGCTGAGCAAACTCGTGGTGCCTCTGCGCTGCACCGCCACATGCATATTTTCCATCACGGTGAGGCGTGGGAAGATACGCGTCAACTGAAACGTGCGACCAACTCCCATACCGAACACCTTATCGGGCGTCAGCTTCTCAATCTTTTTACCGTTGATCCGGATGACCCCGGCGTCTTGCCGTTCATATCCTGTGATCACATTAAACAGGGTAGTTTTACCTGAACCATTAGGGCCAATCAACCCCGCGATAGAGCCTTGTTCGACACTAATAGTGCAGGCATCGAGGGCATGAATACCTCCAAACGCCTTGGAGACGTTCTGTGCTTCTAGAATGCTCATGCGTTTATCTTTTCCCTTCTCGCCCGCCCTTTACGAGCAGGGCTTGCCCTTTCCCCCTGATACCGGCGACAGGAGAGGTCGCGCTGCGGGAGGCCGTCCATTTCACCCATCTTCTGCGCAATGTTGGCACGATCCCTTCGGGCAGCAGCAGGATGACGGCCAACATAAGCGAGCCGAACAGGATTTGGTCAAGACCAACGACCTGCAACTGCACCGTTATGTATTGCGTGAGTGGTTCTAACAAAAAGGCTCCAACTATTGGACCCACCAGGGTACCGATACCTCCCAGGAACGCCATCAAGGCAACGTTGATATCGAAGACAGAGGTGAAGGCAAAGGGCGGGTAGAGCGACCCGATGAAGTAGGCAATCAGCGCACCGATCATGCCGATAAAAAAGGCGGAGATCACATATGCCACCAGCTTGAACGGGCCCGTCTTCACGCCCAGGCCCAGGGCTCGATCCTCATCGTCGCGGATCGCCAGCAGGCCCAGTCCATACTTCGAGTTGCGCACCCACCACGAAACGCCGATGGAGAACAGCAGCACGATGAGCGAGACATAGTAGAAAGGCGTATTGAAAAAAGCGGCGTCCCACGGTGGGGTAGGGAGGAACATCCCCGCCGAACCGTTGGTGATGCCCGGCAGGTTGTAGGCCAGGAGCTGAATAATATTGAACATAGCAATAGTGATCACGACGAAAACATGACGGCTGCTGCGCAGAGCAATCCAGCCCAGCGGGATGGCAAACACGCTGGCAATCAGACCTACCAGGGGAAGCAGCAGAAACGGAACGTATCCTCCCTGGATGTTCCAGCCTTTACACAGCAGGGCCAGGGCGTACCCACCAACACCGTAAAACACCGCGCTGCCCAGGGAGATATAGCCCGTGTACCCTGAGAAGAGATTCCACGCGGTCGCCGCCCCCGCATAGAGCAGGGCGAAGATGGCGATGCTGGTCACCGCCGGATCAGGAAATAGCTGCGGGAACGCGAGCAGCAGAGCCAGCAATGCGAGCAGCCCGAACCTTTTGATTTTTTTCATTGCTTCCTTCCTTCGATCCGCCCGAAGAAGCCCTGTGGGCGAAATAACAGGAGGACGATGAGCAAGGCGAAGAAGACGGTGCTCGCCCAAATAGGAGACCAGACTACATCGATCACGTCTGAGATAACGAGCATGGCAAAGGAGGCAAAGAGGGCACCTCGCAGGCTCCCCATTCCTCCCAGCACGATGATCACGAGCAAGCGGGAGATGAGGTCACCCCAACTTGCAGCGTTGAACGGATTGGTTGCGCCGAAAACCATACCCCCTGCCGCTGCAAGGGCAACCCCTATACCGAAGGTGATCGTCTGCACGCGCTCCACGTCGATACCGATGAGCGCCGCAGCCGTGCGGTCCTGCATCGACGCGCGCAGGCCGAAACCGAACTTCGTGCGATACACGAGGAAGTAGAGCAGGGTTAACAGGACCCCGCTGAGAATAAACGCGAATACATAGATGTAGGGAAGGTAGAAGCCGAACACCGGGATCGCCGCGTCAATGTAGGGCGCCTGGAGTTGCACATAGTTGGCGGTGAAGGTGAAATTTAGCAGCCCCTCGATGACGAGCGCAACTGCAAACGTCACCAAGATTGAGATCATCACGCGGTCCCGCTTGATTCTACGCATGAAAGCCCATTCGATGCCCATTCCCAGCAAAAACAAAGCGGGGATGGTCACAAGGAGCCCCAGTATGATGTCAATGTGGAGATATTTTTCCAGCGTGTAGCTGAGGTACGCTCCGAGGATGACGAGAATCCCCTGCGCGATGTTGATGATGTCCATCACGCCAAAAATCAAGGTCAGCCCCGATGCCATTAGCGCGTACACACTGCCTGTCAATATCCCTAAGACGACGGCTTCAATGATGAGTGTCACTGGTATACCTTCCTGCCCGTGCGAACCAGAGGTCCGTCTGCGTGGTCCAACCGTGGAAGGGCGAACTGCTCCTCCACGGTTGGGTGCTTCCTACTGCCATGGCGGTTTGGGGAACTCGGGGTTCGCCTGCGCATGATCTTGCGGGTACACGGGAATCAGATTCCCGTTTTGCCACTGGAACAGAAACGCGACCGCGGTGCTGTTCTGCCCGTCCGGGGTGAACTTCACGGGCCCCTGCAGGGTATCGAACGAATCCGAGCGCAATTCCTGTATGAGCTTGGCGTTGTCAATACTATGGATTTTATTGGCGGCCTGCGTAAGTACTTGCATCACCGAGTACGCCTGCACCGTATCTGAGCTGATATCGGCGGCAGTGCCACCGTACTTGGCGATATAGTCCTTCTGAAATTGGTCGTTCTGGAAGGTGTTGATACCAGCATACCAACCCCCGTTGGGGACAAAGATGCCCTCGGCGACTTTGACGCCTCCGATTGGCTTGGTGAACTGGTCGCCCTGGTCAGGGCCGCTCGCTGCGATGAGGGCCTTTGGATTGTAGTGCTGCTGCTTAAAGGCTTTGACGTAAGCGATACTGTCCGGGGTAAAGGTGCCCAGCATCACCAGATCCGCCCCGGACGCGATCACCTTTTGTGCAAAAGGCGTATAGTCGCTTGTCTCCGCCGGGTACTTTTCGTTGAGGACCGTTTTGATGCCGCCATTCTCCAACAGCGATCTCGCTGCGTCCAACTGCGGAACAAGGAACGGATCGTCTTGTGAAGAATACGCGGCCGTCTTGGGCCGCATATTCGCGGGGAGGGCCAGGATGTATTCCGCGAAGCTGACCATGTAGTTTTTCGCGGAAAGCGAGACGGAGAAGATGTTATCCAGGCCCTGCTGAAAAACGGCCACCGCCGTCCCCGATCCTTCAATCAGCGCATAGCCCGACCGATGTGCGACTTTTGCCGCCGCCACAGCCGTAAGGTCCGCAAACGGGCCGACTACGAGGTCCACATGGTCCACGTTGATGAGCTTCTGGTATGCTGTCGTCACTCCCTCTGGGGTGCTGTTGTCGTTTACCAGGTCCAATCTGACCTGGCGACCCAGCAGCCCCCCTTGCTTATTAATGTTGTCCGCCCAGAGCTGGTAACCCTGTTGGGTGGGCTTCCCATCGGCCGAGAAATCACCCGAGTTGGCTATTGAGGCTCCAATCACAATCGGACCGGCTTGGGTGACGTTGTTGCTGTTTTGTTGAGTAGAACAGGCCGCGAGCGTTGCAAGCAACAGAATAACAACGGCACAAGTAGAGATAAGTTTACTGATCGTTACACTAGAAAATACCAACACACTGCTCCTCCTTCTGGGTGCGGACAGCGCAAAGCGTACACGGCTCCCCCCTCAGACAGCGCCGATGGCGCGTAAGAAAAATAAGGAACACTTCAGGGTCCCGTCAAAAGCACATGCAGACCGGGTTTCCCAGTTGCTCTGGGCTGTGCGCTCTTTCGTAACAGACCAACGCCATGAGGTTAACAGCAACCTCGGCTACTACACTGCCCATTCACTGGGGATGTTTGCACTTCCATGTAAATACTGATCACGGCCTCTGGCGCCCACTGGCCGCAAAAAGCTGTATGCCTTTGTGATTGCTCTTCAATGAGACAGTTGACTGTGCCATACCACAGTATGTTATATCACTATTTGCGCAAAAGGTAAATAGAGGAGGTAAAATTCTCATTTACTCATGACAGGCGCAGCGTCGCGCTGCTAAACGCTTGGAAGAGGAACCCACGCCTGTGTGCTGCGCGCATCCAAGTATGGAGCCAGGGCTCATAACACGCGCGGGAGGGGCACTGCGCCGCCCCATTATGGCCAGCGCGATGGACTGTCTTTCGTTCGCTATGCTATACTCTACTACGGGTGGAGTGTGATCCCTCCCCACAACGAGAATTGTGGGCGTTTCAGTTCGGCCGACTCCCAACGAAGATCGTCGTAGATGGCCATGTCTATCCCGGCCACGAAAATGTGCTGGGCAGCGTCGACATCTCAGGTATGAGGATTAGCACCACATCACAGATAGTGAGGTATTCCACCACGAAATGGCGGGACTGCGTATGGTACTTTTTGGCTGCTTTGAAATGGAAGTTCCAGCGTTGATGGCGAATAGTAAGAGGTCTCTTTCGATGTGCCTATCTGGTGTCTGTAGATGGCCCTTACACAGCCGATTTGGGAGGTGCCTGTTTGCTCTGGAGCATGGAAAGTGAGCTGGGCAAGTCATATCCAAGCACGACAAAGGAGGAAATAACAGCATGACCGACATACTGAGCAGCAAACCAGGAGCGGAGCGTGAAAAAGAGGGCATAGTAGGCCAACGGGTGAAGCGGCTGGAAGATCCGCGCCTGATCACCGGGAAGGGGACGTTTGTCGACGATCTTAAATTGCCGGGCATCCTCTACATTCAAATCGTGCGGAGCATCGAGGCGCACGCCCGCATTCGAAAGATTGATACCAGCCAGGCAGCCGCAGCGGATGGCGTGCGGTTGGTGCTGACTGGGGCCGAGATCAACCACGAGATCCGTCCGCTGCCGGTCCGCTGGGACACGCCGGGGTTGAGGTGCAGGGAGTATCCTCTCATGGCAGACGACCGCGTTCGCTACGTCGGTCAGCCGATTGCGTTGGTCGTGGCCGATGACCCTTCGCTGGCCGAGGACGCGGCGGCGCAAATCGAGGTAGTATACGAATCGCTGCAGCCGGTCGTTGACGTGGAAGAGGCATTCGCGTCTGGAGCCCCGCTGCTCTATGAGGAGTGGGGATCGAATGAGACCTGTGACCCGGTGCGTATGGGCCAGGGGGATAGTGCGGCAGCCTTTGCCGAGGCCGATCTCGTGATCAATGCGCGGCTCTACAGCCACCGTTACAGCGGCTTCCCCCTCGAACCGCGGGGCTGCATTGCGGTCCCGCACCCGGTCGAGCAGTTGCTCACCGTCTACAGTTCGACCCAGGCTCCCAACCAGATCAGGACAGCCATTGCGGGCTGCCTGGGTACGGGGGAAAACTCGATCCGCGTTCAAGCATGGGACGTGGGTGGGGGGTTCGGCGTCAAGGACCAGGTGTATCCCGAAGAGGTCATGGCAAGTTACGTGGCTCGCAAGCTGGCAAAGCCCGTCAAGTGGATCGAGGGTCGCTCTGAGTCCTTCTTTGCGAGCACGCACGCGCGCGAACAGGTGCACTATGCCGAGCTCGCCGTCACACGCGATGGTATCGTGCTTGCCATAAAGGATACCATACTCTACGACGCGGGGGCGCATCACGAGTCCCGTGGCGCACTGCCATCCATGCTGACCGCCAGCATGCTCCCCGGGCCATACACGATCAGAGCGGCCGAGATCGTGGTCCACTCGGTTGTGACCAACAAGGTGCCGTCCGGAGCCTACCGGGGCTTCGGCATGACCCAGGCCACCTTTGTCATGGAGCGCCTGCTTGACATGGCTGCCGCCGAACTGGGCCTGGATCCGGCGGACATCCGGCGAAAAAATCTTCTTCCGCCAGAATGGCTCCCTGCCTTTGTCACGGCGACCGGCACCCAGTACGACTCCGGTGATTACCCGGAGTCGTTCGAGCGGGTGCTGCACTTGATGGGGTACGAACAGGAGCGAAAACGCCAGGCGGAAATGCGGGCCCAGGGACGCTACCTGGGGATCGGGCTGGCATCGTTCGTGGAGAGCACGGGGTTTGGTCCGTCCAGGTTCCAGGCGCAGATCGGCTTTCTCATTCCGAGCCACGAGACAGCTCGCGTGGTGATGGACATGTCGGGCAAGGTGACGGTCCACACCGGCATCATGCCTATCGGGCAGGGAGCGCAGACCGCCCTCAGCCAGATCGCCGCCGATTCCCTGGGGGTGTCCCTCGCCGATGTGCGCATCCTCTACGGAGATACTGACTCCAGCCCCTACAGTGGCCTTGCCTCCGTCGCCAGCCGCGGTACCGCCGTTGGAGGAGCGGCCATCCTGCGCGCCTGTGAGCCCATCCTGGAAAAACTCAAGCGCATCGCAGGCAACAGGCTCGAGGCCCGCCCAGATGACATCGAAATACGGGCGGGGCGGGTCACGGTGTCCGGGGTGCCGGACAAAACCTTGCCTCTGAGCGAGATCGCACGCGCAGCCTACTTCGGCGGGCCGGACCTGCCGGAGGGAGAAAAACCCGGCCTCTCAAATGAGGAGGTGTATGATCCCCCGGCTGTGGCATTTGCCTATGGTTCCCACGCCTGCCTGGTAGAAGTTGATCCCGAGACGGGCTTCGTCGAAGTCGTGAAGTACGCTGTGTGCCACGACTGCGGTACAATGGTCAATCCCGCGCTCGTCGAAGCCCAGGTGCACGGCGGCGTGGTGCAGGGATTGGGCGCGGCCCTGATGGAAGAGTTACCCTATGACGGACGTGGTCAGTTGCTCGCCACGAACTTCACCGACTACCACCTCCCGAGGGCAGCGGGCGTCCCCCAAATCCTGATAGACCATTTGGAAACGCCCGCGCCTCATATCCCGGGGGGGTTCAAGGGCGCTGGCGAGGGCGGCGCGATCCCCTCACCAGCAGCCATCGCTAACGCAGTGGCCGACGCTCTTAGACCGTTCGGGGTGACGGTAACTTCGACCCCCCTCACACCGGCGAGGGTCTGGGATCTGCTGCACCCGTCGTCGCAAGCGCAGGCAGATGGGACGACACATCAGGGAGAAGCTTCTTCTTGAAGCAAATTGAAGGAATGGAACAAGATGCGATGACACAAGAGCGCAAACTAAGGGTACGCTACGGACAGGACGTGCCGGGAATGGTACGAGACGACCTCATCATAGGAGGAATTCTGGCTGCTCAAGGGGTGTTCCTGCGCCTGTGGGCAAGCAAACGACAAAGCCCGACAACACCACTGGTTGCCTTCCTTGGAAATGTGACGATCCTTATCGGTGGCCTCTCCGTGCTGGAAAGCCTGGCAATCGTGTGGAGCAGCAGAGTCGCCAAACTGTGGGAGCGAGACCGCCTCCTCAATGGACTCCGACTGCGAGGAAGTGAAAGAGTACTCGACGTTGGCTGCGGCCATGGGCTCATGCTCATCGGTGCAGCCAAACGCCTGCCACGTGGCCGTGCCGTGGGCATTGATCTCTGGTCACAGGTTGACCAGGGAAATAACAGTAGAGAGGCAACCCTGGCGAATGCTAAGATCGAGGGGGTAGCTGATCGTGTCGAGGTACACGATGGTGATATGCGTGAACTGCCCTTCTCCGATGCCAGCTTTGATGTGGTGGTGGCAAGCCTGTCTGTTCACAACATCGAGAGTCCCCAGGGCCGCTACCAGGCCACACAGGAAATGGCGCGCGTGCTCAAGCCTGGGGGGAGAGTTGCGCTTATGGAGATATTTCATGTCAAACAGATCGCTGAGTATTTGCGTCAAAGCGGTATGCAAGATGTGCGTGTGTCCGGTCCCAGGTTCTTGCACTACCCACCTGCAAGGACGGTGGCAGGGAGAAAGAAGAGGTGACGACTCTCCATCCACATACTTACAAAAAATGAGCAATCCATTCTGCCCATTCGTGTAGCCTACTTTTGCACTATGCCCCTATAACTTGAGCCGCTGTTCGGCATTGAGGTAACAGATCTTTCTCTTGTCCGTTTCACTGATCGGCGCATGCTCGATAAACTCCGCACCCGCTCTATTCCCCTCAAAAGGATAGTCCACCGCGAACAGAATGCGATCCGCTCCTAGCGTCATACAGGAACAGAGAAACGCCGGATCAGAGAACATCCCGCTGGTCGTCACCAACACGTTCTCTTGAAGATACTGCGATGGTAATCGGCTCAAGTGTCGATCAAACGTGGAGAATTTCCAACGCGAGTCGAGCCGCCAGAGGAGATACGGGAGCGTCTCGCCAAGGTGTCCCAGGATGACGGTCAGGTTGGGGTAGCGATCGAAGACTCCGCTAAAGATGAGTCGCAACGTCTGAGTAGCGCTATCAACGGTGAAGCTCCACAGGGGGCCGACCAGTTCAGGACGCCCCTTATAGGCTCGCAACGTGTCTGGTGTAGGAGCCGTCGGGTGCAGGTAGAGCGGTACGCCCAGCGCTTCCGCCTGTGTGAAGATGTCCCAATAGCGCTTGTCGTCAAGAAAGCTGTCCTGGGGCTGCCCATTGATGATTGCTCCTTTGAAGCCCAGCTTCAACACTGCACGCTCCAATTCGTCAGCGGCGGCCTGGGGCTGGAGTGTGGGCAGGGCAGCGAACCCAGCGAAACGCCTGGGATTCTGGCGCACATGATCGGCAAGCTCATCGTTGATATCCCGTGCCAGCGCGATGGCATTCGATGCGGGGACCCTTTCCAAGCCTGGCGCCATGAGCGAAAGTACCTGCATCTCGATTTCCGCCTCGTCCATCGCACGGAGCCGGGATTCACCGAGATCTAACAGCTGTGTTTCTATGTGTTGCGGATGCTTCCCCAGAGAGGAGAAGCCTCCTTTCGTGGCTCGCCCCTGTACATATTCCTGATAGGTCTGGGTGGTAAAATGCTCTTCTATCGCAATCTTCCTCATTTTGTTCTCCTTTTGGTAAGATAGTAGCAGTTCGTTGGTGTCAATGCGCGAGGGTTCCCACCCCTACGGGTACCATGACCGCTTTCGATTGGCAACATTCAAAGGATGCCCGGCTCTGCACTGCTTACGATGCCTCCTGCGGCTGATGGCTATTGTGTTGCTTCTGAGCAGCGGTGATCAGGCTTTTCACACGGAACGGTGTGGTCGGAATCTGCGTAATTTCTGCACGGAAAGGTCGAAGGGCATCCTCGACGGCGGCGGCCAGGGCGGCTGGAGCAGGAACAGCCCCTCCTTCACCGGCTCCTTTCGCTCCCAATGGATTCAGCGGAGAAGGCGTTTGCAGGTGAGCGATCGTGATATCCGGCAGCTCAGTTGCAGCGGGCATCAAGTAGTCCATCAGTGTGCTTGTCAGCAACTGCCCCCGCTCGTCGTATCTTATCTCTTCGAGAAGCCCAGTTCCGATTCCGGCGACAACTCCTCCCATCACCTGGCCCTCAACGACCGTGGGATTCAGGATGGTTCCGCAATCATGGACGGCGGTATATGCCAGGATACGAACGTTTCCCGTGCCAGGATCGACCGAGACGACAACCTGGTGAGCGGCTGCGGCAACGGCTGAACCTTGAGGCATGAAGTATGCTGTTGCGCTTAGACCTGGCTCGATAGGGTAACGGAACGTAGTGCCTGGGAGGTGACCGCTTGCTAATTTAGCGAGTTGTGCAAATGAGATGCTGCGCTGCGGGCTGCCCCGTACCTGCACCTTTCCATCGACAAGCTCCACATCTTCTGCCGTAACTTCAAGAAGGTACGATGCGAGTTGCGTGATTTTTTGTCGTAGCTTTTCACTTGCCATCTGAGTGGCGCTGCCTGCGACAACGGCTGTACGACTGGCAAACGTACCCGTTCCGTAGGAAATAGCAGCAGTATCGCCTTCGTGGATATGAACTCGTTCCAGCGGGACACACAGGACGCTGGCTGCAACCTGAGCCAAGGTGGTTTCGTGACCTTGGCCCTGTGATGCCGCGCCTGTTCTGACAATGACATCACCGTTGCTCTCAATGGTGATGTGAGCGCCCTCGTGCGGACCTAAAGCGGTATTCTCAATGGCAACAGCGAGACCGATTCCGAGGAGTTTGCCGGCATTCCGCGCTTGCCGTTGCTCTTCTCGCCAGTCTTGATAGTGGCTCTTGTCCAGCAACATGGTCAGGAGCGCGGGATAGTCGCCGCTATCAAGTTGCATAGCTGTTCCGTCGCGTGCAATCAGGCCGGTGCGGTACGGGAATTCATCGGGCTGGATGAAGTTCTTGTAGCGGATCTCTGCGGGATCCATCCCAAGCTGATCAGCGGCCTTGTCGAGCAGGCGGTTGATGACAAAGGCTGCCTGCGGACGTCCTGCTCCCCGGTAGGGTGCGAGGGACATGGTATTGGTGTAGAACACATCGACATCACAGTGGTAGTGTGGGACTTTGAATGGGCCTGGAATCAGCGTGGAGGTGATGATTGGCACGATCACTCCCCACGGAACGTACGCGCCCGTAGTGGTCACAAAGGAATCGCTGACGGCTAGAATTTCTCCGGATCGGGTTAACCCGATCCGGGCCCGGTGCTTCTGTTCTCGCTCATGCACCGCTGCCTGTAAGTGCTCAAGGCGATCTTCAATCCAGCAGACTGGGCGATCTAGCTGCTTCGCCGCCCAGGGGACGAGAAAGTCTTCGACGTAAAAGGGTTCTTTCGCTCCAAAACCGCCACCCACGTCAGGTGCTATGACTCTCAAACGCTCTTCGGGCATAGCGAACATGTCTGCATAGATGTGCCGCATCATGTGTGGTGTCTGTGTTGCCGCGTAGACGGTGAGTTCTGGTGAGCCAAGACGAGCAGACCACCGGGCAGCCAATCCCCGGCACTCGATAGGCATACAGCTTACCCGGCCAATATCCAGCTCCATTGAAAC
>Ga0066695_10000127_pt1 | contig 16931 bp, 21 predicted proteins | sample GraSoiAngelo_144_FD_66452 | JGI IMG/M metagenome (GOLD analysis project Ga0066695, IMG submission 66452) | Grasslands soil microbial communities from the Angelo Coastal Reserve, California, USA - 14_1009_02_40cm | ecosystem: Environmental > Terrestrial > Soil > Grasslands | place: USA...
CCTCGTCGCCGGCTGCGCCGAGCTGGGTGCGACCTCTTCTGCATCGGCTCCGAGTGCCGCTGTTGCCGCTCCCGCAAGTGACCTCGTCGGGACCTGGCGCGGCGACTTTGGCTGGATCGGCGCGTTTTTCTACGAGGACGAGGCAACGGTCGTCCTTCAGATCAAGGAAGACGGAACGTTCACGGCCACGGTCGCGCGAGGGGGCGGTACGAACAACCTCGCAAAGCCCGCGAGCTTGTCGGGAACGGTGGTCACGCACGGAAACCGCGTCACGTTGCGGAACTCGCACGGTCCATGGGCGTGGGTCACCCTCGTTCATTCCGGCGACACGCTGTACGGGCTGGCGATCGACCCTGCGATAGAAACGACCGTCATGATCAAGCTCGAGCATGAAGGCGGCCTGACTGCCGGGGCCAGCCACCGTGCAAGCCAGGGACGGTGATGGACGTATCACGACGCGACTTTCTCAAGGTATCCAGCGGCGCGACGCTGACAGGGACAGCGCTCGGCACGCTGACGGCCCTCGGTGCAAACCTGGCGCCGACGGCGGCTCAGGCTCAAGAGCTTCGGATCAAGCACGCCAAGGCGACACCGAGTGTCTGCCCCTACTGCTCGGTCGGTTGCGCCACCCTGATACACACGATCGAGGGCAAGATCGTGAACATCGAGGGCGATCCGCGCAGCCCGCACAACGAAGGGACGCTCTGCCCCAAGGGCGCGGCGATCTATCAGCTGCACGTGAACCCGAACCGGCCCACCAAGGTCCTGCACCGCGCGCCGGGCGCCTCGGAGTGGGAGGTCTGGGACCTCGAGCGTGCCGTGAGCCGCGTGGCCGAGCTGGTCAAGGAGACCCGCGACGAGACGTTCGTCGAGCGGCTCGAGAACGGCAAGCTGGTCAACGTCACCACCGCCATCTTCTCGCTGGGCGGCGCCACCCTGGACTGCGAGTGGAACCACGTCCAGCAGAAGCTGATGCGCGGCCTGGGGGTCGTGGCGATCGAGAACCAGGCCCGGATCTGACACAGCTCCAGCGTCCCCGGACTGGGGACACGGCTCGGGCGCGGGGCGGCCACGATGTATCCCCGCAGCATGGCCGATTCCGATTGCGTCGTGATCCAGGGATCCAACATGGCCGAGTGCCACCCCGTGGCGTTCCGGTGGCCCATGCAGGCCAAGCTCAAGGGCGCCAAGCTCATCCACGTCGACCCGCGCTTCACCCGCACGAGCGCCGTGGCCGACATCCACGCGCCGATCCGGGCCGGCTCGGACGTGGCCTTCCTGGGCGGGCTGATCCATTACGTGCTCGAGAGCGAGCGCTGGAAGACGGACCCGTTCTTCAGGGAGTTCGTCGCCAACTACACCAACGCGGCCACGATCATCGGCGACGACTTCAAGGACACGGAAGACGCGGAGGGGGTCTTCTCGGGACTCATGCAGTACGCGCCGGGCATCAAAGAGTGGCCGCTCGACGGGTTCGTCGGTCAGTACGACACGCGGACGTGGCAGTACGCGGCGGCGCCGGCCGGGCGCGCTTCGACGCCACCGGCCGGGCCCCCGTTCGACCCGTTGGTGCGCTCCCTGCTCACGCCGCCGCCGCGCCGCGACGAGACGCTCCAGGACCCGCGCACCGTTCTTCAGATCGTGAAGCGGCACTTCAGCCGCTACACGCCAGAGATGGTCGAGCGGGTGACCGGCTGCCCGAAGGAGACGTTTCTGAAGGTGGCGGAGACGATCCTCGCCAACTCCGGTCGCGACCGCACGACGTCGTTCGCCTACGCCGTGGCCTGGACGCAGCACACCAACGGGCCGCAGACCATCGGCTGCTGTGCACTGCTGCAGCTGCTGCTGGGGAACATCGGGCGCCCCGGCGCCGGCGTGATGGCCCTCCGGGGCCACGCCTCGATCCAGGGCTCGACCGATATCCCGACGCTCTATCACTCGATCCACGGGTACATGAACCACCCGTCGGCGTTGAAGCGGCACGACTCGCTCCGCGACTGGCTGCTCACGGAGACGACGCCGCGGGGCTACTGGGCCAACACGCCCAAGTTCATGGTCTCGTACCTCAAGTCGATGTACGGGGCGGCCGCCACGAAGGACAACGACTTCGGCTACGCGTGGCACCCGAAGATCATCGGCGATCACTCGCACTTGCCGATGTTCGTGGCCATGAACGAGGGGCGCGTGAAGGGCATGCTGTGCGTCGGCCAGAACCCGGCCACCTCACTCAACGCGAGCGTCGAGCGTAAAGGCCTCGCGCGGCTCGAGTGGCTGGTGGTCAAGGACAACTGGCTCACCGAGACGGCCACGTTCTGGCAGAACAGCCCCGAGATCACCAGTGGGCAGCTCAAGAGTGAGGACGTTCGGACGGAAGTCTTCTTTTTTCCGTCGGCCCAGGTCGCCGAGTACGAGGGGAGCTTCACCAACACCCAGCGGATGCTGCAGTGGCATTTCAAGGCGGGCGATCCGCCCGGCGACTGCCGCACCGATCTCTGGCTGACCCATCAGCTCGCCCGGCGGCTCAAGGCGATGTACGCGGATTCGACCCTGCCGCGGGATCGGGGATTCAAGAGCCTCGTCTGGGACTTCGACTCGGACGATCCGCACGAGCGCGAGCGCGGCGAGCCCGACGCGCTGAAGATCCTGAAGGAGATCAACGGGTACCAGACCGACGAACCGGGGCGGCATCTGGCCGGATTCGGCGATCTCAAGGACGACGGGTCCACCACGTGCGCGTCGTGGATCTACTGCGGCGTGTTCCCAGCGCCGGATCGCAATCTCGCCGCCCGGAAAACGCCGGACGCGCCGAACACCACGGGCGCGCAGCTGCAATGGGGCTGGGCCTGGCCGGCCAACCGTCGCATCCTGTACAACCGCGCCTCCGCCGATGTCCAGGGCAAGCCATGGAGCGAGCGGAAAAAGTGGATCTGGTGGGATGGCACGAAGTGGACGGGATACGACGTCCCCGACTTCGCGCCCAACAAGGCGCCGGGGTCGAAGGCCGCGCCGGACGCGATCGGGCTCGACGCGCTATCGGGGAGCGAGCCGTTCATCATGAAGCCCGACGGGGTCGGCTGGCTCTACGTGCCGAGCGGGCTCGTCGACGGTCCGCTGCCCGCGCACTACGAGCCCGCGGAGTCGCCGGTCGCGAACCCGCTCTACCGCCAGCAGTCGAGCCCGGTCCTCAAGTACTGGAAGCTCGACGGCAACGCGCTCGCGCCCACGGGTGACCCGCGCTTCCCGTTCATCGCAACGACGTACCGGCTCACGGAGCACTACCTGTCCGGCGCCATGAGCCGCTGGAACCCCTGGCTCACCGAGCTTCAGCCCGAGTTTTTCGTCGAGATCAGCCCGGAGCTGGCCGCCGAGAAGGGCATCGGCAACACCGACTGGATCACGGTCTCGACGCCGCGCGGGCGCATCCGCGGTAAGGCGCTCGTCACGCGGCGGATGCGTGCGTTCACGATCGCCGGCCGCACCGTCCACCACGTCGGCATGCCGTTTCACTGGGGCTATCAGGGCCTCGTCACCGGTGACGCCGCCAACGAGCTCACGGCTCTCGTCGCGGATCCCAACGTCTCGATCCACGAGGGAAAGGCCTTCGTCTGCAACGTGGAGAAGGCGTGATGCCCGAGCCGATGGGGTTCTTCACGGATACGACGGTATGCATCGGATGCAAGGCGTGCGAGGTCGCCTGCAAGGAGTGGAATCAGCTGCCGGCGGCAAACGGCGGAGTGCGCACGCTCAGCGGCGATAGCTACGACAACACGCGGCACCTCGACGGCATCCACTGGCGGCACGTGAAGTTCATCGAGCAGTTCACCGCGGACCGTCGCGAGGGGCGCTGGCTCATGATGAGCGACGTCTGCAAGCATTGCGTCCGGGCCGGCTGCCTCGAGGTGTGCCCGACGGGCGCCATCATCCGCACCGAGTTCGACACGGTCGTCATCCAGTCCGATGCGTGCAACGGCTGTCGTGATTGCATCGGGGCCTGCCCCTTCGGCGTCATCGGCATCAACCCGGTGTCGGGGACCGCGCAGAAGTGCACGCTCTGCTACGACCGCATGAAGGCCGGCCTCGAGCCCGCGTGCGCCAAGGCGTGCCCGACCGAGTCGATCAACTTCGGCACGATCGCGGATCTGAAGAAGATGGCCCAGGCCCGAGTCGGTCGGCTGCAGGGCGCCGGCGAGAGCCGCGCATATCTGTACGGCGCCGACGAAGGTATGCTCGGAGGCCTGAACTCGTTCTACCTTCTCGTGGACAAGCCGGAGGTCTACGGGCTGCCGCCGGACCCGAAGATTCCGTCGCGAAATCTCAAGTCGTCCGCCGTCTGGTCGGTGCTCGGGGCCGTGGCCATCGCGCTCACGAGCCTCGTCAACTTCCGGAACCGGGGGGCCCGCGATGTCTAGCACCTTCTTCACCGCGTCGCCTCAATGGCGCTGGCTGATCGTCGCGTACTTTTTCCTGGGCGGTCTCGCCGCAGGCAGCTACTTCCTCGCGACGCTGATGGATCTCTTCGGCAAGAGCCGGGATCGACGTCTGGTCCACCTCGGCTATCTCATCGCGTTCCCCCTCGTCGGCCTCTGTGGGCTCGTGCTGACCGTCGATCTCGGGCGGCCGGAGCGCTTCTGGCACATGCTCATCCAATCGGAAACGCTCCGTCCCATGATCAAGACCTACTCTCCGATGTCGCTCGGCGCGTGGGCGCTGCTGTGCTTCGGCGGGTGCGCCTTGCTCTCGTTCGTCGCGGTGCTCGCCGAGCGTGGCTGGCTCGGCTGGCCGCTCCTTCGCCGGCTCAGCCCGCCGGCGTTCGTGGGCCGGCTCGTGACGGTGGTCGGCGCGCTTCTCGGCTTCTACGTGGCGGGCTATACGGGCGTGCTCCTTTCCGTCACGAACCGGCCGATCTGGGCGGACACGACGCTTCTCGGACTCACCTTCCTGATCTCGGCGGCGTCGACGTCGGCGGCGCTCTTGATCCTGCTCGGTTTCTGGGGTGGCGCGTCAGGCGACAGCATCGACGCGCTCGAGCACTTCGATGCGTTCATCCTCGTCCTCGAGGCGATCGCGATCGCCGGACTGCTGGTCTCGCTCGGAAGGATCGCGATGGTCTGGCTGAATGGCTGGGGCCTCCTGCTCGCCGTGATGGTGCTGGGCGGAATCGCGCTTCCTCTATATATGCGGTTACGGGCCCCGGGCCCACGGCGGGCGATCGGGCCGGTGCTCGTCCTTCTCGGAGGGCTGATCCTCCGTGCGGTGATCATCTTCTCCTCGGACCGGCTGTCATGATGCGTTACTGGCGATCGATGCTCGTGCTGCTCATCGCCGGCGTCGCTCTCGGCTGCACGAGTCCCGAGTCCACCCGAACTCGTGGCGGTGGTGCCGGCGCTGACGTGGGCAATCACCCGCGGGACGCGGTCCAGCTCCATGCCGGCAACAAAATCTATTACGGGACGCGCACGGACGGCGCGGGAATTGGGAAGCGTGCCGTCATCGGCGGCGTTGCGGAAGCCGGGGAGTAGATAGGTGGCTTCCCAGGTGTCCGGCGGATCTCTCCTGGCGGCTCTGGACGTCGAGCATCCAGAGTGGCGACCGCTGCTGGTGCTCATCGAGGCGGCTCAGCGCGAAGCGGAACGCCCCCACTGGGCACGATTCGTGCCCGCGCCAGGGCATCAGGGTCGTGAGGGCCGGCCGCTGCTGGATGGTGCCGTCATCAGCGTCGCCCCCAAGCTGATCGAACGCTGGGTTCGTCACATCCTGGCGCTCGCGGCCTCCGCCGGGACCGAAGTGGAGCCGCTCGTCAACGCGGTTGCGGCGGGACGGCTCGACCCGTCGCTGCTCTTTGAGACCGCGGTGTCGCAAGACGTCGATCGCTTCCACGAGATCGCGCGAGTCGAGAGGGACTACCGCGGCGTTCTGCGGGGGCTGGCGTCGTTGATCGCCATGCCGATGCTCCAGACGTGCTGGCGGGTGTGGGCCGAGCGTGTACCGACAGACTGGACGTACGGCTACTGCCCAGTGTGTGGCGGATGGCCGGCCCTGGCGGAGATCCGCGGGCTCGACGGCGCTCGGCATCTTCGATGCGGATGTTGTGGCAGTGACTGGCGGACGGAGTGGCTGCGCTGTCCGTTCTGCCGCGAGGGCGATCACGAGAAGCTCGGCTTCCTGGTGTCGCCCGAGGGCCTGGAGCGCCAATCGATCGAGGTGTGTGACGTCTGCCGTGGATACGTCAAGACGATCACGACGCTGACCGCGATCCGTCCCGACGACGTGCTGCTGCACGATCTCGCAACGCTGCCGCTCGACATGGCAGCGCTGGAGCGCGACTATCGCCGCCCGGCAGCCAGGGGAAGCGCGGTAGCGGTCGGCGTGGTCGCAGAATCCTGGCGCTTGCGCGATCTGCTCAGTCTGCGCGCATGACGCCGCCCCGCCCGGCGCTCGTCTGCGACGCGCTGCTCGCCGCCCTCGACGCCTCGGACGGACGGCGCCGGCGGCGCAAGCGTGACACCACGCCCGATGCGATCGGGATGTCGCTCAAGCGCCGGTTGCTGGCCGAGGCGAGGCAGGCTGATCCCGATCCCGACGCCTTCGAGGCTTGGCTCCTGGACCGTTGCCTCAGCAGTTCAGCGGATGCGTCGATCGGCGCGCTGCGTGCGATGGCGCGGGAGGTGATCGACGAGTGGCGGTTGGCGGCGGCCTCCGCCGACTTCCGTGCGTGGTTGGCCGCCGGTGCTCCGTCGGACGATCGATTCCTCGACGTCTGAGCTACTGCGGCACGACGCGGGCGGTGAAGGGTTGCCACCGGTCATCCAGGATCAGTTGTCGCCTGCCGCCATCCTCGTAGAGCCGGATCGTGCCCTCGTAGAGCATCGGATGCATTTCGAAGCTGGCCTGCCCGTTTCGCACCGTCACCGTCCCCCAGGCGGTATTCGAATCCCAGGTGGCGGTGAGCTGCCCATCCGGCGTGATCGTCAGGTTGAAGGGGTCCGCCAATCCCCAACGCCCGGGCGTGACGGTCCCCGTCCACGTGCCGGCAATGGCGCTCGTCCCATCGATCGGCGCGCCATCTACCGCTCGCATCGAAGCACAACCGGCAAGGAGGACGACGGCCGCCGCCAGCAGTACCGAACCGAATCGCGTCACGAATTGACCTCAGGACCGGCGGGTCAGTGGATGCTGACGCCGGGAAGCCACGTCCCGCCGGCGGCCCGGCAGTCGCACGGCGTCCCTGGCTGGATCGTGTAGGGAATGAGGCAAATCCCGTAGTCCGTGCGACACACGCGAATCAACGGGCCCGGGTAGTCGAAGGGCAGAAGCGCGAAGAACGGCGGTGTCGACACCTCGGCCGCCGGCACGACGGCCGCAACACCCAGGATGGCCACCATCACCGCGACCAGGCACGGCCGTCTCATGTTCCACCTCGCCCGTCTCTTCAGGCCCAAGCGACCTCACATCTGCTCAGCGCTTGGGATGCTCGCGGCCTCGGTCGCGTTTCATGTCACGCCGGGGCGTCGATCGGCGTCAAAAGGACAGTGATGGTCAACGTGATGGCCGAGCTGACGGCTCAGCAGCTGGTGCTGAACGCCGCGCTCATCGTGGTCACGATGTTCGCGCTGACCTGGCGTGAGTCGCGATGGGCGCGCCGCGCCGCCGCTTCCCGGGAATGGCCGCACCCGCGATCTGTGCCGCGGTCGGCGCCAGCTCGCACGCGCGGCGCCCCTGACGGCCAGCGTGCAGTGTCTGCGCGTCGCAGAGCGAGCTGAAAGCCAGACGATGACACCGAGCTCGCGAGCCGGCGGGGCCACGGGCGGGCGGCGCGCGGCGCTCGGAACGCTCCTTGCCGTGTTCGCCGCGCTCGTCGTCGTGCCCGCCGCACCCGCAAGCGGTCAGGACGTGCGCGGCGTCTTCGCCAACGTGAGCCCCAGTGTCGTCGTCATCCGCGGCCGGGGACGGGATGTGGGCGTCAATGGCCGCGGGCTCACGGCCATCACCGAAGTCGGCTCGGGCGTCGTCGTCTCCGTGGACGGCGACGTGATGACGGCCGCCCACGTCGTGCAGGCGATGGACGAGATCACGGTCGAGTTCGCGGGCGGGCCCTCGGTGCCGGCGCACGTCATCGCCTCCGAGCCCGCCGCGGACCTCGCGCTGCTTCGCGTGCAGACGCCGCCGCGTTCCCTCATCGCGGCGCCACTCGGCAACTCCGACACCGTCGGCGTCGGCGACCAGGTCCTCATCGTCGGCGCCCCGTACGGGCTCGGCCGTTCGCTGAGCGTCGGCTGGATCAGCGCGCGCTACCCGCCGAACACGGTATACCGGGCGATGCCGCTCGCCGAGTTTTTCCAGACCACGGCGCCGATCAATCAGGGGAATTCCGGCGGGCCGATGTTCGACCTGGCGGGGCGGGTGATCGGTATCGTGAGCCACAATATTTCGAAGTCCGGGGGTAGCGAAGGCCTCGGCTTCGTCGTCACCTCGAACTCGGCGCGCCGGCTGCTGCTCGAGGACAAGACGTTCTGGACCGGCATCGAAGGGCAGGTGGTCACCGGCGAGCTCGCGGCGATCCTCAACGTGCCGCAGCCGGCGGGCTACCTGGTGAAGACGGTCGCGAGGGGATCTCCGGCATGGATGGCCGGCATCCAGGGAGGTGACCGTGCGGCGCGCATCAACGGCGAAGACATCGTGGTGCGGGGCGACATCATCCTCGCGGTCGGCGGCGTCGAGTTCGGCCCGGGGGACGCCGTGATGCGGCGGATCCGCGAACGCATGGAGCATGCGAAGTCTGGAGACAAGTTCACGCTGACGGTCCTGCGCGCGGGCAAGGTGATCGAGCTCACACTACAGGCCTCGGCAGACCGAGACGATGAGTTCGCGCAGCCAGCGGTGGGCAGCGGAGCCATCGAGCCGGCGGTGCCACAGCATCGAGGTGCGAACCGTCGGTGACGTGAGAGGCAGCTCTCTGAGCTGGAGCGTCGACTCCGACTCGCGGACCATCGCTTCCGCGACTCGCCGGCTCAGCGTGGCCACCATGTTCGACGCGCCGAGGACGACGCCCGCGGAGAGATAGGGCAGCCGCACCGCGATCCGACGTCGCGCCCCGCGGCTCACCAGCGAACGGTCGAGGAAGCCGGTGTCGTCGCCGCTCGACGAGATCTCGATGTGCGCGAGCGCGCCAAACACCTCCGCCGAGAGCTTTCCCCGGCCGGCCGGGTGTCCCCGTCGCATCACGGCGACGAAGCGATCCTCCAGCAATGCCGCGCTCCCGAAGCGCTCGCCAACGGCACCGAAGGTGCCGATCCCCAGCTCGAGCTCACCGCTGTCGAGACGGTCGAAGACGTCGAGGGTCCCGCTCGGGCGGAGATCGAGCTGCGCGACGGGGGCCGCGGCGGAGACCGCGGCCACCAGCGGCGCCGCCACGACGATCGCCGCGTAGTTGTTGATGGCGATCGAAAAACGTCGGTTCGCCTGCGCCGCCACGAAGGTCTCGGGCTCGAGCGCCTGCTCCATTTGCGCGAGGGCATGGCGCAGCGGCAGGGCCAGTTGCTCCGCGCGAGGAGTCGGCACCATGCCTTTGGGGGTGCGGATGAATAACTGATCCTTCAGCAGATACCGCAAGCGGTTCAGGGCATGGCTCAGGGCGGGCTGGCTCATGCCGAGCCGCCTGCCCGCCCGCGTCACGCTGCCCTCTCGAAACAAGCCGTCGAACACCACGAGCAGGTTGAGGTCGAAGGCGCGCCAATTCATTTAACGCATCTCTACGTGACGACAATGAATTTGCCGCATTATAGCCCGCCGCGTAGCGTGGGGGTGGGTCAAAGCAATGAACCATTCGCCAACGGAGGAAGCGCAATGATCGACTGGATACACGCCGGTCCCTCGGTGACGGCCGCGTTTCTCGGATCCCTCGTGGAGTGCGTCGAGGCGGTGACCATTGTCCTCGCGGTCGGGATGGTGCGCGGGTGGCGCTCCGCCCTCCTCGGTGCGGCCGCCGGACTCGCCGCGCTGACCGCGCTCGTCGGTGTGCTCGGCCCGGCGCTCGGGATGATTCCCATCACCGTGCTCCAGGTGGGCATCGGCGCTCTGTTGTTGCTGTTCGGCCTGAGCTGGCTTCGCAAGGCCGTGCGACGGGCGGCGGGGATCATCCCGCTTCACGACGAGCATCGAGTGTTCGAGGGCGCGACGGCGGCGCTGGGCGCGACCGCAGTCGCGAGGGCGACCCGGTGGGACACCATCGCCATGATCACGACCTTCAAGGCCGTGGTTCTCGAGGGCATCGAAGTCGTGTTCATCGTGCTCGCGGTTGGAGCTGCCGGTCACATGATCGCCCCCGCGAGCCTGGGAGCCGCCGGGGCCGCCGTCGCCGTTGCCCTCGCCGCGCTCGTGCTCCGGCGGCCGCTGACGCGGGTGCCGGAGAACACGCTGAAGCTCTCGGTCGGAGTGCTGATCGGCGGCTTCGGGGCGTTCTGGATGGGCGAAGGCCTCGGCGTCCGTTGGCCCGGAGGCGACCTGGCCATCCTCGGCCTCGCGATGGTGTTCCTGACCATGTCGCTGCTCATCACCGCGATCCTGCGGCGCGCACGTACGAACAATGCGGCCGGCCGGCCGGCGGCGTTCGGAGGAGGTCGAGCATGAGCGTGCTGGCGACCGAGCCTGTCCTCGAGACCCGACGGGAGGCGATTCGGCCGCGCCTCGATCCGGATGGCGCGCTCCTCGAGGCGTTGCAGCGTCGTGATCCGTCAGCGGCGGAGGAGCTCGTCGCCCGGTTCGGCGCGCGTGCGTATCGCCTCGCGCGGGGGATCACTGGCAACACCGAGGATGCCGAGGAGGCCGTGCAGGACGCGTTCTTGAGCGTCACCCGGAAGATCGACACGTTCCGGGGAGACTCGGCCTTCCGGTCGTGGATCTACCGGATCGTCAGCAACGCCGCCTATCAGAAGCGGCGCGGCCCCGCCAACCGGCGAGCCGAGCTTTCCCTGGACGCGGTGCTGCCGTTGTTTGACGAGGACGGCCGGCACAGGGAGCCGGTCGCCGACTGGTCGCCCGCCGTGGACGACCCGTCACGGCGGATCGAGCTCCGTCTCGCGTTGACGGCGGCGATGGCCGACCTGCCTGCCGACTACCAGGCCGCCGTCCTGTTGCACGACGTGGAAGGTCTGTCGAACGGCGAAGTCGCCGAGACGCTGGGCATCAGCGTCGGCAACGCGAAGACGCGCGTGCATCGTGCGCGCCTGTTTCTTCGCAAGCGACTCGCGGAGGCCATGACGGCATGACGTCCGGCGTGACCCGTCGCGTGTCGTGCGCTCGCGTCGCCGTGCCGGCTCTCGGACGTGATGGCATGCTCGTCGTGCTCGCCGGCGCCGCGGGCGTCATGGACGCGGTCGCCTACCTGGGCCTCGGCGTCTTCACGACGATGATGACGGGAAACACGGCGTTGCTGGCCTTTGCCATCGCCCGAGGCGAGCTCGGGCCGATTCTGCGAGCGGGCCTCGCGCTGGCGGCGTTCGGCACCGGGGCCGCGATCGGCGCGCTGATCACCGGACGGAGCTCGTCACGAGGCGAGTGGCGATCCGTCGTCACCGGCGCGCTGGCCTGCGAAGGCGTCCTCCTCGGCGTATTCACGGCCGTCTGGCACGTGGCCGGCCCGGCGCGCGGCGCGGGGACGAGCGGGCTTCTGATCTTGCTGTCAGGTCTCGCGATGGGAATTCAGTCCGCGGCGATCCGTCATCTCGGAATCCCCGGCGTGGCGACCACGTACATCACGTCCACGCTGACGAATCTGAGCGCCGAGCTTGTAGGGTGGACGCGCTCGAAGGACGGAACTCGCGCGCGGCGTGTCCGGCTTCTCGCCGCCGTAGTCGTCTCGTACGGTCTGGGAGCGCTCGTCGGCGCCGTTTTCGAGGTGCGATCGTCGCCGCTGGCCGCCTGGCTGACGCTGATCTCTGTCGTCGTGGTCGTCGTGAACGCGTTTCTCCGCCATGGTCATGAGCCACCCCAAGCAGCGCCGCGAGACGACCGTCGATCGGCGTTGGCGGCGGCATCGCGCGAGTAAGGCAGTGACAGCCACCGGTGAGAACGGCTCGACGAGGGGAGTGAATTGGGAAGGGGGCACGCCGATCACGACGCCGCCCCGCTCGCTCGCGGAGCTGTTTCTGGGCTTTCTCTCCGTCGGCGCGCGCTCGTTCGGCGGCGTGCTTCCGGCGGCTCACGTTCGGCGGCCTGAGCTCCGTCGTTCCCGACATGCAGCGCTATGTCGTCGACGTGAAAGGCTGGACGAGCGCGACCGACTTCATGAGGCTCTTCGCGGTGGCGCAGGCGGCGCCCGGGCCCAACGTGCTGATCACGAGCCTGATCGGCTACAGGGTCGCCGGCGTCGCCGGCTCGCTGGTCGCGCTCTTCGCGTTGTGCCTGCCCGCGGGGGGGCTGACGTGGGTCGTCTCCGCGCTCTGGGGGCGCTTTCGCGATTCACCATGGCGCGGCGCCATTCAACGCGCCCTCGCGCCGCTGGTGGTCGGCCTGACCTTCGCCGCGGGCTACGCCATCGCGACGCCCCACGCGCCCGACTGGCGGTTGTGGCTGATTGCGCTCGCCACCGCTGCCGTCATGCTGAGGACACGTATGAATCCGCTGTGGCTACTGGCCGGCGGAGCCGTCCTCGGCGGCATGCTGCTCTGACCGCGACGGATCCGCCTTTCGCGTTCTTGCGACTCGACGCCGGCGCCTGTCACCCCTGTTCGTGGCCGCGCGTCCCAAGGGTGGGCAATGGACAGAACGTTCCTGACGATCGCGGCAGTACTGCTCGGGACGGGGCTCGTGATGACCCTGCCTGCGACGGTCCGGGCCGCGAGTGAGGCTGAGCCTCACCTCGCCACACAAGCGGCCGCCGGGGCGGCGTTGGCCGACCGCTTCTTTCGAGTCGAGTGGAGTGCCGGCGCGTCCGAGCGGGATCAGGCGCGGATCGTCGGCTACGTCTACAACGACTATCGCGAAGACGCGGTGAACGTGCAGCTCCGGATCAGCCAGCTCGACGAGTCCGGGCGCACGGTCGCGAGCATCCTGCAGCCGGTGGGCGATACCATTCGCGCGGGAGGCCGCGCCTTCTTCGACGCGCGGATCCCGGGTCACGGTCCGTCTTATCGAGTGGCCGTGGCGTCGTTCGACTTCATGGCGGACGGTGAGTGGACGACCCTGACGACGGAGCAGCTCCTGACGGCGGCGGGCTTCGACAAGAAGGTCGCCGATACTCCCGAGCGGCTCGCGCACCTCGAGAGGCTCACGCCGGCGCGCAAGCTCGTCGCGCACCGGCGCGACGGGAAGCTTTACTACGTGTACGCGGATCCCGAGATGTGCAAGTGCCTCTACGTCGGAACGGCGACGCAGTACCGGATCGCGCTCGAAAAGCGAATGGCCAACGAAGAGCTCGTCGCGATGCAAGAGCACCAGGAGGACGACGCGCTCCTGTGGGCCCTCTGGGCGCCCTGGCCCTGGCCCCGATAGAAGGGACGACGATGAGACACAAAGTCCTCATTGCGCTGATGGCGCTCGCTCTCGCGGGCTGCGCGACGACCGCACCGAGCGATATACGGGTGAACAGCGCCGGCGGTCAGGTCGACCCCGCGATGCTGCCGCCGAACCTCAGCGACGCCGTGACAGGCGGGATCCAGACCCGGGCGCTGAACTCGGTCATCCACCCCGGGCGCTGAAGAGCCGTGTCCCCCTATTCCTTCCGCGTCTCAGGAGTGTAGTGGCTCTTCAGATACGCGATGATGGCCTGGGCGGCGGGTTCGGGGATCGGTGCGCCGAACGTGCCGATCATCTTGTCCACCAGGTGCTCCCACGTGGCACCCGGAAGTGGGGGCTGCATCGTGATGTACGTCGTGCTGTGACAGATACCGCAGAAGCTTTGCACGAGCGCCTTGCCGTCTCCGTCGACCAGTGGAGGCGTGTACGTCGGCCACGCCCCGACGGCATAGACAGCGCCCGCATCATCGTTTCGGGGCGCCGGCTGCATCGACATTCCGAGGTTCCCGGGATCATAGTTGCCTTCCTGAATGACGCCGGGGACCTTCGTCGCCTGACTCAGCGCTGTCGAGGCGGAGGCGAGCGCCCCGGCCGCTGCCAGGAGGCCGATCGCGAGGCTTCGATGGCGGGTCATCGCATTCTCCCTCAGCTGGCGGCGCCGACGATCAACGCCTCGCGCTCGATTCTGTTCCACAGGTAGCCGCCCGGGTTCCACACCGGCGCATCGGGCTGCACGTTGCCTTGTACGTCAGTGGCCCTGACGGCGATCACGTGCTTGCCGGGCCGCGACGGCTTCCAGATGTGCTCCCACGTTCGGAAGGAATACGGGCCATGATCCGCGCCGAGCGTCGCCTCGACCCAGCTCCGCCCGTCGTCCTCGGAGAACTCGACCTTCACGACCGGGCCGTCACCACTGAAGGCGATGCCCTGAACGCGCACCGGCAGCCCGGATGGCAGCTTGCTGCTGCCGTCGGGCACGACGATGAAGGATCGCACCGGCATGCGCACGTGGCCGATGGGAACCGTCTTGAGCGTGCCGCTCGCCGCTGCGGCGGGCGTGGTATTCGCCGTCGGCGTATCGGGAATCCGATACGCGCTGGCCATCCAGTAGCTGGTGTCCTCACTCGTGAGCGCGCGGATCCAGGTGAGGTGCTTGGTCCAGTACACGCCGAACTTTCCCGGCACGACGAGGCGAACGGGGAATCCGTTCAGCATCGGCAGAGGCTCGTCGTTCATCAGGTAGGCGACGAGCGCGTCATCCAGCGCCGGGTCCATCAAATCCAGCGACTTCATCACGGCGTCGGCGCCCTTGCCCTCCGGCCCCGGCCCGCGGTCGAGACCCTGGAACTGCAGCTGAACCGTCCCGGACTTGATCCCGGCGGAAGCGAGGAGCTCTCTCAAGCGAACCCCTGTCCAACGGGCATTGCCCATGCCACCGTTACCCCACTGCGCGCCAGGGACGCGTGGCTGGAATCGACTCCGACTGTTTCCCGAGCACTGATTCACGGCCGCGACTGATACGGCCTTGTACTTCTTCACGAGCTCATCGAAGCCGAGCCGAAGCGGCCGCTCGACGTTGCCCTCCACGCTGAGCCGCCACGTGCTCAGGTCGACGGCATTGGGAATGAGGTCCAGGTGATAGCGCACGTAGAACGCCGCATTCGGGGTGAACGGCGTCAGAAAGTATGGACGCGGCGTCTCGAGCTGGATGCCCCGGTCGGTCATGCGGAGGAGCGGCAGCTTCTGGGGATAGATGACGAATGGATTGATGCCGTTCCAGTATGGATTGGGGCCGGGGCCGGTGAAGCTCGGGAGCGCCCTCGCCCCCGGTGGCGTGACCTGGGCGTCAGCCCGTCCACCGAAGACGAGACCGGCTGCACCCGAGCCCAGCAACGCGAGCAGAGATCTTCGCGAAAGGCGCCTCATCGCCCCGAATGCTCTTCGGATGGGTCCCACCCGCCGCCGAGGGCTTTGATCAGATGGACGCTGGCGTTCATCTGGAAGTTGACGGCTTGCGCCAGCGACAGCTGGTTCGCGAGTAGCGTCCGCTCGGCGTCGATGACGAGGAGATAGTCGGCCAGCCCCTGCCTGTACTGGACCTGAGCGAGGCGGAGATAGTTCCGGGACTCGGCCACAGCGTCGCGCAGGCTTGCCACCTGATCGCCGAACGAGTGCAAATCGGTGAGGGCGTCCTCCACGTCGCCATAGGCGACGAGGACCTGCTCGATGTAGACCGCGACCGTCTGGCGATAGCGAGCCTTCGTCGCCTCGAGGTTGGCCCGGAGCCGGCCGCCCTGAAAGATCGGAATCGAGATGCTCGGGAGGATCTGCGCGACGCGACTCTGCCAGCTGAAGAGCATGTCGGCGTTGAGGCTCTGGAATCCGGCCGACGCCGTCAGCATGAAGCGAGGATAGAACTCCGCGGTGGCCACGCCGATCAGGGCGTTGGCGGCCGCGACGTTCTTCTCGGCCTCGGCCACGTCGGGCCGTCGCGTGAGCAGCTGCGCCGGCAGCCCCACGGGCACCGCGGGTGGCGAGACCTCCTGCAGGGGATTCGACGCCACGGTGAACGACGGCGCCGGTCGGCCGCACAGGATCGCGAGCGCGTGTTCCGTGTTGGCGCGCGCGCGCGCCGTGTTCGAGAGCTGCGCCTGCGTGGCCTTGAGCTGCGCCTGGGCCTGGGACACGACGCTTGCGCTGATGAGGCCCGTCCTGAGCTGGACCGAGAGGAGCCTGACCTGCTCCTCGTAGGCGGTCACGGTGTCCTTCAGGATCTGGATCTGGGCGTCCAGCGCGCGAATCGTGTAGTAGTACTGCGCCACGTCGGTCTCGACGGTGAGCCGCACGACCCCGACGTCGTCGGCGGTGGCCTCCGCCGTGGCACGGGCCGCCTCCAGTGATCGGCGCACGCGACCCCAGACGTCGATCTCGTACGAGAGGTCGAGCGGGATCGTCCAGTTGCTCACGTCGACGCCGCGGGCCACCTGTTTGCCGGTGATCGTGCTCGCCCGGCTTCCCGAATAGCGCGTTCGGGAGTAGCTGGGATCGAGCGAGACCGTCGGATAGAGGTAGCTGCCGGCCACGCGCGCGAGGGCGCGAGCCTCGTCGACACGGGCGACGGCTTGCCGGAGCGTCTGGTTCGACGCCTGAGCGCTCGTGATGAGCCGCTCGAGCTCGGGCTCCGCGTAGAGGCGCCACCAGTCGGCCGCAATCGGTGGTCCCGCCTCACCGGCCGGCTGCGACTTGAAGCCTGTGGGCTGCTCGACCGCGGGCCGCACGTAGCTGGGACCCACCATGCATCCCCCGGCGAGGAGGCTCAGGCTCGAAAGCGCAGCGAGGATGGCGCGGTGCCACACGGCCGGTCAGCCTCCGGCCGCCGCTGGGGACGCGATGGGATTGACGATTTGACCTTCCTGGAG
>Ga0066695_10000131_pt1 | contig 16855 bp, 15 predicted proteins | sample GraSoiAngelo_144_FD_66452 | JGI IMG/M metagenome (GOLD analysis project Ga0066695, IMG submission 66452) | Grasslands soil microbial communities from the Angelo Coastal Reserve, California, USA - 14_1009_02_40cm | ecosystem: Environmental > Terrestrial > Soil > Grasslands | place: USA...
TCATGAAGAACCGCGTGTCGAACTGGCGCCTGTCGATCGGCGGCGTCACCCAATGCGCGAAGAGCACGAGCGCGTCCAGCGCCAGACGGAGACGCTCGCGTTCGATCACGGCCCGCAGCGTTGCCCTTCCGCCGTGCACGTCCTTGCGATCCTGGTTGAATCGCGCGTGCCCGGCGGCGCCGGCGAGCGACACGAGCTCGCCGCGCGCGTTCCTGGCGAGCAGGACGCCCGCTTCCTCGAACAGCTCACGCGCGGCGGCCACGTGATAGGCGGTCGCTTCCGCGGGCGGCAGGACGGCGAGCTGCCGCGTGGCGTGTGCGATGCCGTCGCACCACTCTTCGTCCGCCGTGTGATCCGCAGCGTCCACCCGTCCGCCGGGGAACACGTGAGCGCCTCCCATGAACGCGGTGCCTTCATGGCGCCGGACCATGAACATTTCCGGACCCGACGAGCTGTCGCGCAGCACGACGACCGTCGCGGCTGGACGCGGGTTGGTGACGATCGGGCCCGGCGGGGCGGCGCTCACAGGCCACAATAGTAGTTGATGACCCGCGCAGGCCCGGACCTGGACATGAACGGCAAGCTTGCCGCCCTGCTGCGGGACTTCGCGGCGATCCAGAGGTCGAAGCAGAAAATGTGGGGATACAAGCGCGCGGCTTCGGCGATCATGGCGCTGGAAGAACCGATCGAATCGTTTCTCCAGCCCGACGGCACGCTGCGCAAGATCCCGAACATCGGTCCCTCGTCTTCCCGTGTGATTCAGGAGGTGCTGCAGACCGGCTCGTCGCCGACCATCGAGCGCGCGCTCGCCGGAAGCGGCCAGACGGGCGACGTCGAGCGGCGCGGCGATCCCGCCGGTCACTTCCTCAGCCGCGCGCAGGTCCTCGCCGCGCTGCGCAATGCGAAGCTGACCGGTCCGCGGCTCGAGGACTATCACGGTGATCTCCAGATGCATTCGACGTGGAGCGACGGAAGCCAGACGCTGGAGGAGATCATCGAGGCGGGGATCGCGCGCGGCTACAGCTTCTCCGCCGTGACCGATCACTCGTACGGGTTGCCGGTTGCCGGCGGCGTATCGATGGCCGAGCTCACGCGGCAGCACGAGGGAATCGACCGCCTGAACGAGACGCATCGCGGGACCTTCCGGTTGATCAAGGGGATCGAAGCCAACATCCGGAAGGACGGCTCGGTGGACATGGAACCCGGCGAGCTGGGACGCCTCGAGCTGGTGGTCGCGGCGCCCCACTCCGCCCTGCGGATCGCCGGCGATCAGACGGCTCGGATGGTGGCCGCGGTCACCACGCGCGGTGTGCACATCCTGGGTCATCCGCGCGGCCGCAAGTACGGATCGCGGCCGGGTGTGGCGGCGGATTGGGAGCAGGTGTTCAAGGCCGCAAGGCGCGCGAACGTCGCGATCGAAATCGACGGCGACCCCTCGCGGCAGGACATCGACTACGACCTGGCGCGCCGCGCGGTTCAAGCCGGCTGTCTCTTCGCGCTCGACAGCGACGCGCATTCCACGGGCGAGCTTCGCTACGCAGAGACGGCGATCGCCCACGCCCGCCTCGCCGGCGTCCCGACAGAGCGCATCGTCAACTGCTGGCCGCTGGATCGACTGCTCGCGTGGCTGGCCTCACGGTCCGGCTGAAGAGCGTGAAAAAAATCTGGTAGTGTCCGCGTTCAGGCGGACCCTCCCAGCCACAGCGACCGACCCGTGATCTCGCGGTGATCCAGACCAGCCGCGCGATCCAGTTTCGCGACGATCGGCGGCAGCTCGGTGCGAAGCCGCCACTCGTCGGCGCAGCCGCCGGCCGATTCGAACGCGTCGCGCCACCGGTTCCACCAGCGGGCGACGAAGCCGGCGAGCGGCTCGAGGATCAGCACGCGATCGCCGTGGCTCGCGCGAGAGACCAGGTGCGCCAACAGCGCCTCGCGCGCCGGATCCGCCAGCTCGTTCAGCGTGAACGCCGCGAGGATCGCCGCGGGGCCTTTCGGCAGATTCGCCGTCGCGATGTCGCCTTGACGGAGGGTCGCCGCCATCCCGAACGCCCGATACGTCCTGGCCGCCTCGCCGACTGCCCACGGATGACGATCGATACCGATCACTCGTGGCGGTTTTTCGCACGATCGGGCCCACGCGACACCCGATGCGCCCGTTCCGCAGCCGAGATCCAGCAGCGTCGAGATGCTCCGCCTTGCAGCCGGCAGCGTCTCGACGATGTGCGTCACCAGCATGTGGTGAAGCGGTCCATAGAAGAGCGCGAACGCCGCGCGCTTGCCCGCGCCAGACAGCGCGGCGCCACCCGCCAACTTCTGCCGGCGCTCGACATAGGTGGACGACAACGCGCGCAACGCGCGCGACACTTGCGAAAACGTCAGCGCGGCGAGATGTCTCGCTTCGAGCGCGGCGATCCAGCGGATGAACAATTCGTCGTGTGCATTCACGATGGCGCGCCCCGTACGGACGGGTTTCCTGGCTGAATTCGGCCGCCGGTGTATCCCTCTCCCCTGTGCCGCGCGGCGTTGCTCGTCGGTCGACTACTCCCGGTATTCTCCCTCGTCTGCACCTCCCGCTCGGCTCGAGCCTTCGCGCTCCGGACGTGCGGGCGGGCGCCTCGGCGCCGTCATTTGGCACTTCTTAGCTCAGCAGCGCGAGTGCCTGCGCCGGGTATCGAGCTTGCTTCCTGGCGCGCGGCACGTCACGCTTCCCATGACGTGTAGGGCGAACCTTTCATTCGCGCCAGAGGCGTTTCGGCGACCCTGAAAGAGTCGCCCGAGTTTCGTCCTTCCGTTCGCACGCGTTCAATGGAGGATGTCCCATGCAGACTTCTCTCAGGTTTCTTGTATTCCCGCTCGTGGCGCTGATGCTGGCGTCGTCGTCGGTGTTCGCCGGCGAGCAGCACGTCGTTTCGCCCAGCCGGCTGGCGTCGACACTCGCCGACCACATCGCTCAACAGGACGCCAATCGCGTGGTGATCCATGAAGCGCTCGCACGGCCGGAAGTGCGGGCCGTGGCCTCGTCCCTCGGCGTCGATCTCACACGCGCGACCGCCGCGGTCGACACGATGAGCGGCGTGGACCTCCAACGCGCGGCCAGCGCGGCTCAGCAGGTGAATCAGCAGCTCGTCGGCGGTGCATCGACGGTGGTGATCTCGACGACGACGCTCATCATTGCGCTGCTGCTGGTCATCATCCTCATCCTCGCCATCAAGTAACGCATGATCGCCACGCTGGTCGCCGCGCTGTCGCTTGCCTCGTCGGCGATCGACGTGCCGTATCTGCCACAGACCGACGCCCTGTGCGGCGGCGCGGCGGTGGCGATGGTGTTCCGCTATTGGGGAGACGCGCACGCCGACGTGCAGGAGTTCGCGTCGCTGGTCGATCGACGGGCCGGCGGCATCGCGAACGATGTGCTCTCGGACGCCGTCGCAAAGCGGGGTTGGCGGGTTGGACGGATGGAGGGTTCGCTGGGCGCCCTGACCGCGCGTGTCCGTGACGGCCAGCCGGTCATCGTGCTCGTGCCCGACCGCGGCAATCGCTATCACTACGTCGTTGTCACGGGCGTGAACGAGGATGGAGTGATCGTGCACGACCCGGCCTGGGGACCCTCTCGAGCGATCCGGGCTCCGGATTTCGAGCGGGCCTGGCGGACGGCGAAATTCTGGTCGCTGATCATCATGCCGCCCGTGGCGCCGGCGGTGGTTGAGGCCGACGGACGGACGCCCGCGGTTGAAGCCACGTCGACGGCACCGGACCGATGTGACGAGGTCCTCAGTCGCGCTCTTGCAAACATTCGCGAGCAGGGTTTCGATCGCGCGGAGATGCTTCTCGGAGAGGCTCGCGCGCAGTGTCCGAACGCGGCGGGCCCGCTCGGCGAGCTGAGCGGCGTGCGATTCGCACAGCATCGCTGGGCGGATGCGGCGGCGCTCGCACGCGATGCGCTGGCCCGCGATCCCCACGATGGTTATGCCCTCGACGTGCTCGGTTCCAGCCTGTTCATGCAGGACGACGAGGTCGGAGCGCTGCGAGCGTGGAACCGGATCGAAAAGCCGCGCGTGAACCTCGTGCGCATCGACGGTCTTCATCACACGCGTTATCAGACAATCGCGGAGACGCTCGCGATTCAACCGAACCGCCTGCTCACCGCCGATGTGTTCGAGCGCGCGAGGCGGCGACTCGGTGAGCTGCCGGATCACTCCGCTGCGCGGCTCGCGGTCCGCCCGGAGCGCGACGGCTTCGCGACGGTCGACGTCGTGGTCGCGGAGCGGGCCACGCTACCACGCGGACGCGCTGAATGGGTAGACGCCGCGCTCCGCGCTGGTGTGGATCGCGAGGTCGGCGTAGCGGTTCCCGGCACCACCGGTCAGGGCGAGGTCTGGTCCGCGAGCTGGCGCTGGTGGAGCCATCGGCCCGGCGTCAGCATCGGATTCGCTGCGCCGCGGGTGCATGGCATGCCTGGCGTCTGGCGCGTCGAGGGAACCTGGCGGTCGGAAACGTATGCGACCGGGGAAACGCGGCTGGCATCGCTCCTCACGCGCGAAAGGCGGAGACGCGCCGCGCTGACGGTCAGCGATTGGTTGACCGGCCGCGTTCGGTACGGGCTCTCGGCCGGATTCGACTCGTGGAACGCCGGCCGGAAAGCGGCGTCAATCGGCGGCTCGCTCGAGCGGCACATGCTCGCCGATCGGCTGTCGCTCTCGGCCGAGGCCTCGCAGTGGGTTCCGGTCGCCGGCCCCGCGTTCCACACGATAGCCGCGCGCGCGGCCGCACGGACGTCGACAGGCACGCAGGGGTGGGTCTACCACGGCGAGATCGGCGCGGAGCGCGCAGCCGACGCGGCGCCGTTCGGGTTGTGGCCGGGCGCCGGCGACGGTCACGCACGCGCGCCGCTGCTGCGTGCGCATCCGCTCCTGGACGATGGCGTTGTCGACCTGACGAGGCCGGCGGTCATCGGCCGCACGCTGGCGTACGGAAGCGCCGAAGCGCTCGGGTGGCTCGAGCGGCCGTCACTGCTCCGAGTCGGCCTCGCCGGCTTCGTCGATGCGGCGCTCGCGTCACGAAGGGTGGCGCCTGGCCGCGAACCGCTTCAGATCGATTTCGGTGCCGGGCTGCGCGTCAAACTGATCGGAGCAGCGGGTGTGGTGCGCGTCGATATCGCCCACGGCATCCGCGACGGGGCGAACGCGCTGACGTTCGGCTGGCTGTTTGCGTCGCGCCCGGAGTAAATACAACCGTGAAGATCACGAAAGACGACGAAGATCACGAAGAAGAATTCTTTGTAAAGAGCCTTCTTCGTGTTTTTCGTGGATCTTCGTGTTTTCGTGGTTGCATTTTTTAGTTAGCGCATTTCCAGAACGCCCTGGTCATGGACGTCGATCCGTCCGGCTTTCCCGTCGAAGCGATTCTGAGGAGCAAACGTGCCTCCGAGCAGCATGAAGGCCATCACGCGCGCGGCTTCCGTCCAGGCCAGCGGGCGCCCCTCGACAAGAACACGCCCTGCCGCAATCGCTTCACAGATCGCGTCCGGGTCCGGCATCGCATCCACCAGAGAATACGTCGTGCCCAGCTGCCACAGGCGGTGCACGTCACAGTTGCCGACGACAGGTTTGCCGTAGCGAGCCGCCCAGCGCTCCGCGCGGCGATTGAAATCCACCGAGCGCGTGAACATCGCGTTGCGTTCCACGGCGTCGAACAGATCCGGGTGGCGCTCCAGATCGCGTCCCAGGCAGACCGATGAGGGGAAGAAAGCGTGAGGCGCCACGACGAGGCCCGGCTGCCGTGATTTCAACCGCGCGAGATCGCTGAATGTCCGCACATCCTCGGCGCCGCTCTTGAAATTCAGGAGCAACACGTGCCGTCCCTCAATCGTGCGCTCGACGCCGGGTATCAGGACGATTCCGCGCTCGGCGGCATACGAAGCCAGGCGCTCGACATCGAGCTGCCGTTCGTGCAGGGTGACGGCCAGCGCGTCGTATCCGAGCGACGCGGCGCGGTCAATCAGCTCGATGGTCGTGTGGGGAATCCGGTCGACGGGGTCGTCCGAGGTATGAGTATGCAGCTCGACCTTCAACATCGCGTCGGGCTGGAGTACTACAGGATCCGGGCCGTCGCCTGTGTGCCTGCCTGGCCGGTACTGTTGATAAGACGTTAGTGACTGATTCCGTTCGACTTGCCGGCCGACGCCGCCCGCGAGGGTCGGGCCGGAGAAGTCATCGATCCAGGTGATTTTTTGGCACGCCGAGATCGACTACCGCTCAGGCTGCGACCTCCGTCGACAAAATCGAGCGCACACCTGCCAGCTTGCCTGGCACTCGATTTCACAATTTACGGCGTGTATTTCGTGACGGCGATCGGTGCCCCATTTCAGAAATACAACGACATATTTGGCTACAGACACAAAGACACAGAGAAGAAGACGCTTCAGGTAGCGCGCTCGACGCGGCGCCGCGTATCGGCGGGCGAGGCGTCTCTCTGTCTCAGTGTCTCAGTGGCTTGTCCAAATCAATACGTCAGCGTACTTACGAAATGCCGCACTCAGCTAATCATGACTTTCCGCGGCGCCTGCGAGTTCTGTTCGAGGAACGATTTCTTGCTTTCCAGCTCCTGCTCGGTCGGCTGCACCTTGCCGGTGACGTCGGTGACGCGCGACACGATTGTGTGGGCACCCGGCGTTGCGCCGTTCCACGTATAGGTGAACAGCTTCCACCCGTACTTTTCTTTCGTCGACGGATCCATCGTGGCCGCCTGCCACGGTCCCTCGTCCACCTTCACCTCGACCGATTTGATCGGCGTGCCGTCGTTCAGCACGACGCCCGTCACCTTGTGCGCGCTGCCGTTCCTGGTGACGCGCGCGACGAACGACTTCAGCTGCATGTGGCTGATCGCGGTTTCGTTCCACCGCATCTCGCCGTCGATCATCTCGCCCCTGAAAGTACGATACCAGCGCGCCTGGTACTTGCCGAGATACGTCTCTTCCTGGAGATGGATCTGCGCGAGCCATTTGACGTTGGACACGCCGTACCAGCCCGGCACGATCAGACGGAGCGGAGAGCCCTGGTGCCGCGTGAGCGGTTCGCCGTTCAACGCCCAGGCCAGGAAGGGCCTCCCCGACAGCGCCTGCTCGCGATTCAGGCTCCGGCCGAACTGGTAATCGACCTTGTACTTCTGCGTCCGCCACTCGACTTCCTCTTCGCCGTGATCGGCGCCGAAAAACACGAACTCCCGCGTGGCGGCCTTCACGCCCGCCGCATCGAGCACCGTCTTCAACGGAACACCGGTCCAGCGGCCGTTGCCGCACAGACCCTGGAGCGGACCGCGGTTGCCCGAGCATTCGAACCCGGCCACAAGGTCGGTGCTGCCCATCTTCTTCAACTCGTCCAGCGAGATCGACTTCGGCCGATCCACCAGTCCCGAGACTTTCAGCTTGAAGGTCGCCGGGTCGACCTCGGGATGGCCGTAGTGCTGGGTGGTGGCGAACTTGTCTTTCGGTGTGAACGGACCATCGATCGTGCGGACATCGAGGAGTCGACGGTCGGGGGGCGTTTCCCACCTGACGTTCTCGGGCAGATCGGTGAAAGGCACAACGGTCTCGCCTTGGGCGAGGGCCGGCAGCGCCCATTCCGGTATACCCAACACGCTCAGGCCCGCCAACGCGAGGCTTCCCCTGAGAATCTCCCGACGGGTGCTCTGGTTCATCATGATCGGTCCCTTTCGGCAGCTGCTTCGTTGACGTGCAGCACGATTCTTATCACGACCCGCACCTCCAGGGCTATCCCCTGCCGGATTCAGGCAGCTACTTGTCTGCCCTGCCAGGGACTTCCGCGGGAGGCCGGCGGCGCGATCCACGAATTCCTTGGTCGTTGAGCGGAATGCTCATGGTACCCGAGTTGCGATTTCCGGCGCGTGCCCATCCTTGCCTGGCGTCCGCGCGCACCGAAGCCACCGCCTCGAAACGTGCCCTGTGCGCAAGACGGGCGCGTGCCTGGCGCGTACGCTGGACGAGTCCGCTTTCGTCCGGCCGATCTCGAGACACTCCCCCCGGTGCTGCGCCTGGCGGTCGGCCGTGTTGTGAAGGTCGCGTTCGCCGGAATCGCCCTTCCTGGCGACCCGTTTACCGGTCAAGGGCTCTATCTGGAGTGGTGCAGCGATGACGTGTTCGACGGGTTTCTGATACCCGAGCAGGATCTGGAATTCCTCGGAGCGTAGTCGGCCCGCGGAAATCCCCTTCGCCGTGCCGTTCGTGGCCGTTTACGCCTGACATCGCTCTCCTTCAAAGACAACAGGAACGACTCGGTCAGCCATCGCGGCGCCATCCACGCCAGCCGCAACTCGTGCATCGGTGTGGCCGGCGGCGCGTGAAGAGCTTCACGACATACTCGTAGCCGCGTGTGCGCGAGCGGACCATGGCCTCATCGCAACGGGGACACCGAAGACGGTGTGCGACTTCGCGCAGACGAAGCAGGCGCTGCTGCTCAGCCCAGATCAGCGCGAGGTCCTCCTCGCCGACCTCGAAGGACTGACTGATGACCGGCGATCGGTCGTAGTGGACGACGACTTCGATGCGGTCCCTCCCCGCGAGCGAGAAGCATTCAATCGAACGACCTGCTTGAGTTGTCAGGGTCCACACCGTTTTCGGCCGGCCGGTCTCGTTCGCCGGCGGCGCCGCCGAGGGCGTCACTTCGTCCGCGGGACCGCGATCATTTGTAATCACAGTGTTGGGGGTGCTCATTCTACTCGCCGAACCGCCTGGGTACCAACGTCGGCAGTGTCCGCCTGCAGGCCGACCAGGGTAGCAACGTCGGTTGTGTCCGCCTTCAGGCGGACCGTGGCGGTGAATTGTCTCTCGGTCGAGGTAAACGCATCGCATCTGCGATGCGCTCGGGTCGGGACCTGCAAATCCGAAACTGTACAGTTTTGAACAGCTTCAGAGGTAGCGCGCCAGCATACTCACCTTAGCATGGCTGCGTCGAAGATGGGCGATGCTGGCTCCGCGCTCGCCGTCATCGTCGGCGATCCCGGCGAACGCCAGAGCATTCGAGCGGCGCTCGCCGACTGGGAAGGCGGTCCGCTCGATATCCATTGGGCCGACACGTTGGCGCAAGGCGTGGACCTGCTCGTCAAAGGTCGCATAACCGCCGTCGTGTTGGGTCTGACGCTGCCTGATTGCGAGGGTCTCGACGGGTTCGTCACGGTATCGAACGCCGCGCCGCAACTGCCCGTGCTGATTCTCAGCGCCGTCCGCGATGAAGGCCTCGCTCAGCAGGCGGTCGCGCGCGGCGCGAGCGACTACCTGCTCAAGACACATCTCGACAGCCACTCCTTGCGGCGCGCGATTCGAGGTCTGATCGAGCGCACGGCCGTGGAGGAGGCACTGTTCGCCGAAAAGGAACGCGCCGAGGTGACGCTGAACTCCATTGGAGACGCCGTCCTCAGCACGGACCTGGCGGGCCGCGTCACGTATCTCAATGCGGTGGCGGAAGCGATGACAGGCTGGCGTCGCGAAGAAGCTGCGGGACGCCCCCTGGCCGAAGTGTTCCACATCATCGACGGCGAGACACGGGAGCCGGCGCAGAATCCGATGGAGCTGGCTGTTCAACAGAACAGAACGGTGGGAGTCGCGGCGAACTGCATCATGGTCCGGCGGGATGGCGTGGAAATGGCCATTGAAGATTCCGCGACCCCCATCCACGATCGAAAGGGCCAGGTGACCGGCGCCGTGATCGTCTTGCGCGATGTGAGCGCGGCGCGCGAGGCATCGCTGCGGCTGTCGCATCTGGCGCACCACGACTCGCTGACCGATTTGCCGAATCGACTGCTCTTGAACGACCGGCTCGCCCGGGCGATTGCGGTCGCCGGGCGCCACGGGAGAAGGCTCGCGGTGCTTTTCGTGGACATCGACCACTTCAAGCACATGAACGACTCGCTGGGACATGCGATCGGTGATCGCCTGCTTCAGTCGGTGGCCGCGCGGCTCACGGCGTGTGTCCGCAGCTCCGACACCGTCAGCCGGCAGGGCGGCGACGAGTTCATCGTCCTGCTGTCGGAAATCGAGCGCGGCGATGATGCAGCGGCCACCGCGGGCAAGATCATCGAGTCGCTGGCGGAGCCGCATCAGCTCGCGGAACACGAGCTCCACATCACGGTGAGCGTGGGCGTGAGCGTGAGCCCGGACGATGGCGTGGATCCCGAGAACCTCATCGAGAGGGCTGACATCGCCATGTATCACGCGAAGCAGCAGGGCCGAGCGCGGTTTGCGTGCTTCACATCCGACATGCACGTTCGCGTCTTCGAGCGGCAGTCACTCGAAGCCAGCCTGCAGGGCGCTCTGCAGCGGCACGAGATCGAGGTCCACTATCAGGCAATGATGGACCTCGGCACCGGCGCCATCGTCGGCTTCGAGGCGCTCGCGCGATGGATGCATCCCGAACGCGGACCGATACTCCCGTCGCAGTTCGTACCGATTGCAGAGGGCTGTGGCCTGATCGTGCCGATCGGCCAATGGGTGCTTCGCGAATCGTGCCGGCAAGCCCGGGCGTGGCAGGATGACGGGTTGCCGTCGTTGCCCGTGTCCGTCAACGTCTCGGCCTTCGAGTTTCGGAGTGCGGGCTTTCTCCACGGAGTCCGCGAGATTCTGAGGGAGTCGCGCCTCGAATCGCGCTATCTCCAGCTGGAGCTCACCGAAGGCGTCCTGATGACGCAAGGGGCATCGACGGCCACCACACTTCGAGCCTTGAAAGCGATGGGGGTCGGCCTGGCCATCGATGATTTTGGCATGGGGTATTCGAGCCTGAGTCATCTCAACCAGTTCCCAATCGACGTGTTGAAGGTCGACCAATCGTTCGTCCACGAGATCACCCATGCGACCGACGCGGCCCCCATCGTCAGCGCCGTGATCAGCATAGGCAAGAGCCTCAAGCAACGGGTCGTGGCTGAGGGAGTCGAAACGGCCGGGCAGCTCGCATGCCTCCGAGCGATGGGCTGTGGCGAGGGACAGGGGTACTATTTCAGCCGGCCGCTGCCGGCGGCGCACTTCGCGAGGGTTCTCGTTGACCGGCCCCGCAACATTGCATCCGCCTGAGATTCCGGAGACGCGATCAACTGGCCGGGGAGCCGCCACGATTCGAATCGGCCCGGCGGTCCTCCTTACGGAGAAACTGGACGTGACGTTGGGACGAAACCGGCGTATTCGTCCCGAACATCTCGCGCAGGAAAGGCCGGGACTTCGCATTCTGCCTGAGCGACGCGGCGTCGACGCCGTGCTCGGGATACGACGCGACGCCGACCGCGATGTGAACAGCCGGGGAGAAGGCCCTCTGGCCAATCCGTAACATCAGCCGATCGAGAACCTGGACCGAGCGATGGACGTCGGCGTCCACCAGCACCAGGCCGAGCGCGGCGCGATCCGCGAATCCCACGAGGTCCGTGTCGCGCAGGGTTTCGTCGACGATTTCGGCGATCTCGAGCATGGCCACTTCGTCGGCCGTCGTCCCGGAAGCGCCGCTTTCCCGGCCGGTCTCCAGGACGACGAGGGTGACGTCCGACCGCGAACGGCCAGCCCGTCGAAGTTCGGACTCCAGTTCGAATGCAAATGTCTCCCGCGAAAGAAGCCGCGGGCCGTCGTCCTCAAGCTGGTTGGACATCTCTCAGGACCGGTGCTTGAGGCGCGGCCGCAGCGGCAGACGGCTGGGGGGCGGAGGGCAGGGCGGGCGTTCGCGCTGCCATGCCTCGAATGCTGAGACGGCTGCCCGCAAACCGGTGTCTTGTTGAACCGACGTGTCGCGTTTTGCCGGTTTTGGCCCTGGGATGTCCACGTGACGGCTCTGCATGGGGGACCTCCACATTCGTTCTATCGGCCGATCCGCCGTTCTATCGGCTGATCCGCGGTTGGCATAAGCTCGGCCTTGTGAGGGCTTCCCGCTACCTCGACCAGTCCAGCCCGAGCGACCCGAGATGCGTCGTGTCGCGCGAAATCGCACGGCGATCGACGCTGGCGCGACGTTCGTGGCTGGCACTCGCAGAACACGCAGAAAGACCTCGGGCATTTTTCTCTGCGGGTTCCGGCGGTTTCCGCGTTGTACGTGACTCGGAAGAAATCACGCCACCTGTATGGCGGCGCGATCCGTTTTCTGATGGAGTGTCTCGCGGGCGATACTCCGTGTCATCAAACAGATTCACGATCATCATCCGCGACGAGGATCCGCTGGCTTGCGAAGCCCAAGCGTCCGACAATGGGCTGGCGAAGGAGCCTTCTCGAAATGTCGACGTCCTCCATTCGTCCCGTACCAGCCTCGACCGAGCTGCTGTTCTCGTTCTCGCGCAACGGCCGGCAGATCGAGTGTGAGCTGCGGGACTTCGGCCAGCGAGGTGTTGAAGTGCAGTTCTTCAGCGATCGCGAGCTCTTCTACGGCCTGCGTCTCGCGACACACGCCCTCGCGCTCGAGTGGGCCGAAGCGGAACGTCGCGGATGGGGATGGCTCACGGAAGAGGAGGCGGCGGCCGCCAACGACCTGAGGCTCGCCCTGGCCTGATTGATTTGGGGCCAGTCCGCGCCGGGGCACGGACAAAGAGCGGACAGTCATTATGCGGACGATCGCCCACAGATTATCTACGTGGAAGCCGCGGGCAACAGCTGCTCGGAGGTCTTCGTCCACTCTCGCCTGATTTCGTCGACGTCGAGGAAGTTCTTGAGCGTGAAGATCGGGATGTAGTGTGCGTCTGGAACTCGCGCCCGGATCTTCCCGGCCCCGCCCTCGAGTCTGTCAACGAGAACTATCACCGCAACCACGCGGCAACCAGCCCCTTCGGCCGCGTCGACTGCCTGCACCACCGATCCACCCTTCGTCACGACGTCATCGACGATAACCACCGGGGTGCCGGGCTCTGGAACATTCTCGATTAACTTCTGAGTGCCGTGCTTCTTCGGCTCTTTGCGAATGTAGAAGCCATCCAGATGCTGGCCCTGTTCCGCCGCCTTCATCATCGCAGCTCCGATGATGGGATCGGCGCCATGCGTCAGGCCGCCAATCGCAACGGGTTGCTCCGGCAGGCTCTTGATTGCGTCGAGAACGGCCTCACCTACGAGTGGTGCGCCCGCGGAGCTCAGCATCACCCTCTTGCAGTCGAAATAGTACTCCGACACAGTACCGCTGCTGAGCGTGATTCGCCCCCGGATCACGGCTCGATCCGCGAGAAGCGATCTCAGAGAATCAGCGGCTCGAGACATGATTCCTCTTTCAGCGAAAGCAACACTTTTCACGATACCCTGCCGTGTAAGAGACCGCAAAATGAGCGCGAGCCTCGTCTTGCTTGTCTGTCGTCGCGAAACCCCTTCAGCTTGGAGTGCACGGCAGCCCAAAAAATACCACTGCTGGAGATTATCTGCAAAGAGCCTCGTTGCAAATCGTCTCCGATTAACCAGGATCGCGAACCCTACTGTAAACTCACGCGCGGCCGCTTAAACGGCGCGCCCGCGACGATAGTGGAGCCGACATGAGAATCGCAGCGTTGATTGCTATTGTCGTCGCGATGGCGCCTCGCGTGGCAGGCGCTGCCCCGATGGCGTGCGAGTCGATGGGCCAGGTAAAGCTGTCGAACGGCTTGGTGTTGTCCGCTGAGTCGGTCCCCGCCGGCGCTTTCACGCCACCCAACGCCAACAACGCGGCGGCGGCTGCCGGGTTCAAGTCGCTGCCGGCGTTCTGTCGCGTCACGCTGAAGTTGACGCCGTCGGCTGACTCCGACATCCGCGTCGAAGTATGGCTGCCGCTGTCCGGATGGAACCACAAGATTCAGGCGGCAGGCAACGGCGGGTTAGGCGGCACGATGCCGTATCTCGCGCTGGCCACTGCCGTCAAGGCGGGCTATGCGGCTGCGGGCACCGACACCGGTCACGCCGGCGGCAACGCGGATTTCGTACCCGGGCATCCCGAGAAGCTCGTGGACTTCGCGTATCGCGCGATCCACGAGATGACGGTGACGGCGAAAACGATCGTGACCGCACGCTACGATACGCGTCCGTCGCGGGCGTACTTCAATTCGTGCTCGACGGGCGGGCGCCAGGCCCTGATCGAAGCGCAGCGCTATCCCGAAGACTTCGACGGCATCGTCGCTGGCGACCCGTCCTGGGATCAGATGCGGCTGTATGCCGCGCGCGTTTGGCTGAACACCTACGTCAACCGCTCGCCGGCGGCCGTCATCCCGGCGAACAAGTATCCGATGATTCACCAGGCGGTGCTCGACAAGTGCGATGCGCTCGATGGCGTGAAAGACGGTGTCCTCGAGGATCCGTCGCGATGCTCGTTCGACTTCGCGACGTTGAGGTGCACCGGTGGCGATCGTCCCGATTGCCTGACCACGGATCAGGTCGAGACCGCGGAGGCCATGACATCGCCGATCCGCGATCCGAAGAGCGGCGCTTTGCTGCACCCTGGTCGTTACTATCCTGGATCGGAACTCGGATGGGGCGGTGTGGCCGGACCGTCACCGTCCGGCGAATCGCATGAAGGGATGCGGAAGATCGTGTTCAGTCCGGACTGGGACTACCACACGATCAAAGTGCCAGACGATGTAGAGCGCGCGGTGAAAGCGGACAAGGGGCTCCTGTACGGCGGTGACCCGGATCTTTCGCGCTTCTTCAACCGCGGCGGCAAGCTGCTCATGTATCACGGCTGGGCCGATCCGCTGGTCTCACCCGACACGAGCCTGATCATGTTCAAGCGGATCAACGACGTGGTCGGACGTTCGGCCGCAAACTCGCTCGCACTGTTCATGGTGCCGGGTATGGGCCATTGCCAGGGCGGGCCAGGGACGGATCAGTCCGACAAAGTCGCGGCGCTCGATCAGTGGGTCGAGTCGGGCAGGAAGCCGCAGTCGATTCCCGCGTCGCACATGACCGCCGCCGTCGTCGATCGCACGCGCCCGTTGTGCGCGTATCCCGCGACAGCGCATTACATCGGCACCGGCAGCACCGACGAGGCAAAGAACTTCCGGTGTGAGTAACACGATCCGACGTGCCGGGGTGCTCATCGGGACTCGATGGAGTGCCCCGAGCACATCCGATTGTGACGCGTTGCCAGAAACCACAGGGTGCCAGCCGTCAACACGGCGAGGCCGTGCGCCTCGACGACGCCGATCACGGTCGGGTTTTGATAAAACGTCTGGCCGAACGGACCGCCACCTGACGCGTAGGACTGGACGTCAGACACTACCCGAGCGACCGGGCTGGCGGTTTCTCTTTCGCTATAGAGGCCCTGCCGCTAGAATCAGTTTCGCCCTCGCGCCCTTGTCCCCCGGCCCGGCGTCGGTCCGCCGGAGATCCCCATGCCGATGCGGCGCCGGTGGGACGGGACAGGTGCAGAAAGGCGATCGATGCCTAAAGCCTGTGCGGCCGTGATGCGTGGAATGGTGTTCTGGACGATCGGCTTGACCGTCGCCTCGGCGCAGGGTCCGGTCCCACCGCACGACAACCCATACGCCAGCGCCGATATTGCGTACGGGGCGACCGTGTACGCGGCGAAGTGTGTCACCTGCCACGGCGCGCAGGGCGACGCGATCGGCGGGGTGAATCTGCGCAGCGGCACGTTTCGAAACGCCGTCATCGATCGAGACCTGGAACGTTTCATCAGGAATGGATCGACGGCCGGCATGCCCGCGTTCGCGCTGGACGCCGCCGACATGGCGGGCATCGTCGCCTATCTTCGCAACATGAACGCGTTCGACGCGGCGACGGTCAAGGCCGGCGACGAGGCGCGCGGGCGCGCCATCTTCCTCGGCAAAGGCGCCTGCACCGACTGTCACCGAATTGACCTGGACGGATCCCGCGTCGGCCCCAACCTGAGCGACATTGGCGCCGTACGCAGCGCGGGATCGCTGCAGCGGTCGCTCGTCGACCCGACCAGTCAGATGATGCCGATCAACCGTCCGGTCCGCGTGGTGACGAAGGACGGCGCGATCATCAACGGCCGGCGGCTCAACGAGGACACGTATGGCCTTCAAATCATCGACGACCACGAACGCCTGCACTCGCTGGTGAAAGCCGACCTTCGCGAGTTCACGATCTCGAAGATGTCGCCCATGCCGTCCTACAAGGGCAAGCTCTCCGACGACGAGATTGGCGATGTGCTCGCGTACCTGCTTTCGCTGAAAGGACGATAGCCGTGATCGCAAGACGACGAAGCTTCGCTTGGTGGATCGTATCGCTGATAGGTGTGCTGTCTCTCCGTGTGCATGGACAGGTGACGTCCGAGCGCCTCGCCGCCGCGCCGAGCGAGCCGCAGAACTGGTTGACCTACTCCGGCAACTATTCGAGCACGCGCTACAGCCCGCTGAATCAGATCACACCGGCCAACGTCAAGAATCTCAAGCTCCAATGGGTGTACCAATCGCCGATCGCCGGCAACTGGCAGACCACGCCGCTGGTCGTCGACGGCACGATGTACATCACCCAGCGTTTGAACGACGTCGTCGCGCTCGACGCCGCGACCGGTCGAGCGTTCTGGATCTATCGCTATACACCGGCCCAGGATCGCGTCGTCTGTTGCGGCGCCAATAATCGTGGGCTGGGGATCCTTGGCGACACCCTGTTCATGGGTACCCTCGACGCGCAGCTCGTCGCGATCGACCGGAAAACCGGCCGTGCCATCTGGAAGACCGAGGTAGCGAGTACCAAATCCGGGTACTCGATCACGCACGCGCCGCTGGTCGTCAAGAACAAGGTCATCGTTGGCGTGGGCGGTGGCGAGTACGGCATCAGGGGTTTCATCGCAGCCTATGACGCCGTCACCGGACGCGAAGCGTGGCGGTTCTACACAATCCCCGCGCCGGGTGAGCCCGGTTCCGAGACGTGGGAGCGCTGTCCCGC
>Ga0066695_10000136_pt1 | contig 16785 bp, 21 predicted proteins | sample GraSoiAngelo_144_FD_66452 | JGI IMG/M metagenome (GOLD analysis project Ga0066695, IMG submission 66452) | Grasslands soil microbial communities from the Angelo Coastal Reserve, California, USA - 14_1009_02_40cm | ecosystem: Environmental > Terrestrial > Soil > Grasslands | place: USA...
TAAAATGTATTCGAAGCAGATGACCGAACAAACTTATAAGAAGCTTGTGGAAGACGGACTTGCCGCACTTGCGACGCACAATGGCGTCATTCTCGACGCTACCTTTTCGAGCCGCGCGAATCGCGATTTTTTGCGCGAGCAATGCGCCAAGGCAAACGTCCGTCTGCAAGTAGTGGAGCTGGATGCCGATCTTGGGCAGATCAAGCGCAGGTTGAACGCACGAGACGAGACCTCCGCCGAGATCTCTGATGCGCGTCTTGAGGACTTTGAGAAATTGAACGCTGCTTACGAGCCGCCGTCGGAACTAGCGCGGGATTTGATCAAAATCTCAACAAACAATTCCGTCTCCAATGCGGTGAAGGCCGTGCTGCAGCGATTGGCCAAGAAACAAGCGGGAACGATAATAGCCCAGCGTTTTAACGCTGGATAATTTTCCACCAATCGATCCGAGTCCCGCGGGGGACGTCCATTCTCCCGTCCATTGATCACCTAAGGTAATTTGCCCACGATCTCGGCAATTTCCTGGCGGAACAATTTTGCGCCGCCGGAGGCGGGATGACGGACATAATGTGCCTCGATATTCACGTTTTCAAGCTGCGAGGCTGCGACGTTACCAAGCGCGACAATCTCATGGCATGGAAACAATTCGAGGAAAGCCTCAAGCATCGGCAAACCGGCAGACCGTTCGAGCTTGGTCGGCGTCCGGTTGCTCAACATTCCGGCGCGCGGATTGAATGAATGCCACGGGAACCCATTCCACAAGACGAATTGGTCTGGCTGCAGGCCAAGCCGCAACAGCGTGCTCCAGACAATCGTCGCCGTGGGTTCAGAAAAACCATCCGGACATTTCTGAGGTTTGCTTGTGCGGCGCGGCGTGATGCTCGAAAAGATTTGCTCCGGCTGAATTCCGGCGTCCTTCTTCTTGCCGAGCAGGATGCGTTCGGATGTCATGGGGATTCCACTGAAATGACCGCCGCGGTATCCGAGCGCTTCGCCAATCACTACGAGTCGCGCCTTACCAAGCCGCTCTCGAAGATAAACTCGTAATTGTCTCCGCCGGATACCGGGCGCATTCCGGCCAATGTCGTTTTGCTTGTCCACTTGCCACCACGGGTTGAAGACCGCGCCGGACGGCGCTTTCTTCAATATTCGCAAAAAGTCGTCGATTGCCTTGGAGGACATCGTTTCGACTAAGCTTCAACGAGGAATGGCGGTTTCCCAGCCGCCGCGAGCAACAGGGCTCGCTTGAATCAGGGTGGATCGACCTCTCCCGAGGGTGATGTTAGATCACGCACCGAAGCCGCATTTTTTACCAACGCGCAAGGGACTGCGCGTTCCACCCGCTGCGCAACGTGCATATTCACGCACGACCAGGTGCAGCTTGTGCTGCGATAGCGGAGCGTGAGGATTCGGCTTAAACGCGTTTATGACAAGCCGATGGCCGACGCGTGCTCGTGGACCGCATCTGGCCGCGCGGGCTGAAGAAAAAAGAAGCGCGAGTTGATGAATGGCTCAAGGAACTCGCGCCTAGTACCGGCTTGCGGAAATGGTTCGGGCATGACCCGGCCCGGTGGAATGAATTCAAGAAGCGATACTCCGCAGAACTGGATGATCAGCACGAGCGGGTCGAGCAACTCGCTGGCGAGGCCAGCAATTGCCCAGTCACATTGCTCTTTGCCGCGAAAGATACTGAGCACAACAATGCCTTGGCGTTGAAGGAGCATCTCCAACGGCTAACGTGAACGCCGATGCCGGAGTTGCCCGATGTCGAGACTTTCAGGCGATACTTCGACGCCACGTCGCTGCATCAACGGATTGCCGATGTCGAGGTGCTGAGTGCTGATTTACTGAAAGGCATTTCCGGACGTGAGCTTGTACGCAGGCTCAAAGGGCGACGCTTCGAATCGACGCGGCGTCATGGCAAGCATTTGTTCGTGCGCGCGGATGGAGACTTCTGGTTGCGACTGCATTTCGGCATGACCGGTTCACTGCGTTATTTCAAGCACGAGGAACAAGCGCCGACGCATGTGCGAGTGCTCTTTGTTTTCTCCAACAACTATCGGCTGGCATTCGACGATCAGCGCAAGTTCGGCCAGGTCGGATTGCTGGAAGATGTCGATGAGTTTTTGAGAAAGCGCGCGCTTGGGCCAGATGCACTCGATATCGATCTTGCGGAATTTAAAGAGAAGCTGGCGAAACATCGCGGCGCCGTGAAATCGATCTTGATGAACCAGCGGCTAATCGCAGGCATCGGCAACATTTACGCCGACGAAATTCTTTTCCAGGCTAGCATTCATCCAGCGACTCAGATCGCGTGTCTTGGCGACAAACACATAAATCGCTTGTTCGCTGCAATGCGCCACGTGTTTAAAAAAGCGATCGGATATCAAGCCGATGTCGATCGCTTGCCGAAGTCATGGCTGTTTCCTCATCGCGGAAAAGGTGGCAAATGTCCGCGCTGCGGGCGCGGATTGAAATCATCAAAGATCGGCGGCCGGACCGCGTGGTTTTGCTCGCACTGTCAGAAGCGCGTGTTGTGACCGCAAAAGTTCTGCTCACCGGTCGTCCCGGTTGCGGGAAGACGACGCTGATTAAGCGTGTTGTAAATAATCTTTCGCGACGCGCTGGTGGTTTTTACACCGAGGAGATACGCGAGGGCGGCGTGCGCGTTGGATTTAAACTTGTCACACTCGCTGGCAGGGAGGCAGTGTTCGCACACGTGAATTTCAAAACGCTGGAACGTGTTGGAAAATACGGCCTCGACCTTTCTGCGCTTGGAACCGTTGGCGTCGACGCCGTTCGTGAAGCAGTGCGCCGGGGGCAGCTTATCGTGATTGATGAAATCGGTCCGATGGAAATCCGCTCGTTGATTTTTCGGGACGCAGTCAACGAGGCGCTCAACAGCCAAGTCCCAGTGATCGCGACAATCTTCGCGCGATCCCTGCCGTTTACCGACGCGATCAAGTCACGTCCCGATGTGACATTAGTCGAGGTTCGCCCGGACAATCGCGAGCGACTTGTCTCAGAACTTTCGGACAGATTCAAGCGCTGAATCCAGGCTAATGAAACAATTCGCCGACGTCTCAGCATGTCGTGTGGAACAGTCCGCCCACCGGCTCTCTTTCTGCGAGCTGGTTGTAAAGCTGCACGGCTTCGGCGGTGGGCAGCACATGCGCTGCGACCCCACGTTGCTTCAAGAAGTCTAAAGTCTCGCGCGGAACGTGAAGGCATTCCTTCATTCCCCGTGAGAGCACGACGATTTTCGCGCTATGATCGAGCAGTTCCTGTACATCGGCCGGCTGTATGCCCGGCGAGTGCTCGGTCCCACTCTCCCGCCAGTTCCATTCACGCGATCCCCCAGGAAAAAGCTTTGCATCCTTGTAAGGCTCAACTGTCCCCTCTACCTCGAGTCGCCCCCAAGAGACGTGCTTGATCAGCGGTGAGCGGTGTTGATTTTTCATAGTAGAAAAAAATCGACTCCGATGACGGCTACGCCGCGACAGCGGTGAGCCGCTTCGCTTCGCCACGTTCGTACTCGTAAAGGAATCCGATGAATTGGCGTCGATGGGCCTGTTCCTCTCCAGTGATTTCCAGAATGAGATCCTGCGTCACCAGATCGACCGGATCACACATTTTGATCAGCTTCTTGTATTGATCGATTGCTTCCTCCTCGGCGCGGATCACGCCGCGAATCACTGCAATCAAGTCCGTGCTGTCTTTCGGTGGCTGCAAATAACGTTGCGCGCGATCAAGATCAAGCGAGCCTGGAACGCGGCCTTCGAGCACCTTGATCCGGTTGGCCAGCTTCCGTGCGTGACCGAGCTCCTCCTCAATGTCGCGGAAAAGCGCCTTCTTGATTTCTTCTGCGCGCACGCCGTCGAGATCGATCGAGTTGGCCAGATAATTTTCCACCGTCTCCAGTTCTATCGCGTACGATTTTCTCAGTTCATTAATGATGTCGTGATTGGTTGCCATGAATGTTTTCCCTCCTTTAAAGAAATCGTCGCAGGCAGGCTCAGCGGTTCTTTTTCACTCGTGGGAAACTGATTCTTCAAGCGCTTCCATTGCGCGCGTTTTGTTCTCCAATGCGATTTCAATAATGATGCCTGAGACCGCAGAAGAAATTTCAGAAAAGCCTGAAGTTCGGAAAGAGCTTCAGCGAGCCACCGGCGAAAAAGCTCGCCAAAAGGTTAAAGCACGCGGAAGGGACAAATTCTGGTTCCTTACCCACGCGCTTATTCTTGCGGGTTGCGCCGTGCTCTACCTTCTGCTCGGCACGAAACTGATTCCGTTGCTGCAACCAACGGTCGATGTTGCGCGACGAGTTTTGCGCGGCACAGTGCTGATCGTAGTCGTTCTCGGACTTGCAAGAGCCGTTTCCGTGTATGCGCTTGGTAGTATCGAGGATGCTTCTACTCGTTTCACTCTCCAGCGAGTGCTGCATCTGGGTGTTGCGGTTCTTATAGCGCTCATTGCTGCATCGATAATCTTCGTGAACTGGTATGCCGCGCTGACTGCGCTCGGTATCGGGTCAATCATCATCGGCCTGGCTGTGCAAACACCGATGAAGAGTTTCATCGCCTGGATATATATCGTCGTTCGCCAACCTTATCGCGTGGGCGACCGCATCGAGATAGACGACGCTACCGGCGACGTCATCGATGTCGGTTACCTGGACACGACGTTATGGGAATTCGGCGGTCAATACATTTCCGGCGATCATCCGAGCGGTCGTCTCATTAAATTCCCCAATGAAAAGGTGCTCGACGAGCTCGTTTACAACTATTCGTGGCCGCTTTTCCCTTACATTTGGAACGAGATTAAGTTTCATGTCGCCTACAACAGCGATTTGGAGTTCATCAGCACCACGATGCAGAAAATTACCCAGGAGGAGCTCGGCGAAGAAATGATGAAACGAGTGAACATTTTTCGTGATTTGCTCGCTAGAACGCCCGTCGATGAACTGGAAGTGCGCGAGCAGCCACGCGTTATTTTTCGCGTCAGCGAAAACACGTGGCTCGAAGCCATCGTCCGATACGTCGTCTCACCGCGCGAAGCCGGGCGCGTCAAAACGCGTTTAATCAAAAAACTCCTTGCCGCGCTCAACGCCGCTTCGGACAAGGTGATGTTCCCGGCAGGCAACGCACGATGAATCCTGTGGAGCTGGTATGAAATACCTGCCAGTTTATCTGAATGATCACCTCGCCGGTTCGATTGGCGCGCTCGAGATGCTCGGTGATCTCATTGAGACACACGAAGGCAAGCCGCTCGAGCAATTCCTAAGGGCTTTGCGCGACGACATCGAAGCGGACCAGCGCGAGCTAAAACGAATCATGGAGCAACTCGGCATTGATGAAAGCGATACACGCAAGGCCGGAGCTTGGGTCGCCGAAAAGATTTTGCGGGCGAAGCTGCGGGGCGGCGACGCCGACGAACCGAATCGCGCGTTACTACAATCACTGGAGAGTCTCTCCCTCGGCATCACTGGGAAGCGCTCCCTTTGGCGCACGCTCGATGTGGTGCTTGGATCAGGCGCAGGCTTGAGCGGGTTCGATTTTGCGCGTTTGGAAAAACGCGCTGCGACTCAGTTCGGACGTGTCGAGGCACAGAGACTCGAGATCGCTCGCCAAATTTTCACCGCCGAGTCTGGCTGATTGAGGCAAATGATTGACCCATTGGTCGCGCTGGCCAAGTGCTAAACATTCGCTGGATGAATGGTATACCCGCCGATTGTTGGATCGACAATCGCACGAAGATTGAGGCGCCCTGTCAAAGCATCCTCGTGCTCGGTTCCCGCCGGCACACGGTTCTAGCGACGGCGTTTTCGCGTACGCGCGGCTTTCTTTGCTGCGGCCGAACGTGAACGCGCCGAGCGTCGACTCGCCGCCCGCTTCGCTTGTCGTGACAGCGCTTTTTTCGATGCTGCCCTGCGGCTTTCGCGTTTGAGCGCACCTCTGGTTGCCCGCGAGCGTGTGCGTGAAGGTTTTTTGCGACCGCCTCTGCGGCCTTTCGCGAGATCGCGCTTGGCCCGGCGTTTCGTTCGCGCTTTGCCGCGCTTCGGCGGAGGCAACTTTACTCCAGCCCTCCGCGCTTTTGACAGGCCGATGGCGATTGCCTGCTCAGCCGAGCGAGCGCCATGTTCGCCTTCCCTAATATGTTCCATTTCTTCGCGCACAAATTCGCCAGCCTGAGTGGAAGGCGACAGACCTTCGCGTTCGTCTTCGCGCGCCCGTTCGATTGGTTCTTCTTCTGGCATAACAAAATTGTTTCGCCCCTAACCGCACATTTGGACGTAATGAAGACTGCGTCGGGGGGGCCGCATCTACGCTTATTGCGGCCGCAGGGATGCTGATTTTGCGGAGAAAGATCGTCAGAGGCATAGGCATAGAAAAGGGATTGCCATTCCGCGCCGAGGGAGAATAGGCTCGGGTCATGCGCACAATTCTGATAATTATTCTGATTATTCTGTTACTCGGCGCTCTGCCAACTTGGCCATATAGCTCTGGCTGGGGCTATTACCCAAGCGGCGGGCTGGGCCTTGTTCTTTTGATCGTGCTGATCCTCTGGCTGATGGGCCGAATCTGACCCGTGCTCGAACTCTCAACTGTGCGATGGGATCTTGCTCTATCAGCTCTTTTTGGCAGCATTCTGTGCGTCGGGCACACCTTAAATTCACCCTTTCGTAACTTTTAGGGGCGCTCGCGGGAAGGCAAAGCGTTTAGCTGCTGTGATTCAGCGTCGCGAGTCGGTCTTCGCGACTTGCGTGTCGGTTTCTCGAGATTGCTTGTGCAACCGTTGGAATTCCTTTTCCAGTTTCTTCAGCTCTTCGTCCGAAAGGTCTTCGAGATCTACAAGTTTATTACGCGCGCCCTTCAGGGCCCGGATCAACTCGTCAAGCTTCAACTGAATGGCTTTCGCATCCCGATTCTGCGTGTTTTGAATAACAAAGACCATCAGGAAAGTGACGATGGTCGTCCCGGTATTGATGACGAGCTGCCAGGTGTCGGAGTAATGAAACTTCGGTCCGGTTGCGCCCCACACGACAATTACAAGGATCGCAAAAGCGAAGGCCCATGCTGTGCCTAGCACAATCGCGGATCGGCGCGCGAAAACACGGAAGGCGTCCCGCACTACGCACAAAAAATCTCGCTCTTGATCGTGCATCTTTAGTTCTTCGATTTGAGTGCGGTTCACAATTCTACCTTTACGTTCGCGCGGCCCCCGGCAATTGCGCGCATGACCTAACTGGGCAAAAAGCAAATAGATTGCGCCGAGCGACGGTGCCCGCACAGAGACAGCCAGATCATCTTGCGCATATTTTGCATTCCGACCGATAAATTGCACCGCACCCCTGAAAAGAGAGTTAATCTTGACGATGAAACTCATGTTCCTGGGCACGCGCGGGGAGATCGAGGCGCGGACGTGGCGGCATCACATGCATAGTTTGCTGCTGGTCTCGTATCGTGGTGCAGAGGTGATGATTGATTGCGGCCTTGATTGGCTCGGAAGATTTGAACGGCTCCGACCCGATGCAATCGTTCTCACGCACGCGCACCCAGACCACGCCTGGGGCTTGAAAAACGGCGCCTCCTGCCCAGTGCATGCGCCGCAAAAAACATGGCGGACGTTGAAAAGCTGCAACATCGACAATCGTCAACTGATCAAGAAACGCACGCCCGAATGTCTGTGGCATCACAGTCGAGGCATTCCCGGTCGAACACTCGATTCTGGCCCCAGCCGTCGCATACCGCGTGAGCGTAGGCCGAGCGTGCATTTTTTACGCGCCGGATCTCGTGTTCATCCGTGATCGAGCGGCTGCGTTGAAAGGGGTACAGATTTACATCGGCGATGGCGCCGCGCTTACGCGCTCGTTCATTCGTAAGCGGGGAAAGAATCTAATCGGCCATGCACCGGTCTGCACGCAATTGATGTGGTGCGCGAAAGAGGACGTGCCGCGAGCCATCATCACCCATTGCGGCTCGGAAATCGTCGCAAGTGACCAGCGCAAGCTCAGGACAAAACTTCGCGCAATGGCTGCCGAGCGCGGTGTAGAAGCATCCATCGCCAACGACGGGATGAAGCTCAGTCTGTGATACCAAATTGACCTCCTCTAAGGCTTGCTCGCCATTGCGAATCCGTTTCGTCTGTCGAACGAACCCGTCTGATGTCGGACTGTTGGCGGAGATGTTGGAGCTTGGCTTACTTTGAATCATGTCGTTGCGCCTTTTTCTCTGCGGCGATGTGATGACCGGGCGCGGCATCGATCAGGCGCTGCCGCATCCCGTGAGCCCAGCTTTGTACGAACCATACGTGCGCGACGCGCAGGAGTATGTCGATCTTGCCGAGAAAGCGAACGGCCCCATACCACGGCCAGTGAACTTCGATTACATCTGGGGCGATGCGCTGCAAGAACTGGAGCGGGCCGAGGTCGACTTGAGAATCGTAAACTTGGAGACCGCCATTACATCGGCGGAGAGTCCGTGGCCAGGGAAAGGAATTCATTATCGCATGCATCTGCAGAACATTGGTTGCCTCTCCGCTGCGCGGATAAGCGCTTGCGCCCTTGCAAACAACCACGTTTTGGATTGGGGATACGCAGGATTGTCCGAAACGCTTCGGGCCTTGGCTGCAGCGGGCGTCGTGCACTCAGGTGCTGATCAGAATGCGGAAGAGGCAGCTGCTCCGGCGGTCCTAAATCTGCCAGACAAGGGACGACTGCTTCTTTTCTCATTTGGATCGACAACCAGCGGTATCCCGCGTGAATGGTGCGCCACGGCTTCTCGCGCGGGAGTGAATCTGCTGGACGACCTTTCAGCAGCAACCGCCGCGCGAATTGCGAGCCAGATGCGACAATTTCAGCAGCCGGACGATCTACTAGTTGCGTCGATCCACTGGGGCAGTAACTGGGGCTATCACGTTCCTCCACAACAGATCGCGTTTGCCCATCGTTTGGTCGAAGGAGGGGTCGCGATCGTGCATGGCCATTCTTCTCATCATGTGAAGGGAATCGAGGTCTTCAAAGGCCGCCTGATTCTCTATGGCTGCGGAGACTTCATCACCGACTACGAAGGGATCAGTGGCTATGAAAGTTTCCGGGGCGACCTGGCCCTGATGTATTTGGTCGATCTCGATTCGCGCAGCGGTGAGCTCGTATCAGTGCGGCTGGTTCCAATGCAAATGCGACGCTTCCGCCTACAACGCGTATCGAATGCCGATGCCAAATGGCTCTGTCATCTTCTAGACGAACTCGGGACCGCATTCGGCACGGGCGCGACGCTGGAAAAAGACGGCAGCTTAATACTTAAGTCGCGAAAGGAATAACGAGGGAATTCCGAAGATTAGAATGAAGAAGTGTCTCGTCGCCTGGGTGGTTTCGGGATTGGTCATTCGTTATTAATTCGGCATTCGTCATTCGAGCTTCGTCATTCATCGTGATTTCTCAATCGTACTACAAATCGGCGCCAGCGCGCACGCGCGTCACAAGCTCCCGCAGGAAGCGCTCGACTTCCGCCGGGTCTCTGAGCATGTAACGCGCAGCGGTCCAACACGGCTGCTCGCTTACCACGATGCCGATTCCGCGTTCGCGAATGGCATGAAAGGCGTCTTCATCGGTGAGATCATCGCCGATATAAATCGGAAATACTCCTCTTCGATCCTGGACTAACGACTCCAAGATCCAAACCACGGCTCTGCCTTTGTCCCAATGGACGTCCGGCTGAAGCTCGTAAACTTTCTTGCCGGGAAGCAGGCGGAGTTTGCAGTAGTGCGCCTCAACTTCATTTGCAGCTCGCTGGACTTTTATGGTGTCGCTCTCATGCGCCTGGCGATAGTGCGCGGCGATGGAAAAGCGTTTCCGCTCCAGCATTACCCCACGTACGCCAGCAAGCTTTTCGTTAAGCTCCTTTTCCGCAGCGTCGATAATGGGCACCAACTCAGTGGCCACTTGTTTCCGCAACCCACGCGGCCCGGCGATGTCAAAGCCATGGCTCCCCGCGTAAACGATCCTGCCGATATCTACGCGGTGGCGAATGTCGTCCAGGTCGCGGCCACTGAGAACTGCGATGGGCACTTTGGACGCGAGAGCGCGCAAGACCATCCGTGCTGAATCGGAGAGTGACGCCTTCTCTGGATGACTAACGATCGGCGTGAGCGTGCCATCGTAATCAAGAAAAAGGGCGATCCGTTTGCCTGGCGCGGCGATTATCTCGTCAATATGATCAAGCGCTGATGGAATCATTTTCGATTTAACGATTTCAAATAGAGCGTCACAAATAAATCGCATGTTAACGAAGCAAAGGCGACGCGAGGACGAGTGGGCACTCCGAAAGCTCCCGCGAAACCGAATAGGCGTCTCCATGCATTTCGCACGAAGTGCTTTGGGAGTGCGATGAGTCTTCGCATCGCTTTCATCCTTGCTGGTCCGCATCTATGTATGACGCTACGGATAATTCAATTGGCGGCGTGCGATTTATTTGTGAGAACAGCAACAAAAGAGTTAAAAGAGTTAACGTCGCAATGATGTAACCTTGTAACGTTTTTAACTCTTTTGATAATGAATCGTCTTATCCTCGTTTCCAACCGGCTGCCATTCGCACTCGAGCCGGTCGGAGATGGCCAATGGATCGCTGCACCGTCTCCCGGCGGGCTCGTTAGTGCTCTCGGACCAGTGTTGCGCGGGCGCGGTGGGACATGGATCGGTTGGCCCGGCGTTGCGGGCGACGTTCCGGGTACGTCGTTCGCGGAAGCCACGCGCGATGCAGGCTACAAGGTCGTGCCCGTAGCGTTAAGTGAGGCAGAGCGTGACGAATTTTACTACGGCTATTCCAATGAGGTCATCTGGCCGCTCTTTCACGACCTGCAAAGCTTCTGTCACTTCGAGCCGGCGTTTTGGGAGACTTACAAGGCGGTAAACGAGCGTTATGCCGATGCGATTGCGCGACATTGCCAGCCAGGGGACTTCATCTGGGTGCACGATTACCACCTGATGTATGTCGCTCAGGCGTTGCGCGAGCGCAGCGTCCATGCGGCGCTGACGTTTTTCCTGCACATCCCATTTCCGCCATTCGACATCTTTGCCAAGCTTCCGCAACAGCAACGATTGTTGCGCGCCCTGCTTCAATTCGATCTTCTCGGTTTCCAAACCCGGCGCGACCTGCGCAACTTCCTGCAATGCGTACGGCGGGTGCTGCCCGACGCACGGGTTTTTCCTAGCTCCGGGCTCCAACATATCCGCTTTGGGGGACGGGCGATCCGCGCCGGCAGATTCCCAATCGGCATCGACTTCGAGTCGTTTGAACAGGGTGCCCTATCGGAAGACGTCGCGCGGCGGGCGCGTGAGCTGCGGGCCGCTTTTCCCGGATGCCAGCTGATGCTGGGCATTGACCGTCTCGATTACAGCAAAGGAATTCCCGAGCGGCTGCGAGCGTTCCGCGTCGCGCTGGAGCGACATCGGGAACTGCGAGGACGCGTGGTCCTGATCCAGAACGTCGTCCCAAGCCGGGTGGAGATTCCAAGATACCATGAGTTCAAAGACCGCATCGATCGTTTGGTCGGCGACACTAACGGCCGTTTCTCAACCGACACCTGGTTACCGGTGCATTACCGCTTTCGCAGCCTTGATCGTGACGATCTGTTGGCCCACTACCGTGCGTGCGAAATAGCGCTAGTCACGCCGCTTAAGGACGGCATGAACCTCGTGGCCAAGGAATACTGCGCATGCTGCGTCGATCAGGACGACGGCGTGTTGATTCTTAGCCATTTTGCGGGCGCGGCGGAGCAGCTAAAGCCCGGCGCGGTGCTGGTGAATCCCTATGACGTCGAGCAGGTGGCCGATGCGATTTTCAAAGTATTCCGGATGAGCGACGCCGAGCACAGCGTGCGAATGAAGCGCATGAGACGTATCGTGCGGAACGAGGATGTCTTCTGGTGGGTTGATTTGTTTCTCAAGGCAGGATCGCAGCTCGCGGCCCGGTCCGCACAAACTGCCGGCCGGCGCCTCGCCAAACAACGCTAAACGGACGACGCGACGGGTACGCAGCGGGCAAGCGCCATGCGGTACATCTGTGGATCATCCGCGACGGCTGTTGAAAACGATCCTTTGTTAAAACACAATTTACATGGGCATCATCGACAAAGTGCGAAAGGTCTCGGAGACCGTTTGGGAAATACCGGTGACCTACAAAGAAGGCATGCGCGCGCCGGCACGGATCATCGCGACAGAAAAGCTCGTGCGCGAAATGGACGAAGCCGTTTACCAACAGATCAGCAACGTCGCTACGTTGCCGGGCATCACGCGCTACGCCTTATGCATGCCCGACGGCCACAGCGGTTATGGATTTCCAATCGGCGGCGTCGCGGCAATGGATGTGGGCGAAGGCGGCGTGATCTCGCCCGGCGGCATCGGATTCGACATCAATTGCGGCATGCGCCTGGTCATCACAAACCTCACGTTGGACGACGTCCGGCCGTACCTTAAAGAAATTGTCGATCTTCTCTTCCAACGCGTGCCGGCTGGCGTCGGCAGCCATGGATTTTTGAAAATCTCGCGCCAGGAGTTTCGCGAGGTCGTGGAGCAGGGTGCGCGCTGGTGCGTCGAACACGACTATGGCTGGGAGGAAGACCTCGAACTCACCGAGGAAAGCGGCTGCATCTCCGGCGCGGATGCGGCAAAAATCAGCGAGCGCGCGATTGATCGCGGCTACAACCAAATTGGCACGCTCGGCGGCGGGAACCACTACCTCGAAGTGCAGGTCGCGCGACCCGAGGATGTGCGCGACAAGGAGCTCGCGGCAAAATTCGGAATCACGATCCCCAATCAGATCGTGGTGATGTTCCATTGCGGGAGCCGCGGCTTCGGACACCAGGTCGCGACCGATTATCTCCAGATTTTTTTGAAAGTAATGGAGAGCAAATACGGTATCAAAGTGCTCGACCGCGAACTGGCGTGTGCGCCGTTCGAATCGCCTGAGGGGCGCGATTATTTCGCCGCGATGAAATGCGGGCTCAACATGTCGTTCGCGAACCGGCAGGTGATCCTTCACCGCATTCGCGAAGTTTTTTCCGAAGTTTTCGGCCGGAGCGCCGAAGACCTCGGGATGCGAATGATCTACGACGTTGCGCACAACACCGCGAAGCTGGAAAAGCACACGGTCGACGGAAAAGAGAAAAGGCTGCTAGTGCATCGCAAAGGCGCGACGCGCGCGTTTGGACCTGGCCAGGAGGAAGTGGCCGCGCCGTACCGCGACATTGGCCAACCGGTGATCATCGGCGGCTCGATGGAAACTGGCTCATATCTTCTCGTTGGCACGTCATCGGGCGACCAGACATTTTTCAGCACCGCGCACGGCAGCGGCCGCACGATGAGCCGCACCAAAGCGCGCAAGTTATGGCATGGCAAACAGCTCCAACGCGACTTGGAAGCACGCGGCATTTACATTCGCAGCACCTCCTGGGCAGGTCTCGCGGAGGAAGCGGGCGCTGCTTATAAAGACATCGACGAAGTGATCGAGGCGACGGAGCTGGCTGGGATCAGCAAGCCGGTAGTGCGATTTACGCCGATTGGAAATGTGAAGGGATAAAAGGTTGGAAAATCCGAAATTCGAATCTCGAAATCCGAAACAAATTCAATGACAAAAGTTCCAATTTTCAAAACCCACTTCTCCTACGAAGCGATGTATTTCGGTCATTCGAGTTTTGATTTTCGAACATTGTTTCGAAATTCGGATTTCGACATTCGGATTTTTCGCTAATGCAATTGCGCACTCCTATCACTCTCGTCACTGGCCCGCTCGGAAGCGGCAAAACCACGCTGCTTCGCCACATTCTCGCGACGCGCCCGGCGAAAATCGCGATTGTAATGAACGAATTCGGCGAGATGGCGATCGACACCAAAGTGATCGAAGGAAAAAATGTGCGAATCGCCCAGCTCGGTGGCGGTTGCGTTTGCTGCTCGCTGCTGGGCGAGTTCGAAGCAGCCGTGGGCGAAATCATCCAGCGCGTCGAGCCCGACAGAATCATCGTCGAGACCACAGGGCTCGCCGAACCCGAAGCGCTCGTGTTCAATATTCAGGAAGCGCTGCCGCAATGCCGTCTCGACGGTGTGGTTTCGGTAATCGACGCCGACATGCTCGTTCGCTTTCCCGAGCTTGGTCACACCACGCGACTGCAAATCGAAGGCGCACATATTTTGCTTCTGAACAAAATTGATCTTGTCCAGTCGGCGCAAATCGAGCCGCTCGAAACGAAATTGCGCGAACTAAATCCGACCGCTGCGATCGTTCGTACCGAGCGTTGCCAAATCGATCCCGAGTTGTTATTCGGAATTGGGCGCGAGAAAAAAATCGAACCCCAGAAGCACAAACATCAACTGGAGTTCGAATCGTTCACATTCACCTCCGACAAAAGATTCCGTCGCGATTGTTTCGGACGCTTTGCGGACAGCCTGCCTTCGAGCGTGTATCGCGCCAAAGGTTTCGTTCGTTTCTCCGAGGCTGCGCACCTTTTTAATTTTGTTGCGGGACGCTGGGAACTGGAGCCGTTCGAATCGGATGCGACGTCCCTAGTGTTCATCGGCAAAGGAATTGCGACATACAGATCAGCGATCATCAATTCCCTGAAAAACTGTGAGACCTGATCGCTCTCAATTATCAGCCACTCGAATCCCCAAGTTTCAATGCCCTATAAATTCCTCGACGAAATCGGAATTGCTGACATCGCCTTTGAAGCGACTGGTCGCGATCTGCCGGAATTGTTCACAGCAGTCGCCGACGCTACGCTGAACGTTATGATCGAAAACCTTGACGCCATCGAAGCGCACGAGACGCGCCGCATCGAGCTGAAGAATGACGCAATCGATATGTTGCTGTTCGATTTTTTGCAGGAGCTAATCTATTTCAAGGACGCCGAACGTCTCCTGTTGCGTGTTCGCGAAGTGCAGATCGACGAAAAGGACGGCAACTATTTTTTAGATGCGACAACCAAAGGCGAGCCGCTCGATGCCACGCGCCATGAACAGCGTGCCGATGTGAAAGCAGTTACGCTCCACGATTTTTACGTGAAGAAAATCGACGACGCGTGGAAGGCCAGCGTGCTCCTGGATATTTGAGATGGATCTCCACCATGCGCTCCGCAGCTTCTTCGACCGATGAAACGGGAAAACCGTTCACCCCATCTTGAATCTCATAGGGGATTCCGCCCACGTTCCCGAAAGGATTCGGTCGCAAACGCGGACACCCTCGCCAGGAGCACGAGCGGCGATTAGTTTTATGTCAAATGTCGATCTTGCCTCACCATGAAAAGACCAAAAATAGATGAAAAACTCACGCTGCTGGCGGATTTCGGGAAGACTGAAGCAATCTGCGCCGAGGTGCTCGATAATCCGACCACCGAGGAGGGCGTTTTACTCAAAGTGATGGCGCGCGGTCCGTTCCAGGAAGGCCAGCAGGTCTGGATCATCGATCGCAACGGATCCAAAATCGGCGCCACCGTCGAGAACGTCTTCAAGCAAACAATCGATAGTGAAGTAACGCTCTCAACCGTTCTTCCCGCTTAAGGACAAGTCATGGCTTTGCAGAAGAATCGCGCCGGCTCGTTTCATTTCATCAATCGCACGATCAAGGTCGCCGGAGTCAAGGCCGATTCCGCGGCATCCGTCAAGGATGATGTGCGTGTTAAACCCGAGGTGGCGCGCGTCAAGCACACTGTATTTGACGCAATAGTCCAGCGCGAGCCCGAGCAGGTAGATATCGTTGATGGAACGCTCTTTTAGATACTCGCCGAGGCCAGTTCTTCTACGGTGGGCATTATCGAAAAATGTGCTGTAGCTGTCGATGAGCGGATCGATTCCCTTGTGGAAGACATGAGCGATTCGGCTCGTGTCGAACGAGGGGGCGAAGTCAGCGCCGCGCGTGTTTTGAACGCAATGCACCGGCCAAAGGATTTGCTCGATCCCGTCGAGCATGATGCGATCGCCGGGCCTTTTGCCCGGATGATTTGTGGCGAAGCTCCCGTGGTTTGGCGGATGCCAGTCTTGCGTAGCGAGAAGAAGGTTGAAGCGTCGCTGCAAATTATTAGCGACTGGAATGACTTCATCGCCATGTGACACCGCTAAAGCGCCGCCGGGCAAAAAATCATTCTGAAGATCGACAATGATCAGTGCATTCATCTTGTTTAATCCCGTTGTTCTTTGGCATGCACGATTAATGTCGACCTTAACTCATGTAATGACCTCTCGAGCCCGACTTTGTAGGCGCGCGGCCTGTTCAGCCTCAGGATCGCAGGCGGCGCACGCCTGAGCTGCTTCCGCGCGTACGCACGCGACGCCTCGATACCCGGCACGCGATAAATAAGTTCGCCATAACGAAAAATTGGCACGAGCAAATCCGAGTACTCTGTCCTGGCGGGAATCTCGGTGTGCTTCTCGTTTCCAAGATCGACAATTACGCAGGGCTCACTCACTACATGATCGATCTCGTAAATTGCATCGGCAATGAATCTTTGGTCCGGCTGGTGGAATCTGCGCACTTGCAGCAACCCTGGACAGGACGTCTTCGCTAACTCACCAGAAAGTTTGATCCGATACTGCCACTGCTCGTGGGAAGCACGCACCGCGCCGAGTTTGTAAACGCCATCCAGCGCCGCGTCGGGCTGGCCAGTGGTTAGCCTTGTTCCGACGCCCCAGATATCGATCTTCGCGCCGCGCTGTTTCATCTCGGCGATCGTAAATTCGTCCAGATCACCTGAGCAAACGATCTTTGCATTCGGAAATCCCGCTTTGTCGAGCATTCG
>Ga0066695_10000143_pt1 | contig 16628 bp, 22 predicted proteins | sample GraSoiAngelo_144_FD_66452 | JGI IMG/M metagenome (GOLD analysis project Ga0066695, IMG submission 66452) | Grasslands soil microbial communities from the Angelo Coastal Reserve, California, USA - 14_1009_02_40cm | ecosystem: Environmental > Terrestrial > Soil > Grasslands | place: USA...
TAAAATAGCTACAGAGTTTTGAAGTAATTTTCCTGTCGTTCCATCAAATCTTGTAAGTGCATTATCTGTCGCGCTTCCTGGACCTACAACATCTCCAGCTCCCGCAGGAGTAGTCCAAGAACCTTGGCCATTCATAAAATGATTGGCATTATTATCAAGCTTGGCTAAGAATCCATGTTTAGAAGTCGACGAATTACCTGTAGTTACGTCTGAGAATGTATAAGCATCGCCAGTAATAGTTAAACCTCCAAAAGTAGGACTTGACACTGTAGCTATATCCTGCGGAAGACTGAATGTTAATCCCCCCACAGAATGAGTTAGGATAACTTGATTGGCTGTTCCCGCAAAAGTTTTATATTCCCAAGCTGTAGCCCCTGCATTTACACCAAGAATCTGATTTGTAGAGCCTAGACTAGATAATCTTCCTACCGTAAAATTCATATCTCCACTAAGATCACCTCCACCAGCTAAAGGACTTGTCGTTAGTATAGATCGTGTGCTTCCCACAACGAAAGGAGCCGCGATTGGAGATTGCTGAAGAGTTACCTCAGTTCTATTATCAACCCCATTGTCTGCTGCGGATATAGCCGCACCATGAAAACTAAGATTTGTTCTCTGCGTCAGTGGAGTTCCCGCATCCATAACAACACTATATCCTGTTCCAGTCCCCGCAGCCCCTATAAGAGGTCCCACAACTTCTCCAGAGTCAGTCTTGTAATAAAGTCTAGTGATGGCTGCGCCATCATCCAAAGCGTAGAGATATAAGTTATTAGTAGTAGGAGTAGCGGGATTTCCACTTTGACGCGCCAAGCGCTGTTTCACATCCGTATGAAAGTAATTCGTATTGAAATATCCCTTAATATCACTCGCAATAAGAAACTCAACCTCTCCCGAATTTGTCCTTGCATTTATTTGAATACTTCCACCACTAGAAGGAGATTGTAGAGCAGTGTTACCGTTAGAACCTACCGTAAGCGTCCCTTCATATAATCCATCCGCGTCTGAAAAGTCAATACCCTTAGTGTTTGACATCTGTAAGCGGATATTATTAAGCTGAAGTGCTGTAGGATATAAACTCATCTTATTAGTTCCACCTACTGAAAATCTTATAGCTGTATCGGCACGAGCACCTAAGTTTAAGTTACCTGAGTTTGCGGGTGACAAAACATTAAGATCATCATCAGTATTTACATAAAGAATTGTATGGGAATCTCCCGCAACATCTTTCCCCACAATGCCTTTAGAATTTACAAATGACAGCGACACCGAGCTGTCATGCATGAATGGACCGACATTAAATGTATTAGTGCGAACATCTCCCTGTGAGGGAAAAAAACGCACGGATGCGTTTGTTCCAGCTTGTACTTGAACGCTTCCTATATCATTGTCGATCGAAAAAACGCCATTATAACGATATATTCTAGAAGCTTCATCAAGATTAGTCATCCCTAATCCTGATTCCTGAAGATAAAGAGCATGAAGAACATTAGGATTATAGAAGAGTGTATCTAGACCTAGTCCTACATAAGTTGTAGAGTTGTTCATTATTGTCCCATCGGATAACTCCCAAGGGGAATCATAAGTCCATACTCCACGCATCACAGATAGAAAAACTCGCGACGTAGTCCATGACTTTATGAGAGGACCAGGAAACCCCTCTTTTCCATCCCAATGCGTCCCGTTATTGTAGATATGTGGAGCCGAAGCCGCTGGCTTTTCCAGAAGGAAGCCATAACCTCCACGTAAGTCTAAATAAGTATCACCTAAGTCTATATCACACGAGGAGATTCTAGCAAAGTATCCACCAGAGGAGCCATCGAAATGACATTGGGAAGAGAAATAGAATGCGGTTGTATAAGTAGATGGAGCATTAGTAAGAACTATGGCGTTAACTCCAGTTATATCCTGGTAAACATTACACTTTATAAAGCTTGCTAGCGTAGCCGGATAATTTACTCCACCTTCACCTTTAATTGCGTAGGATAGGAAGTTCTTAAAAGAACAGTTTATATAAGAACTCTCCCAAGCTCCACCGGCTACCAGTAAGCCATAAGCTCCCTGTTTAGTCACATCTTGAGCTACATTATATTGGGGACCGCGTCCAGAAAGTGTTAAAGAGTGTAGAACAACTCCACGAGTTTCCCTCGAATCATTACCTACTTTAACTACAGGTAAAAGTCTATTATATGGAACTAACTGGATTGCATTAGTAGAATAACCTATGTTTTGAGACGCAGAAGCTCCTCCACCAATCAAGACTATTGCATCATTAGTTATTACTAGATTTACTGGATAATGTCCCGGCGGGAAATACACTAAGCCACCACCTTTTGAAGCTTGACGAGCTATAGCAGCTTGAACCGCAGCCGTGTCATCTGTAACGCGGTTGCCGCGTGCACCGAAAGCTTTAACATTTACTCCAAATCCCTCAGAATTAAAAGCTGAAAGCTCTACTCTAATCCACCTTCCATTGAAATATTGGGGTTTAAATACTGTTGTCGTATTAGTGGAAGCTGTAGAGTCTGCGATATATTGAAACAAAGCTCCATCTGAGTCAGTTTGTGAACCATAACCTCGTATGATTGCAACTGGATGAATATCATTGGGATTTTGTAAGATAAGTTGACCCAAATTATCATAGACTTTTATAAACCTTTCTGCGCCACACATCGTGTGTGAAAAGAAGCTTAAAAGTATTAACCCCAGGAAGAAAGTTTTAGTTTTCACCCTATAAAATAAAAATCCCACATAGAAGTGGGATGCAGGTGTTTTATATGGTTAACCTGCAACCATATTTTAGCAGCGACTCTTAGTTCTGGAAGCCGATTCTAGGTTCAACCCTACGAAGTACCTAGATAGCACTAAGAGTTAGGCGTCGGGAGGAGCTGCTAAAAACCTAGAGTTCTACAAAGGATCGTAGTTTACTATTACCGTATTTCCTTCTACATCAGCTTTCGCGGTTAATCCCCATGCCACAGTCGCATTCAAACCAAGCTTCGCGGCAGTTCCGTTAGCAGGAACCGCGAACGTAGTAACAGCCGGAAGTGTGTTTGTAGTGGCTGTCGTAGCAACATCTAATGTAAACTGTCCAACATAGATGTTCGTAACAATACGCCCCAGAGTATTCGTAATTATCGAGGTAATATTAGTAGCATACGAAGTTCTATTCGTATAAACTCCAATAACGTATGTCGTATTTGTATGACTGTTATCGTAGAAGTTTACATTTACAAGAGCACCTCCCGCAGCTACAGTTACACTACGAATGATTGCCGCAGTAGAGAACAACTGAACTACATTCGTTCCTACCGTATAAGCTACCTCCCCTGCTCGAAGACTCGCAGTTAAAAGAAGTCCTAGAAGAGTCTGGATTAGTAATGATTTCATAATATTAGTTCCCTTTTCTAAGTTGAGCATGGATGTTTTATGCTCCACGACGCCGACGATAAATAATTGGAAGGACATTACGAATCTGAAGACCAATTATTCCCATCGTTGACTGAGCAATCATCTGGAGATGCTCTCCATATTTATTAGTGTCGTAGATAATATTCCCATCTGCGTCTTCACAAGGTTCTAGAATGTTTTTAGTAATCATTACTTCTCCATTCCAGTGCATCTTTCCAAAACCATTCGGCATCCCACGCCCAGCAAAGTCTGAAGGAGGCGCGCCAACACGAATACTCTTATAGGACTTAGCTCCCACTAGAAATGCAACACAGAACGGTGATCCCGTATTAGCATCTAGTGATGAATACGGAGTATTCGGAAGAGTTTCTCCCACGTTATAAGCTGCGGGATTAAGTTCTCGCGTTTCCGGCGCCGCAAAGTTACCATCAGGCTTAAACCTAAGTGGAAGGTCTTCAAGCTTACAAACAACTCGACCGAAAAGATTACCCTTGAATCCTTTTGTTACAATATTTAAGTCAATAGACTTATTTGCTTGTAGCCAAGGATCGTTAATAAAATCATTCCATGCTTCTGTCGGTAATATCAGGACGTATTTGTCGTCGGGAGTGTCATCATCTGATGGAGGAGCTGCGCCTTGTCGAAAAGGTGGGATACGAAGATCATTCTCCATTATAGACAACGCCAGTTGAATTGCACTAAGTGATAGATTTCCTGGCTGTCCAATCTCAGCATTGATTCCAGCTAGAAACACAGTCGTCTTTCCATCAGTTCCTGCCGCGTTTCCATCACCACGTGGTGCAGCTACTAAAGAGCCTGCTGCGCGATTAGGGAGGAAGACGTAAGGTGACTGATGAAACATGTGACCGCGAATAAATATATCATTATATCGAGTAATCTTATCATTGATATCGTCACTTTGAGCTTGCACATGATCCGTCATAAAGTCTCTAAAGCTAGGGACAAAGCTCATGTACTGAGACTCAAACCTATGTCGTCTCACTACAGCATCGCGAGTTACTTCCCGAACATCCAGTATATCCTTTGTTGGTGTTTCAGAAATTTCCGAAGGAAATGCGAATTGTCTAAGATGAGGAGATGGGTCTTTTCTAACTCCTCTCATTGTGGAACCCATATTAGGTTTCCAATCAATGTTAGTTGTAAGACCGGAATATATCTGCCAAGTCTTACGATACTCAATCTGCTGTTTTACTAAATAAAACGGCAGTCGATTATACAAATTGATATCCTGTTCACTCCATTCAGAGCAAATAGCGACATCTATGGCGGGAACTGTTGCAGGCATAAGGCGAAGACGCCTTTGGCTCAGAAGCCAAACAAGAGACGTCGAGTTTTTAAACTAAGACTCAGGGACGAGTCTTACTAGAGTTGCGTCTAGCTATCGCCACGTATGCCCTTACGTGAAGAAGAAGCGGGATTAGCCTCTTACCCCTAAAGGAAGAAGGGGGAAAATAGTATAGAGCGCACGATGAACACAATTTACAGAGTAGAACCTAACCCAATCTAACTTAGCTTAATACTACTTTCCCCGTGCTGCGAAGATTAGACAAAGAGCAAAACTAAAAGAAAAAATAGAAACGTCTTGTCATAGCCCTTTTTACTTTACGGTAAGAGATAGTTTAAGAGCCACCGTTTCTAATAAAACGATCTGAGACTAATTGCGACAGGAATTTTACTACAAACCGAAGAAGCCCTGTCGCTGCCTCAGTTCGTTTTTAAGATTAGATATGACTCTAAATTATCAATTCTTCAACTCTATATTCTAAGAGTTCATTAAAATAGATTGAATATAGAGTTTAGAGTTGACAACTATCTCTCACCGTAAGCTTCTAAAAGCATTTTCTATGCCAAAATTTCTACACTTAAATAGAGTGTTTATCTAATACCTCTTTCCTATCCTTCTCTAAGGAACTTGCAATTTCCCTAAGTATTTTCGGAATATCAACACAAGTAAGTATCCATTCTGGAAATTCAGCACTAAAACCTGATCCGCGATCGCCTCCTATCACCATAAGCAAAACCCCATCTGCTTTTACAGACTCACGAATACTATTACATTCCTTAGAATATATTCCAGAACCTAGAGGCATAAACCCCACCTTTCAAAAATAAATAGGATATTTAGGACGTTTAGAGTCCTGGGAGCCTCTCCTCCCAAGAACCAAGTCAAGCTTAGTAAGAGAGGCTCCCTTAACTAGCTAGAAGTCTCGCGATAAGTCAGTGACAACAAACACTACACTAATATGAACGATAACTCCAGCTTGCACACACATGCAGAGGAGTTAAACTAGCTAGAGTCCTCTAAAATCTTTACTATACTCAACCATCCACAGCCTACCATAAAGAAGCCCCATCCAAATAAAACACATCCATATATTATGTTCTTTCGCAGCAAAAATAGCTAAAGCATAAGGCACAAAACTAGACAAAGTTCGCCTGGATTTAGACATAAATAGAACGCTTAACCTATTCTGAACAAAATTCACATTTCGTATCAAATTTTTGCCAGTTTGACGAGTTCTCTTTAAAACCTCCCGGTAGGCCACAAAGGTCTAATAAGACCCCTATACATCGTTCACACGCGATTCCTACAACAAGAACCGCCTGTGACGGGAGCCATCCCTGACTCTTCACTAGAGCATCAACTAAAGTAAGATTTATAGCTTTCTCCATCCTTAATCTACTTCCGTTCTCACCTCTTCCCATGTAGTTATAGATAAGAGCAGCATGTCTAGTAATTTGACATCTTATTCTACCCTCAACTTTTTGATGCGTATCAAAACGCTTATGTTTATCATTCTCCCACCACAAAATAGAAACCTTCTCTGGAATCTTCACTCCTTCACCTTATCTCCTTCCCTTCTAAAGTTACCTCATAGCTTTGTAAAAGTCATCAATGGTTATATTAGCTCCATCAGTGCCTTCTGCACTACCCGCACCGAAGGATGATTTTGTCGGGCCAGCTTTAACCGCATCGGCTCTATTAGCCTTAATTGTAGTATTTTCTCTCTCAAGATTTGTTATATGAATCTGAAGCTCTTTAATAAGAGCATAGCTCTTAGCCACAAGAGACGCTAAGGGATTACCTTTAAGTTCTGGTGGTAGTGCATCCTGAACAGCTTTTATATCCACCCAAGATGGATGTTTAGCATCTTCGTATCGCGGAAACGCTCTACGCTCTAACTCTGCTATAGTTCCACGTAAAGCAGTAAACCTTTGACCATGTGTAGCTGCAAGAACTTTGAGTTTGTCTTGTGAGGCTCTAGCTATATGTTGAGCTTCACCTAACCATCTGTGAACATCTATCTTAGAGTTAGCATCGGGTTCTTTCTCTCGATAAGCAATACGTCCTGCACTATCAATCTCCAAGTCTAACCAAGGCTCACCGCGTTCTATACGCTTGAGTTGTTCCGTCCAATGATTAGCTTCAAAGACTGCCTGATTAAGAGTCCCGCTCTCTTGAGTAAATCCTTGCGATAATCTATATGCCTCTGGATGTTCATAGTAGTTATCTGGTAACCGCCCAGGAAGAGCCGCAAGTTTAGCTTGAAGATCATCCATGATTTTTTTCTGCTGAGCAATTTGTGGTTCAAGCTCTTTAAGTTTTAGAAATCTCGGCTTTAAGAAGTCAAAAGCCTGCCGTGACATTGTCTTAAAGATCGCCACCTCCTGTGGTTTAAGACCAGAGAAATCTCTCTTTAAAGGTCCTGTGGAGGGTCTAGATACTTCTTCCTCCCCCTTAACTTCCTTCTTAACTTCCTTAGCTTCTACCTTTTCCTCTTTAATTTCTTTCTCCTGAGGCTTCTCTTCCTTAACTTCTTCTTTAGGTTTATCTATAGATTGTCCCGCCGCACGTAAAAAATCGTCTATAGAAACTGGAGCTTCAGAAGGCTCTTCTTGAGCTTCTGCTACCTCAGTATAAGTCTCAGGAGTCTCAGGGGATGATCCTTCTGGAGCTTCTAAAGCCTCTTTTGCACTATCTAAGTTATCACTCATATTTATTCGTTTTTGCGTAGTTTAGAACTTTATCTAAAACTTGAGCTTCAAATACAAAAGGTAGAACGTAAGCTTGTGGCGTTCCGCCATTTATACAATTTGCGGAAGCTTGCTTAGCTAGAAACATAAGGTTTGTACTCTGAGCCTCAAGATAAGTTAAAAACGCGATCGTTTCTGGATGTTTAAGCCAAGCATCTTTAGAACGATTTATCGCTTGTTTAATAATTTCTTCAGCCTCTACTTCTTTACGCGCTTCCCTTAACTCTTCTTTTAATTTTTCATCCATAAGAGCCAAGGTTTTAGAATAAGTCGAACCTTGCATAAATAGTTAATTACATTTTTCTGGACATTTCAACAAAGCTTTCACATACTCTTCTAAAAATACAATATAAGCATCTACAGTTCTATAATGCTGTCGTGCACGAATACTATCTGCCATAGTATAAAGAGCTGCTAAACTAGTTTTAGCATCTTTTCTTAAGATTTTTACACGCTCTTTATCATCTACAAAGTCTTGATTCATAGTTGTTATAAACTTGAACATGTCTTACATATTTTTTAAGAAGTTCAAGATAAATGTTTATTTTATCTAATCGTTCTTGTTCTGATTTCGCAAGATATATGTCATCTATAGCATCAAGTAGGCTTGCCGTCTTTTCCCACACTACCTCTAACTCCTCATTTGTAGGATTAAACATAAACAAAGTTTAAGGCTGTTGTAAACTAGCTTGCGCGGCTTGTAAAATCTGTCCAAGATTCTGTTGCTCTTCTGGAGATAGTTGTGAAAATTCAGGTTGAGTCACGGAACCTTTAACAATTTGTAATAATGAAGCTATAATAGTTTTTCGTTGAGACTCAGCTTCAAGAGTCTTAAGAAGCTCCTCAGCTTCCTCCGGGAATCCAAGTTGAAGCAACTTTTTAAGGAACGGAGTTCCTGCTGGAGTTGTTGCGACAACGGGCCAGAATTGCATCATTCTCTGTAGCTTTTGTGCTCTTAGCACGACATCTACATCTCCCGCCGGAAATACAGTGTAGGTAAGACCTACAATTTGCTTATTATTTTCTCCCGTCTCTATATTCCTCAGAAACCTAAGTTTATCTTGTAAAGCGCGAGATTGAATTATCCTCCAAGCTAGAGCATAGACGCGGCGGAAGTAAATAGAAACTTGAACAAGTTGCACACTCCCAAGCAAAGATGCTTGTTGAAGACTGGCAGAAATTTCAGTCGCGGTTTTCCGTGAGTCTTTACGGTTTTGAGCCGCAAAAGATATTTGTCCCGCCTCTTGTGAGTTCTGAATATCAAGCGCCTGAGCCGCACTTAACATAACCGGGTTTGGATACGGCGAGGACCAGAAGTCTAGAGGCTCTGAATAGACCGCCCCGTTAGTAAGAGTCAATGCTAGTTGTTTAATCGCGCCTCCACCACGGGGGTTTTTAGGAGATGCATAAGCATTGGCGGCGCGATTTGTTCCATTAACGAACGCACTCCAAAGACTCGTGAGAGCTTCTTGTTTATCTTGATCGAGAAATGTTCTAGACTTATGATCGGTTATCGCCTCCTGCTCTGTTTCAAGATACGGCAGTATAATTATTGGATAATCAGTTTCATAAATATCTTCCCACGCCGCAGACGGCATTTCAGATAAGCCTAGCTGTGGAGTTAAGTTTGAACCTCCTGAAGTTTCTTCTTGGCCTTCTCCTATCGAAGTTGCTATCGGCCCCTTCGGGGCCGCGAAAGTTATAGAAGAATCTTTTTTCCCTGTTTCCTCTTCTCCTGCTGCTAACGGCGCTGAAGTTTCTAACGGCGCCGAAGGCGCCGCGAAGTTTAAACCCCCCATTTGAGCTTGACTAGAAAGCCCTGGAGGGGCTTGTTTAGCTCTACCTAAGTAAAGCTTTTCGGGTTTCTTTAACCAGTCATCACATTCTTTTGCGAACCAAGCTACATATACATATTCATCGCCAGATGAGTTTTTGTAAAAACATTTATAAATTTCTACAGTCTCGTCTGGACGATTCTTAAGACGATCCTTGAGGAGTTTATCAACTTGCTCTGAATTAAAAGAATAACGAGTCTTGAACGTATCAGCTTCGGAAGCTGTAATTTTATAGGATCGAATAACGAGAGGAGAATTTTGTATATCCTGTACATCCTTATTAAAGAAGAGACGATCGTGACCTATATGCTCTATAGAGACATGTAAGGGCTTTGTAAGGTCAAGGACGACCTCTACTGAGTCCCAACCGTGAGTTTGTGCTCCATCATAGGTTTTTATATGTTCAAGTTCCCAACCTTCATATTTCATTCCTGTTGTGAACTCGCGCTCCACTTCCTGAGTGTCAAGATGCGGCACATCATTACATTTGAAGATCGCAAGCCTAGGACTTTGAGACAGATATGCACTTAGACCTGGTTGCTCACGTCGAATGTTTGTGTCTATGACACGGATCGGAACGAATGTTTCATCTGGAGCTATAATCTGTCGCTCACGAAGTTCTTTCGCGTTTACGTCTATGTAACGTAAATTCCTACGCTCCCGCGTCGCAGTTAGTTCTCCATCCCACGCACTAAGAAGTGCGAATAGGCGAGATTTAGCTTCGCGAAAGTTAAAGAACTTCTCTGTCGAAGATGACTCAGAAGTCATTGTCTCAGAAGTTGAAGTTTCGTTAGTCATAAATTATTTTATCCCTTCTTTTTTGAAAGTTCTTCAAGCTTATCCGAAATTCCTTGTATCTCTTTTTGTATAAAGTAAAACTTAAAGCACATAAGTGCAATCATACTTAAGGCAAGCGCACACATAAAGAATAAAGCATCCATAAAATCTTATCTAAGAGCTTTAAGTATCGCTGATAAAGAGCCATGACAAAAACCCCTAGAACGTCTCTGTTCCACTTCAGAGTTAAACATATCATAAGGTCCTTCTTGTGGAGATAATATCCAGTTACCTTCAGACTGTTTAGAACGTTGAAACTTTAAGATATCTTTTTGTGTAGGTCTAAACTTAGATTTAGGATTTACTTTCGGAACATCTTGTTCCGCGGCTTCTTTTCCCCCATTTGTCGAGAGAAAATCATCAAGGGTAAGACCACCAAAGCTAAGCACAAGAGCATCGCCACGATCAGGAGAAGGATGTCCAGCAAGTTTTGCATCAGCTTTAGATTGTAGTTGAATTTTTCCACCAGCTTTTTGTGCGTAATAACGATTCGTTAGTTGCTCGACGAGAAGCTCATCTTGAAGATTCGGTAGAATCAGACATTCCTGTATAAGCCTCGCTACTAGCCACCACATTTCGGCTCCACGGTTTAGAAAAATCGCCTTATCTATAGCAGAAGCTTGGTTAAGAACTCTATTTATTTCCCAACCCTTACGCCAAAATTGATCTATAACAGACCTTCCTAAACCACCATCATCAGCATAAATATTTTCAGCCTTAAGATTATATTTTTGAAAGAGAGTTATACAGAAGTCAACTAGGACAGTTGTATCAGAGAAGTGGAAAGCTTCAAGCGCGATTTCCTTATTTCCTTTCCAAACATCTAAAACCTGTTCATCACCACCCGCACTAATATCTAAACCAGCACGAACAGGAGTTAAGTCTAGATTTGGCCTTGGAGCCAAAGTTTTGAGTTTAGAGATGTTTTCACTTGTTATTACTACTGAGCCATCTACGCTTGTAAAGTCTGCATCTAACATTGATCTCGCGATCGCTGAGAAACGACCATAACGAGAGACTATTCTAGATTTTACAGATTCCGGAATGTGTGGACAATCAGCCGCAGTTACTTTCCAAAATCTAAAAGATTTATCTTTACAAGAATCATAGAAATGCCCGCTAGGGCATCCGGGAGATGAAACTTCTATCCAGTATGAATATCCAGTGCATCGTTCTAGAGCTTCAAAGATTGTCGGCTCAATAGATTTAGATTCATTAATAATAACCGCTAATTCACTTTGAGATTCTTCTGGGTGGTAGCCTTCCGCTTTTCCTTCTTCGTCTGTTGCGAAGAGGTAAGCTTCTGAATTTGTAAGGGAGCATTTAATGTAACGCTGTTTGACTTCAAAGATTTCTTGATTCTCGAAGAAAGCATTAACTCGCAATGCTAACCTACGAACGTAGCGTTCAGTTTGTTGTTTAAGTTGAAGGGCTGATGCACTTGTGCAAACACAAGTTGCATGTTGTCGTGTCAATAAGAACCAAATTATGAAAGGCGAGATCACGAAACGATCTTTACCAGAACCGTTTACTGCACAGATCGCGGCACAGTAAGGATGCTCGCAACTCGCATTTGAAGAGCCTATTTCAGAAGAGATTTTGTATTGCCAAGGATGAAGTGTAATGACTCCGTCATAAACTTCTGGGTCAAAGAACGCTATAATGTGAGCGGGAGTTGGAAAGTCAAGACTAAGTTCAGTAGGTTTAGAATGTCCAGAACGTCCAGAACGTCCTTGTTCTTCCTTCTTAGAATGAACAGGATGTTCAGAGTCTTGCTTCCCCGTCTTCGGGGAGTCGTCCTTGACAGACTCAGTCAGTGAATCACTGCCCTTAAGTAAGTCACCATCAGTCAGTAAATCACTGCCCCCATTCCTCGGCGTCCTGCCTCGGACTAATGTTCCCTCTCCTTCTTCTTGAGCAGGACGCTCAGAGTGCTCCTCTTTCTTTTCGTCACTACGAGGAGTAGTAACCGGCTCAGATTCAGTAGTATGATTCGCGGACACAGAGGGAAAGCCGCCAACTGTGTCTTCTACTGAAATACATTTGGGAACCTCCTTAGAAAGAGAAGCACTCTGGGCTTCCTGCCCATCTAAGATCATTTGAGAGTTTAGATTTGTAACTATGTCATTTAGAGCTTTATCTAGAGCTTCGTCTTGAAGCTTCTTTTTACTTGAGTTATAGTTCTTAGGGAGACTCATATATTATTACATCCAGGCGAAGTAAACTAGAAAGCTAACTATAACAAGAAAAATTAAAAAGATAATTATATCTTTTCGGCTCCAAGTTTCTAAAGATTGAAGTTTCATCTTCTAGCCTGTAGCGGGACGAGAAGCTCTATGTTCTCTTAGTTCTTCGAGCAATTTTAATCGTTCTGTGCGTTCCTCTTGAAGTTCCGTCTCAAGTTTTGTTATTCGAGCTTTATGCTCATCTATCTCAAGTTGGAAACGGTCTTCAAGTTTTTTAACATAGGAAGCGTTACTCTTACGCAAATTATCTATAATAGCTATAACAAGCGCGGCTAGTGAGACTCCACCAAATCCATATTGTGTCAAAGAAGAAAGATCAAATGCCGAAGACGGCATACTAGAAGAAATGTTTGTAACAACCTGCCCTATAACTATAATCCCTAAGCCCATAAACTATTTCTATTTAGAAACCGAGTCTTCGAGATTAAGGTTAAAGGGAAGTGTCTTACCTGTAAAGCCACAAGCTCCTTTATGTCCACCGCCACCATAACGTCCTGCTATAACTGACAAGTCTAAATCTTCTCTTCCCGGCTTATGATACATACTTACGGTCCATTTTCCACCACTCCAACAGAAACCAAGTAACGCATCATGATAAGATTTTATACCTGCTGTAAAAATTTGAGAGTTATACCTGCCGGTATTTATTGCTAGAAACTTTAGACCTTCCCACTCTAAATCAAAACCTCTCGATGCAATAAGAATTGCATTCTCGTTATCTGCATAAGCTTTAGCAATCTCTCCATTATTTAAAAGGATCGTAAGCATATTAGAATAAAGAGGATCGAAAAGCTCGTCCCACGCGTCCTTCGTAAGTTCTCTAGTTCGGAGGCCGTATTGTAAGATCATTGCTCGCGGATCATGATGATCCCATATATCATATTCTCCTGCGAGTGTTACAGCTAATGGCTCTTTAGAAATCCTTCGTTCAACATAACTTTCTTTCGGATAAGACTTGTCTCCAAAAAACCACTGATAAGTTAGGCGGCAAGCCGCTACGCCATCAATACGAATACCAGGTATAGATTGTGGATATTTTTCTATTGCAGTCTTATGATGATCTATCCAAATAAGAGTTGGATGATCCATTAAACTATCAATAGAAATATCTAACATAAACAAGAGTCTAGTCTTTTCTATCTCCGGTATTTTATCTCCGTAATCCCATCCTAAAAACTCTGCTCCTTTTAATCCCATAGCCCGTATAGCTATTTCTCGACAAAATATCCCATCATAATCTGACTTATGATAGATAACTAAAGGGAAAGGGGAACTAATAGAATTGGAGGGAGTCATAATATTTTACTCAAAAGTAACCAAAAAATCACTACTCCAAGAATAATTGTAGCCATTCTCCATCCTCGAAGTTCCGATTTAAGATCATCAAGTTCATCCTTAAACTTTTTATTTTCTCTAAAAAGTCTTTCTAAATCATCATTAGACATAAATTAGACCATATCTAACAAGCTATACAAGATCGTCTATGAAGCTTCGCTCTTCTAAGAGCTTCTGTTATTCGTAGAGTGGAAACTCCTGCCGCAAGAGCCGTAAGACTAAGCGCGTTAGGTGCGTTCTCAGCTTTAAAGACCTCGTAGAGTGAGAGAAGATATTCATCTTCTTGCTCCTCATAAGTTCTAGGTCTCCAGTCTTCTCTAGGATTCATAACTTTATATCCTCTTAAGCTTACTTATCGCTTCCTCAATAAAGCTAAGCTCTGTTTCACATATATTATATTTCTCAGAGTCTTCATTAAGTTCCACGAGTTCTTCTTCCAGTTCTCTCCTTACAACTTTTAAAACTCTAAGACATTCATTTATTTTAGACTTTTGATCTTCCGTCATACGCTATATTTATTCAAGACTATTTAGAGCTATATCTCTTCAAGACTATCTAGAGCCGTGTCGATAAGTTCTAACTCTTCTTCAAGTTTTTCATAAGGGTCTGTATCTACTTCAAACTTCGTTTGAGTAGCTTCTAGCTCTTTCTTAAAAGCTTTAACAGACTTAATGATTTCAGAGAGTTTTAGTTTTTGTTTTTCATTCATAAAACCTAAAATTTCAAATCTTTGAGGGAGACATACTATTCTTAAAAACAGAAGATAGCTAAGGTCTGAGTTAGTTAATCGCACGCGAACTAACCTGACGCTCTTAACAGGGTCTTAGAGGTACAACCTCTATTTAATCCTACAAAATATTGCAGGACGCAATTTGACGCTCCTTTGGTAGTTCTGTTTCGCTTATGAAGGGCAGTATCTACTCCACGGCGATAACACCGCAGTAACACCACTATAGTATGTCCCCTCAAAAATATAATGTAAAAGCGGAATATTCTATAATCAGGTTTAGATAAGTTAAAAGCAGAATCTTAATTAGTCAGTATTAGATAAGGAATTTCTGAGAGAGTCTAAGTAATCTACCTCAGTGGGGAGATGCAACAGGGCATGACCCCCGTGGTGTTATAGACTAGAAAGACTTTAGACTCTCTCATAAAATTGTTGACGGCTTATCTTGTATAACTTTCTCTCGTGCGGCAGTTTCATCGCGGACTAATTCGTTCCACGAACTATCCCACGGCACAAAGCATTGGCGGCGTATCGAGCCGATGGTCTCGCCATTGATGTCCTGGGAGTTTAGCCATTGACATAGCCCATCTCTTAGAGATATGACTGGATGTAACTCCAATGGTGTCATAGGAATATAAAGACTTTAGAGCTTAAATCTTCGAGCTTCTGCGGTGCTTCCTACATAACCTCCCTTGATTTTCTCTTTGCGCTTCCACTTTCTATAGTAAGCTTCCGCGAGACGCTTCACGTCTTTTAAAGGCATATCTGGAGGTATGATAAGAATCGGGGGAGGTTTTAAAATTCGAGACATAAGAGCCTAGTTTAAAAAGCGAGTCTTCGAGCTAGGGGTGAGTTTTTTTCGCTGCTCTTTCAAGAACCTCTTTAGCTACTGTGGAAGCCGCTAGTTCCCATGCGTCCTGCATATCTCTACTTTGACCTTCAAATAATGGAAGGGGTTCGCCCTTAATATTCTTCCACTTACGGTGCTGACAGTAAGTATTGTATGCTATCTCACCAAGACTCGATATTTTAGGAGCTTGTGGGGAAGTTTCGTTAGACATAGATAATTAGGTTTCACATGGACGTGAAGAGTCCCAGCGGCGCCTTGCGCCGACGGTAGGTTTCTAACTTATAGAGGGCGAGTCTGCGAGCTTTATCTTTCGTTCGCATGATACAAGGGCATTTTGTGCTTTCTTCTGGCGTTCAGTAAGGTTGTTTATATTTACTTGAACGTAGGTGTTACCTCCACCTAACTTTCCTAGCGCGGCTCCGTTCATTGCTAGGGAATCGTTTCGGCCTTTCTTTTCGTTCCAGAGGAAGATAGCTGCTTTAACGCGAGCCGCTGGGTTGTCTTCCGCATAACGAACTACTCCCATAAGTGCAGATTTTATCTCTTTAAATTCCGCGTCATTAACATCTTCATTACCTAAAGGTGAATTAAGAACTCCATTGACGCAGGACGTGTCGAGGCTTTCTCTGTAGAGCCGCGAGTGTGTCCATAAGATGCTCTTTACATAGCTCTCATCTAGCTCATATTGCTCAGCTATGTCAGTAACTGACATACTTGCGACTTCGTATGCTGAAACAATTTGTTCATACTCTAGAGTCATAAGACCTAAGTTGTGGAAAGCTTATCTTCTAGTTACTAAGGAGCAGAAAGCGTGCCTAAGATGACTTATATAAAATCCGAGTCTTCGAGGATGCCGGGAGGATTTAATATAAGATGTAGTATATATCTATAGAGTTAGTTTTAAGGGTTGAGAAGTTTAATTTTAGAATTTTATAAGAAAACCTTTAGGTACGGAACCTAAGGCATTTCCGGGAGCCTACCCCTACCTAAACTTCCAGGGACATGAGTTAAGGCTAAGACTTAAGGGCTATGTGAGGAATGTTTACAAAGCTAGTTACCTAGTTATAGAGCTAGAGCTAAGTTGAGCCATTTTGTCTCTATCTATAGAGCTAAAGTCATTTTAGAGACAGTTTGTCTCTGAAGTAATCTCTCTAGTTATAGAGCTAAAGTCGATTAGGGACAAATCGTCTCTATCTATGGTTTGAGATCATGTGTGATTTTAGACCCCAGCATAAGGGGTGCCAGTCTGTGAGCGTATGTAAACCCTTGTGCATCAGCATTGCATCTGCATAACTTATAACATACATTGCATAGTTTATATGCATACACAGACC
>Ga0066695_10000147_pt1 | contig 16461 bp, 17 predicted proteins | sample GraSoiAngelo_144_FD_66452 | JGI IMG/M metagenome (GOLD analysis project Ga0066695, IMG submission 66452) | Grasslands soil microbial communities from the Angelo Coastal Reserve, California, USA - 14_1009_02_40cm | ecosystem: Environmental > Terrestrial > Soil > Grasslands | place: USA...
GTGATGAACATGATCCCCAGCAGCGTGATCTGCCAGAGGAAGACCGGGCTCAGGGTCCCGAACATCATCTTGTACCAGCTGCCATAGCTGTGCAGCTGGATCTCTTTGGCGTACGAGTAGCCGACGATCGGCTGCAGCAGGGTCATCGCCACTCCCCAGAGGAGACCGAAGCTCCCGGCCCAGTCGTAGAAGGCTTTATCCTCGGGGTTGCGAGCACGGAGAAAGCGAATCGCGCAGAAGGCGCCGAAGGCAAATCCGATGTAGGCGAGGTTTCCGACTGTGCGGTGGACGGTCAGCGGGTAGGAGGTTGGGTTCAGGGCGAGACGGAGGGGGTTCTGCGGATTGGTGGGCGTCAGCATGTAGCTGGCGATGATGTCGATCATGTACACCTGCAGGAAGGAGGCGATCGCCAGCAAACCACCGATCGCCATGTGCAGGCCTTTGAACGCGCGGAGCGGCTCCCACGTGTAGTACCAGATGTAGGCCAGCGAGACCTGCAGCACGAAGGTCCAGGCTTCGATAAACAAGGGCCACCAGCCGATCGTCACGATCGTCGTCCAGAAACGCCCCCAGTAACCGACCAGCAGCACCGTGATCAGCAGGATGGCGATGGCGGAGCTGAAGCTGAAATACAGGGTGACGAAGCGGCCGAGGCCGTGCGCCAGCCGGTCGTAGCGGCGGCGCTGGCGGACGAAGCCCAGGAACTCGATGGCCGGTCCGAGCTCGCCCGCCCCACTGACCAGGCCGGCGATCAGGATGTGAAGCGAGAAGAGGCTGCCGATCGCCGCCTGGGCGGCGATGCGGTTATGCCCCTGAGGCGCCTGCGAGGGCAGCTCGGCGGCCAGCATGTGCAGGGCCGGTCCAACGAGGGCGATGAGCTCGCTCACAGGTTGAACAGCCGGCCCGAGCCAAGCAACGTCAGGATGACGACGAAGAGCACGGCGAACGCGCCGGGGACCATCACCGCCGGTCGTTCGAATGGGTTGCGCTCCGGGTCGCGATCGATAAAGGGCAGGGCGAGCAGCAGCAGGACCCCGCCCGTCGGCAGAACGAGGACTAGCGGGATCAGCTGCTGCGGAACCAGCAAGAGCAACTCATCCAGCGGAAGGAAGAACCACTCGGGGACGGGAGTGTAGCTCGTCGTCGCTGGGTCGGCGATCGCCTCGAGCGGGGCGCCGATCGCCACGGCGAGGATGAAGACGAGGATCACCAGGGCGGCCGAGACGACACCGTCTTTGAATGTTTGGTGCGGATAGAAATCCTCGGTCTCGAGGGGGGCCGCCCACAGCTCATCGGTGGGCACTGCTGGATAGGGCGGTTCGATCGGCCGCTGCTTCGGTGCCGGCGGGACGTCGACGCCCTCGCGGCTGCGATAGGCGCCTCGATAGTTGACATAGGAGCCGAATTCGCCGTGCTTGCGCAGCAGCGCGAGGTGGGCGCCGATCAGGGGGAACAGGATGGCCGGGATGAGCCAGACATGGATGCCGAAGGTCCGGCTCAAGGTGGTCGGCCCGACCGTGTCGGCGCCTCGCCAGAGCGCACGGAGGAAGGAGCCGATGAAGGGCGTGTAGACGGCAATGTTGGTCACCACCACGGCCGTCCAGTAGGCGGCCTGGTCCCACGGAAGAAAGGCGCCGGTAATCGCCATGGCCAGCACCAGCACGAACAGGCCCACCCCGGTCACCCAGTTCAGCTCGCGGGGACGCTTGTATGACCCGGAGAAAAAGGTCCGCACCATGTGCAGACCGATGACGAACAGCAGGATATAGGCGGACCAGAGGTGGATGCCGCGGACGATGGAGCCGAACGCGTCGTGCTGGCTGAGGTAGTGCAGGCTGGCCCAGGCCTCAGTGACGGACGGGACGTAGAGAAGCGTGAGAAAGATGCCGGTGATCAGCTGAAGCAGGATCAGGACCAGCGTGGCGCTGCCGAGCGTGTAGAACCACGCGCCACGAACCGGCACCGCCTCGTAGAGGCCCTTCCGAATCAGGCTGCGGATCGCGGTTCGCTCGTCGAACCAGTTGTAGGCGGCGGCGATCCGGCCCATCAGATGGACTCGGTGAAGCGGTTCTGGATGAACAGCGTGGTGCCGTCGATCCGGTGGACGTACTGGGGAAGCGGCTTTGGTGGGGGGCCACCGACATTGTTCCCGGTCATGTCGTAGAGCCCACCGTGGCAGGGGCAGAGGAACTGCCGCAGGCCGTCCTCCCATCGCACCGGGCACTGCATGTGGGTGCAGACGTTCGAGAAGACCCGATAATCCGCATTGATCTTCACCACGTAGACGGCCAGGTTGACGTTGGCGTTGGTCCATTCGCCGAGCGGGAAGGCGACCTCGAACTTGGTCGGTTGCCGGTCAGGGACACCGGCGATGTCGCCCACCTGGCGCCAGACCGCCTGCTCGCGGCGAAACAGCGGAGAGATCAGAAAGCCGACGATCGGAATGCCGAGCAAGACGGTGACCACGGCGGCCGCCACTTGCGTGCCAAGGAGCGCGAACTGGCGGCGACTCAGCCGCCGCGGATCACGACGCGCCATAACGCACGAACCCGTAGATCACGCCGGCGGTACCGAAAACGATGAACAAGAGGGCGAGCGTAATCGCGCCGCCCACCAGCCAGAACGCGAGCGGCGTCTGGCCATGAGCTCGCTTAAACCAGCGCCGCAGGCCGGCGGCCGCAATGCCGACGAATGTGAGCGTGAGGCCGATCATGACCACGCTGATCAGGGCCAGGTAGAAGTACGTCTGGAGGTCGCCCATCAGTGACTCACGGGTAATAGCCCTTGGATGGAGCCTGGAAGATACCGTAACTGTCCGACTCCTTCATGACGCCATAGATCGTGTAGTCGCTTCGCGCCGTCGTCCGGATGACGCCCATGAGCAGGAACAGAAGTAGCGCGGTGGCCCCGGTGACAGCCAGGGTGACCTGGCTGCTGCGCCGTAGGTCCTGGGTCGCCGCCCGAACCCGCGGCCGGGAGATCAACCAGTGCAGCAGGCTCAGCAATACGGCGATGCCCAGCGCCAGGTAGCGCACCCAGAAGAGGCCTTTGGGAAAGAGCGCCGCTGGCATCACGGTCACCAGCGACGCCAGGACCACGAGACCGGTCAGCACCGGCGCGGGGACGGTCGGCCGGGACTGCCAGAAATAGATGTTGCTACCCACCAGGAGGATCGCGATGAACGTGGCCTGAAGCAGCCAGAGCCAGGCGAACGGGCCCTGCATTGAATACTGGAAGGCACCCGGGGAGCCCTGCTTGATGCTCTCGACGAAGATCGCCCCCAGCGCGATCTGAAGCACCAGCGTCGTAAAGCCAACCACCAGGCTGGTGCGCGCGGCCCAGTGGAAGTAGAGCCGGTTGGCCGGCAGCCGGCTGGCCGCCGCGTAAATGGCGGCGACCGCCGCAATGAAGAAGGATGCCCAGGAGATGTTGCCAACGAATCGGTGGCCGAGCTCCGGCCAGTACGAAGGATTGAAGAAGGCCGCGCTGCCCTGGCCCTGACCCGGCGTCAACAGGTAGCTATCCAGCGCCACGATGATGAAGAGGAAGATGTGCTCGGTCGCCGCCGTCGCGTAGCCGACCAGGATGTGCAGGCCTTTGTGCAGCCGAAATTGGTCCCAGCGCAGGTTGTAGAGCAGGATGCCGCCGAGCGTGAAGAACCAGATGCTGAAGGCCACCACGGCCGGCCAGAAAAAGAGCGTGATCAGGGAGACAAAGAACTTCCCGTACAGGGCGACGACCACGATGACGGCGAAGCCGCCCAGGGTTGCCCCCAGGCTGAAGATCTTGAGGTTGACATTGCCGAGAGCGCGGGCGTAGCGCTCGAATCGGGGATCCTCGCGCCGCAATCCAATCCATTCGTACGTCGGCCCCAGCACGAGCGCGCCCATGGTGAAGGAACCGAAGATGATGTGGGCCAGGAAGAAGACGCCGACCGCCCACCGGTTGGTGATGAACGGCAGCTGGACGCCGGGTTGGTCGATGGAGAACGACGCGGCGATGTAGCTGCCCATGGCGGTCGGCGGCTCAGTCCGATTCGAAAACGCGGCGGCCGAGACAGCCGGTCAGCCCGGCGGCACCGACCAGGAAGCCCAATCCGGCGAGCAAGGTTTCCCAGGGCGGTAAGGTCGGCTGACCTGTAAGAGCACCGAGCAATGCCTCGTGCAGGTAGCTGAAGGGCAGAAGCCGCGAGACCACGAGCAGGGCCGGCTGGGATAGCGGGGTGAAGATCCCCGACAGGTAGAGCAAGGGCAGCAGTGGGATCACCACATAGAGCATCACCTCGCCGGGCGATTGCGAGAATGAGCTGGCGACCGCCCCCATCAGGTTGCCGATCAGCAGAACGGCGGCCGTGGTCAGCAGCATGGCGGGCCACCAGGCGAACGCTGAAGGATGCCACAGCGCGATCAAGACCAGGACCGGCGTTATTTGGATGAAGTCGATGACGGCGCTGGTGGAGAGCCGCTCGATGAGCAGCCGTCCCGGCGTGACGGGAAGCGTGCGGTAGCGCAGCGTCAGGCCCGACTGACGCTCGCGGCTGAGAACCGCGCCGGCCCCAATGGCGCCCACGATCGCGATCAGCATGGTCAGCGCCATCGCGGCATAGATCGACGGTGCGTTGCCGAGCACCAGCGGAATTGCCACCAGGAGCGGAAAGGCGAGCTTGATGACCAGCGCCAGGCGGCGCTGCGCAAACTCCACCAACTCCCGCTGCCAGATGGTGCCGGCCAGCATCATCAGCGCGCCCCGGTGTGGAAAGGCGCGCGCGTCATCGGTGCGCCACCGGCAGCGCTACGCCAGTCAGCTTGAGGAATAGGTCGCCGAGGTTCGGCCGGCGAACCCGCATGTTGCTGACCAGGTCCGCGGTACCATTGAGCACCGCCAGCACCTGGGCCGGGTTGGCGCCCCGCGCCAGGATGATGTGCACCGTATCCCCCTCCACGTTGGCCGCCTCAACTGCCGCCAGTGAGCGAAGGCCTTCAAGGGCGACCGGCGAGTACACCTGCAGTTGCACTTCCTTCGAGCCCGCGAGTTCGGTGAGCAATTCCGGCACGTGCCCCTCGCGAATGATGCGGCCCTGATGGAGGAAAAGGATGGAGTCGCAGAGACGTTCGGCGAGGTGCACGTCGTTAGTTGCCATGACCACGGCGGTGCCGGTCAGGCTGAGTAGCTGGAGACGCTCGATCAGGTCGAGCTCCCCCCGGTAATCGAGAGCCAGGGTCGGTTCGTCGAGCAGCAGGATGGAGGGCCGATGGACCAACGCCTCAACGAGGTTGAGCCTGCGCTTCATCCCCAGCGAGTACTCGCCCACAAGCTGGTCCCGTGCCTCCCATAAGCCCGACCAGGAAAACAGCTCATCGAGCCGCTCACGGGCGAGGCCATCAGACAGCCCGAACTGGTGGGCGAAGAACCAGGCGTTTTGATAGCCCGTCATCTGATCGAAGTGCGCCGCCTGGTCGAGCATGACGCCAAGCCGCCGGCGGACCGATGGATCCCGCGCATTGGTCGTGCCGAACCAGCTGACCTGACCGGACGTTGGCGAGGCGGCGGTCGCGAGCAGGCGGAGGAGGGTGCTCTTCCCTGAGCCGTTCGGTCCCATGACGCCGACCACCTCGCCCGCGGCCAGCCTGAGGCGGATGTCGAAGACACCTTTCCCTCCGCCATAGGCGAGGGTCAGGTCCGTCGCGATCAGCAGGCTACGCTCGGAAGCCGTATCGACCTTCATGGAAATCACCGGTCTCGATCCACTTCTGGATGACGGTATCCATCACTTTTGACGTGACCCGCTGCTCACCGAGCTCGTGCGCATTGCCCTCGACCGCCGCCATCACCTGGCCTTTGACAAACGACGGCATATTCTCCAGACGCTTTTCGGCGTCCGGATCCCAAGGCATCTTCGGCCCCTTCTGCTGCAGCGCGTCCGAGACTTCGCCCCACATCTCGAACTTCACGTCCATCGCCGCGGGCGTGATCACCGGACCGAGTCCGTTCTTGGCCGCGGTCCACTCGACGCGCCAGCGGCTCAACTCCCGGCAGTAGGAGGGGAGGTTCGCCAGCCGCGCCTCAGCCTCCGGAGACCAGGTGAAGTAATGCTCGAAGGTCCTGGGGCTGAGCGGATGACCGTATCCGATCTTGATCCCGAGCCGCTCCAAAAAGGCGGCATTGATCGCCTCCGAGGTGCGAGCCGCGCGCGATTCGGCCGCATGCTGAGCGAGCTCGCGCGCCCGGCTTGGCTCGAACTTTTCTTCCGCCCGGATTTCCACCTCGTTGAGGCGGCGGACCCCATCCTCAGTCCACCCGGGCGAGGGCTCGCGCGGTTCGGCCCCGTTCACAGCGTGATGGCCGTGCGCCTGCATGGCCGCCTTGACGACCTCGGGCGAGTGCGCCTTGAGCGCCTGGTCCATCATCATCCGCGCGTCGACCAGACCGCCTTCGACGACGTCGGCCGTGATGGTCTCGGCCCGGATCTTTTTGGCGAATTCCTCGACCTTGGTGCGAGCCATCATCCGCATGAAGCCGCCCGGCACGCGCTCCATACGCTGCACGGCCTCGTCGGTCCAGGTCAGCGGCGTCTCGCCGGCCGGCCTTCCCGCCGGCACCGTATCGCTGACCACCTCTGCAACCGGCCCATAGGCCTCATCCAGGTTCGCGTCCGCGAAGCCCCGGGTGATGCTCGGAAGCCGCTGCACCCGAGCGATCTTTTCGATGCGGGCTTTCACCCGGCGCCGCTCGTATCCTTTCGGAACGCGGTTGAGGACCTCCTTGGCCTCCGCCGTCCACTTGACCTTGAAGCCGTCGAAGGCTTCCTCTTCCTCGACGGGGCCCTCCCTGGTCGCCACCGCCACCATCGCCGCCTTGTCAACCGGCTGAAAGCTGGTGCCCTCGCAGACCGGGCACGCTTGCGGCTTCTCCACCCGGGCTGGCCTTCCGCAGCGCCGGCAGATCCAGGTCGGAGTGCTCTCGTCGTCGCCGATCGTGGCCCTGGCCTGGGCCGGCTCCACGCCCATGGCGCGAGCGGCATGCTCCGGCATCACCTCCGACACCGCGAGGTCGATGATCGAGGAGCTGATGATGGAATGCCCGCGTTCCATCGCGTAGCGGCAGATGGCGGTGCGGGTAATGGCGCGGAAGGCGGCCGGCACCTTCTCCATACGCGCCTCGGCCTCTTCCGTCCAGGCCACACTGGCCTCGGCCTGCACATCGATGGGGGGGACGAAGGTGCGGCTGGAAAGCAGGACGCTCACCGGCGCCAGCCGCAGCAGGTTGTCACTGTTGCTCCCGAGGTCCATCTGGGCGGCGGAGTGCACGCCGATCCGGCCGATCACCAACAGCCAGGGCGGGTCCTGGCGCACGTACTGCAGCACTTTCTTGAAGGCCTTGCCGTCCAGCAGCGTCGTCTTGATCTCGATGCCGTCGTCGCGGGCGACCGATTGCGCCACCCGCAGGTGGGACTCGTAGATCTTGGCCAGGCCGGTATCGATGATCTCCTCGTGTAGTTGCTCCTGCTCTTTGAAGCGGAAGATCTTGGAGGCCTCTGCGGAAAGCACGTCGACGATGCCGTTGAACATCGCGTAGTGGAGGTAGGGGTCGTAGACCGAGACTGCCTCCACCCGCTTGTCAAACACGCGGGCCAATTCGATCGCCGTCCTCAGCCCCGCGAACGACTGCGGGCTGCCGTCGATCGCGACCACGATCCGGTCCGAGGCGTCGTCGCGAAATGGATGCGTGTCTTTGACCACCAGGGAGTCGACCCGGATGCGGCGAACCACCCGGTCGGTCACGCTCCCAACCATGCTGTCCTTGACGGCGCCCATGCCGAGCGCGCCCATCACCACGACGTCGTAGTCAGACTCGCCGATGTCATCGACCAGACACTCCCAGTTCTTGCCGTCGAACGTCTTGTACTCGAACGGCAGGCCGGCCTTATCGCAGGCCGCCTTCATCACATCCAGGTAGGAGTCGGAGATCAGCTGGAGGCCGCGGGTAATCAGCGAGTCATGGATTTTGCGCTGCCGCTCGAGCTCTTGCTCGTGCTGGTACTCCTCGGGGAGCGTGTACTCCATCTGCTTGAAGCGCACGTCGTGCATGCGGGCGGCATAGACGTGGGTGCCGACAAGCCTGGCATTGGTCGCGCCGGCGAGACGAACGGCTACCTCGATGGCGGCGTTGGAGTGGTCCGAATTATCAAGGGGGACGTAGATCTTTTCGTACACCGGCAGCTTCCCTCCTACAGCGGCGTGATGCCCTGACCTGATATTGGCAGGCCCGCGATAAGCTGCGCAATTGCTGGCAATTCGATGATAACGAGGGGACCGCCTAAGTCACAGCAAAATCCCCCAGGTGGTTTTCGCGGACTCACCGGGCTGAAGCACGATCAGGCCGTCGCCGCTCCGAAAGGCGTTCGGCGCACAGGTCATCGGCTCCAGCGACACGCTGCGCCGGCGGCGATCGGGCTGCGGGATCGCGTCGCCTGTGAAGGCCATGACAAACCGATAAGTCTTGTCCATCCACAGCGTCAGGCTCGGCCGCCCGCTCGGTGCCTGGAGCAGGACCCGGCTGAGTCCATCGGCATCGGAAACCAGGCTCGCGAACGCGGTGTCGAGCTTCACCGACCCGATCCGGCGCAGCTCGAGGAAGTCGACGGCACTGCCCTGCACGGGGATGGCACGGCCGGTCGGAATCTGCCGCTCGTTGACTTCGAGATACATCAGCGCCGGGATGCGCAACCGCGCCTCATCGATCAGGTCGGTTCCCACCGTCAGGTAGGGATGGTGACCGGCGCCGTAGGGTAGTGGCTGCGATCCGGCGTTGGTCGCCGTTGTCTGCACCGCCAGGCCCCGCTGCGAGAGCCGGTACTCGATGGCCAGCGACAGCGTGAAGGGGTAACCGTCCTGGGGGTGCAGGAGCAGTTCCATGACAACACGGTCAGCCTCCGTCACACTGGCGGTCCAGCTCAGCCAGCGGGTCAGGCCGTGTATGGCATTGTGCCGCTCGGGCTCGGTCAATGGCGTCTGGTGCGTCGCACCGTCGAATTCATAGCGACCGTCCGCGAGCCGGTTGGGCCAGGGCAACAGTGGCGCGCCGCGGGCGACCGTGCACATCTCCTCTTCGGGGTAGCCATCGATAACGTCTTCGCTATCGACGGTGTAGAGGCGCAGGCCGCCGCCGACCTCGGTCACCACGGCGCGCTGGGCGCCGTGGTTGATGACGTACTGCCGGCCGGACGGTGGCATGGCGGCCATGGGCGCTCCCGATAATAGGATGGTGGCGCGCCTGGCACTCGGCCTCTTCGGCACCCCCCGGGATGAGCTGGCCAGCACCGTCGACGGCGACGTCCCGGAGTGGATCGATCGGCTCTACGAGAGCTATGACACATCGGCCGACAGCGCCCCCGCCAGCGTGTCGGTCCTGGCCCTGGGTGAGTCGCTCGGGTACCGCTTGCGGAAGCTGTCCGTCTTGCTGTCAAAGATGGAGGGTCTCGGATGGTCGATCACGCCGCGTCGCTGGGACCTGCTCGCCAGCACGGACCTGGATGAGGCGCAAGCCCAGGAACAGCTGGAAGCGGCCGGAGTCTGGGTGATCGCCCGGCAGCACGCTCCGATCGACAAGGCCGGCAACGTTCGCTGGTCGCATGGGTTGATTCCATAGCCGGCACGCTGCCTGTCCTCTCTGAGGACACCGTCGATACGGATCCCCTGAAGCAATTCGCCGCCTGGTTCAAGGATGCCGTGGCGGCGGACGAGATATTGCCCGAGGCCATGACCGTGGCGACCAGCACCCGATCGGGCGAGCCCTCAGCGCGTATGGTGCTGCTGCGCGGATTCGACGAGCGGGGCTTCGGCTTCTTCACCAACTACGACAGCCAGAAAGCCCGAGAGCTTGCCGAGAATCCTCGCGCGTCACTGGTCGTTTACTGGCCGAAGCTGGGACGGCAGGTACGGATCAGCGGCGCGGTGGTCAAGCAGTCGGCCGAGGAGTCCCTGCAGTACTTCCGCAATCGCCCGCTTGCCAGCCAGCTGAGCGCATGGGCGTCACCGCAGAGCAGCGTGATCGCCAATCGCCAGGTGCTCGAGGACGCCGTTGCGGCGCTGGCCGCCAAGTACGAGGGGACTTCCGTTCCGCTGCCACGCCATTGGGGCGGATATCGCGTGATCCCGCAGGCTATCGAATTCTGGTTGCACCGTGACAACCGTCTGCATGACCGGATCCGCTACTCGCGGCAACCCAGGGGCGGCTGGCGCATCGAACGGCTCGCACCGTAAGCCCCCACCCTCCCCCGCTCGCGGGGGAGGGCAGGGTGGAGGTTACTTACTGCGATACGCGACGAGCGCGGCGTCGAAGTTGTGGCTCGAGTCGAAGCTGCCGGCCGCCATCAGCCGCATGCCGGCGTGAATGTCTTTCAGCGAGCCAGCCTTCCGCTCATGCTTGCCGGTGATCTCAAAATACTTCGTGCTGGCGTTCACGGTGAGCTTGACGTCCTTGCCGTCACGGGTGCGGATCGTGATCACGTTGCCGTTGACGCTCGCGACCATGCCGGCGACGTGCGCCCGGCCGATGCGAATGCGCTTCGCGTAGAGCTTGCCATCGCGCGCTTCGTAACGAACGAGCACGTGGCTATTGATCTCGATCTCTGACCAGCTGGACTTCTCGTTGCGACCTTTGACGACGACCGTCGTTGCCTGCCGCGCGAAGGTCTTGCTGCCTTGCTTCGCATTCTTGACCGTCAACTGCGTCTCGTTGATCGCGGTGACGATCCCGCCAAAAGCGTCCTTTGCCGCCGGGCGCTGCTTCGTCGTCGGGCTGGGCGATGCGGCAGCCGGCGCCGCCATCACGCCGGTCGCCAGCACTGCTGCCAGAACTCCCGCCGCCGCGATTCCTGCGATGACCTTGCCGAACATGTGAATGACCTCCTGTGATTTCGACGATCTCGACAAGGCCATGGTGGCGTTGCCAGCTGAGGGCATCGGCAGTGGAACCTTAGAGGTGACTGAGAGCGTGCCGGGCAATCGATTTTCTTTACACGCGGCCGCCTAGGTAGAAGCGGGTGAACAAGGCTGTTGAAAGAGCTGTGACGGTAGCTTGCGTGTTACGTAAGCCGTAGCCTTGCGGCCGTATTGTCGGCCGCATGGGTTCGACTGTTACGTTCCACCTCGCGGAGCTCGAATCTGCCTCCGGCGAGGCGCTGAGGCTGGATGCGCGGGATTACGGCCCAATCACGCCGTTGCTCAACGACGACAGCATCAGTGAAGTGATGGTCAACGGAGCCGGGCAGATCTACATCGAACGCAAAGGGCAGCTCTCCCTCTCGGACGTGACCTTTGGCAGCGAGGCGGATTTGATCCGCGTCATTCGCGAGATCGCCGCCTTCGTGGGCCGCCGGATCGATGACGATTCGCCGATGGTTGACTGCCGCCTTCCCGACGGTTCCCGGGTCAACGCCATCATTCCGCCGCTCGCGATCGATGGGGCATCCCTGACGATCAGGAAGTTTGCCCGCGAGCCCTTCACGGTCCAGGACTTGATCAGCTTCGGCACCCTGACGGCCGAGGCGGCTGGTTTCCTGGAAGCGTGTGTCAAGGCGCACTTCAACGTGCTCGTCGCCGGCGGCACCGGCTCCGGCAAGACCACCACTCTCAACGTCCTCTCTTCCTTCATTCCCGACACGGAGCGGGTCGTCACCATCGAGGACGCCGCCGAGTTGCAGCTCCGCCAGCCGCACAAGGTTCGCCTGGAGTCGCGGCCGGCCCGGATCGATGGCAGCGGCCGGATCAGCATCCGCGACCTGGTCGTCAACGCACTCCGGATGCGGCCGGATCGCATCGTCATTGGCGAATGCCGCAGCGGCGAGGCGCTCGACATGCTGCAAGCCATGAACACCGGCCACGACGGCTCGCTGACCACAATCCACGCCAACTCGCCACGCGATACCCTGTCACGACTCGAGACCCTGGTCCTCATGTCTGGCGTCGATCTGCCGCAGCGGGCGATCCGCGAGCAGATCGCGTCGGCCATCCACCTGATCGTGCAGCAGTCTCGTCTTCGTGATGGATCGCGCCGGATCACGAATATCACCGAGGTGGTGGGCCGCGAAGGCGACACCATCACCCTCCAGGACGTCTTCCTCTTCGAAGAGTCGGGCATGGATAGTACTGGCCGTCTCCAGGGCAAGCTGAGCCCCACCGGGATCCGGCCGAATGCGATGGCGAAGATCTATTCGAAGAGGGTGGCGATCTCGCCGGCGCTCGCCGCCCTGTTCCCTGACCGCAAAGCGCCGGACTTTACCGTGGGGGTGCGCCGATGATCATCGAACAGCCGGAGCGGATCGACCTGGAGACGCTGCGCGACATCGCCGCCGACATGCGAGGCGAGCTGGATCGAGTCGAGGAACAGATGGCGGAGCTGACCCGCGAGCATAAGCGGGCGCTGGCGCTCAAGCAGATCTTTGGGATGGATCCGCTGACCCGCGACCGCTTCAATCATCTGCACGCCAACATCGACCAGTACCCGGGAAAGATGGCGGAGCTGCGCGAGGAAGAGCGGCTGCTGACTCGCTGGCTCGACCGGTGCCGCGACCTGCTCGAAGCCAAGGCTGCCGCCTGATCCTTTCGGGGATCGGTTAGCGCTGCGCTCCGAGTGTGGCCTCGATGCCGCGCTCATCACCGTCCTCGTCGCGAAGCACGGTGACGTCGACGTAGCCCAGGCGCGCCAGGTCGTCGCGGAGCGCGTCGGCCTGCTTACCGCCCAGTTCGAGCAAGAGCGCACCACCGTGGCGGAGGAACCGGGGGCTATCGATCATGACGCGCCGAAGGATCTTCGTGCCGTCGGGCCCGCCGTCGTAGGACAGCGGCGACTCGAAGGCGAATGTGTCGCGCTGCAGCAGGGGGAGCGCCGGTGTCGGCACGTAGGGCACGACGCCGACGACCACGTCGACGTGTCCTTCCAGTATGCGCGGCAGGGGCTCGAACAGATCGCCGCGGTAGACTTCTGCGCCGTTCGCGGCCGCGCAGGCGACCGCCCGCTCGTCGATGTCGGATGCCACAACCCGCGCGAAGGGGCGGGCCGTGGTCAGGGTCCTGGCGATCGCTCCAGTGCCGGTGCAGAGATCGATCGCCACACCGTCCGCCGGCAGCCGCTCGACGGCGCGACGCGCGAGCGGCTCGCTCTGCCAGCGCGGAACGTAGACGCCCGGATCGACGCGGATCGCCACGCCGCAGAACGAGATATGCCCGACGATCCAGGCCAGCGGCTCACCGGTGAGCCGGCGCTCGACGAGCGAGTGCAGGACCTCGAGATCACCGGCTGCCCGAGCCAGCAGCGCGTCCGCCTCTTCTTTGGCAGACAGAAACCCGGCATCCGATAGCAGCGCCGTGAGCGCCTCGAGGTCAGCTAGATCTCGATTGCGCGGACGATGAAATCGCGGCTGCCGTCCCAGGTCCAGCATGTCTGCAGCGTAAGGGTTGACACCCCAGTCGCACCGAGCGGCCACAGCTGGGTGTTGCTCACGATCGTGGTGCTGCTTACGCGGTAGGTGTGCACCCGGCCGGACGGGTCGCCGTAGCGAACGATGTCTCCCAGCCGCAGGTTGAGGATCGGAGTGAAGGTCCCGGGGTTATGGGCCATGATGTATGTGTTATTCGCGCCGGCGCAACTCCAGCGCCAGGCGCCCCAACGGGGGACGGCGGCGCGTCCCATGCAGTCGCGGTACCATCCGACCGGCTGGATGAGTCCCAGCCGCGGGATCACGATGGTATTGGCCCGGACGGCCAGGGGCGCCGCCGGCGTGGTCTGCCGAATGGGATTGGCCGCAACAGCGGCTGTCGGGGCTGCCGGGGTCGCCACTGCTGCGAGCGCCTGGGCCGCTTCGAGGGCGGTGCGCGCCTCCTGAGCTTGCTGACGGACCAGGCGGTGATCGGCGGCCTCGTTGTTCCAGGCAGGCATGCTGGTGAGGTGGACCGGAGGCGTGCTGGTGACGTGGACGGGATGGCTGGCTGCGGCGGGATGCCAGGTCAGGAGGGGGAAGGTCAGCAGCCAGATCCCGGCGCCGGTGATGAGGGGGCGGCGCCAGCGGCGCAGTCCATCGGCCATGGGTCGCGCAACGCGGACGCGGCAGTAAGGTTTGCGCCGTTTACACGATCGTCACCGGCTGGCGATGCCCCTCGGCCAGGCGGCGGCCCATTTACCGATTCTTGACAGGCTCAGACTCAGTTGTTAGCCTGTTGCCGGAAGCGGAATCGGCCTATTTCAGGAGGGAACGATGCTCAAACGCACTATCCGAACGTGGCGTGCGCACGTTGCCAGGCGGTTTGGGGTACCACTGGCACTCCTTGGCTTGGTGACCGGCTTTTCGCCCCTCGCGTCAACCGTCGCCGCCCAGGCGGGCACGATGCAGAACTACATAATCCTGTACGGCGGCTCGGCGGTTCCGGCCGATGCTGCCGCCAGCATCAACAGGGCCGGCGGCACGCTCGTCTACAGCTACAGCCAGATCGGTGTCGCCATCGCTCGCTCGGATAACACCAACTTCCGCGCGAATATTGTCAAGGACAACAAGGTCGAAGGGGCTTCGTCCACGGCTGCCTTCGCAACCAGGCTCAACGATGACCAGAGTTCGAGCGCCGACGCATCCGGTCCGCCGCCAGGTGATTTACCGAACGCGCCGGCCAGTGACGCTGACTCGCTCTCGCCATTGCAGTGGGACATGGGGCAGATCCACACCCCTGAGGCCCATGCCATCACAGGGGGCAGTCCTGCCGTGCTGGTCGGAGACATCGACACAGGAATCGACTTCACCCATCCCGATCTCCAGCCGAACATCGACGTGGCCAACAGCGTCAACTGTGTGTCGGGCGCGCCAGTTGCCGGGCTCGCTGCCCAGGATGACCATGGTCACGGGACCCACACCGCCGGCACCATCGCGGCAGCCTCGAATGGCTTTGGCATCGTCGGAGTGGCGCCCAACGTCAAGGTCGCGGGCATCAAGGCTGGCAACGCGGAAGGGTTCTTCTTCCCCGAGGCGGTGGTCTGCGCCTTCGTGTGGGCTGGGACTCACCACGTCGACGTAACCAACAACAGCTACTTCGCCGATCCGTTCCTCTTCAACTGCAAGAATGACCCGGATCAGCGGGCCATCTGGAAGGCCGAGCAACGCGCTATCCGGTTCGCGATGCAACAGGGGACCGTCGTCGTTGCCGCTGAAGGTAACGAGAGCGATGACCTGTCGCATCCGACGCAGGACGTTACCAGTCCCGATGACACAACGCCAGTGACGCGGACAGTACATAACGACTGCGTCGTGATCCCTGTCGAGATTTCGGGAGTCATCGGCGCAATCGCCGATGGACACAATATGCAGCCCAACGGCGGCTACCTGAAGTCGTTCTACTCGAGCTACGGGGCAGCGACGGCCGACGTCGTAGCGCCCGGCGGGGATAGCCTGTTTGGTACCGGCCCGGAGTCTTTCAATGGGAGGGTGCTCTCCACCTGGCCGTTTGCCCTCCAAGGCAACTGCCTGGCCAGCCGCCGGGTCTTCGAGGTAGGACATCCGGGCGTCATGTGGTGCTATCAGCAAGGCACCTCGATGGCATCGCCGCACGTCGCTGGCGTGGCGGCGTTGATCATCAGCATGTTCGGCAACCTGAACAACGCGTCCAACGGCAAGATGTCGGCGGGCGCCGTGCAGGCCTATCTCAGCCAGACTGCCGATCCGCAGCCGTGCCCATCGGCGCTACCCGCGGGTTATTCGGCCTTTGTCAGTGTCAGCAACGGTGCGCCGCAGGTCTGCACCGGCGGCACGGGTCACAACTCGTGGTACGGCAGTGGTCAGGTCAATGCCCTGAACGCCGTCACGCACACGACCAAGTAGCCAAGTCGCACGCATCCGACGCAATGGCCGGGCCGCCGCCCGGCCATTTCTTTTCTAGGCGATCTTTGCCTGTGGTTCTGCCGGGCCGACGTAGTGCTCGGCCACGGCGATCAGCTCGTCGAGCTCGTAGGGCTTGGTGAGGCATTCGGCACAGCCCGCGGCGATCGCGGTCTCCCGATCCCCGACCATCGCGTGGGCGGTGATGGCAACCACCGGGATCTCGGCCAGGGCGGGGTTGGCCTTGAGCGCCCGGGTGGCCTCCCAGCCGTTCATCTCCGGCAGCGAAAGATCCATCAGGATCAAGCCCGGCTTGAGCGCGGCGGCCATCGCCACCGCGGCTCGGCCGTTTGGCGCGGACTCACAGGTAAAGCCGCGTGAGCGCAGGATTTTGAGCGCCATCTTTTGCATCGTCGCGTCGTCTTCTACCACGAGAATCAGTTGACTCATGCGGCCGCTCCTTGCGTTTTACTCTGACCTAACAGCTGGCGAACTGCATTGGTCAGGCCCTCCGGTTCGATCGATCCCTTCGCCACGAATCGCTGGATGTGACCATTCAGCGTCAGCACGTCTTCCGCGGTCAGCTCTTTCGCGCTGACGAT
>Ga0066695_10000148_pt1 | contig 16450 bp, 18 predicted proteins | sample GraSoiAngelo_144_FD_66452 | JGI IMG/M metagenome (GOLD analysis project Ga0066695, IMG submission 66452) | Grasslands soil microbial communities from the Angelo Coastal Reserve, California, USA - 14_1009_02_40cm | ecosystem: Environmental > Terrestrial > Soil > Grasslands | place: USA...
CCGCCGAGCTCGGCGACAGCGTCGCCCCCGCCGAGGCGTTCGTGGAGGCACTGCGCGGGACCGCGACCGAGTTCGACGCCCTTCGGCACGCCATCGTCCACGAGCTGTCCACGTTTCCGAACACGCCCGATCCCGCCAAGCTCAGCACGCTCAAAGCCCTCGACGCCGTCCTCACCGCGATGGAGCGTGTGCGGGCCGAGCACGCCCGACGGGCGGCGTGGGAGGCGGCGCGCGACGAGACGGTGAGCGTGCTGGATCGTGTGCTGGCGCTGACCCACCGCGAGGACAGCGACTCGGCGGCGCTGGCCGAGTGCCAGGCCAGGGCGCGCGAATTGCGTGACGCGATCGCCGCGGCGCCGGCCGGCGACGTCGCGCAGCTGGGCGCGCATCTGCGACCGTTCGACGAGCTCGTGACCCTCGCGGAGGGTTGGAACCGGCTCGACGACGAGCAGTGCGCCTCGCTACACGACTCGATCACGGAGAGCTTCGGCCGCCAGCTCGGGCTCGCGGCGCTCCGCGGCAAGCTCGGTCGCGGAGGCGAGGCGCCGGGCGCGCCGGAGCCTCCGCCTGCGCCCGTCGTCGCCGCGCCGTCACAGACGCCAGCCACCGTCGCGACTCCCGTCGCCTCGGCACCGGGCGCGGGCCGTATGAAGGCGCCGCCGGGCTCGCCGCTCGTCGTCGAGATCCGGATGAGCGGCCAGCAGGTCCAGGTCGAGACGCCCGAAGAGCAGCGCGAGCGCGAAGAGTTGCTCGAGCGACTGGCCGCCGACGGCGCGCGCTGGTGGGTGGGCGCGCGGGCGGGTTGGGAGTCGCTCGTCCAGCGCGGGGTGCCGGCCGCCGAGGCGATGCGCGAGACGCTCAAGCGCTTCCCGCACCTGTTCTCGGTGCCCCTCTCGCGCAGCGACGAGTACGAGAGCGGCCGGCTGTCGGAGGGCTACGGCATCTTGCTACAGCGACTCGAGAAGGAGGAGCCGGGATTCGTCCGCGGCGCGCTCACGCGCATCAACCCGCAGCTCGCCGGGCGCAAGATCGACGAGCGGTATCCGCTCGGCCAGGAGCTCTACCAGTACATCGTCGCCGAGGGCCGGCTCTACAAGACGTTTCCGGACCTGCTCCGCGACGTCCTCGTCCACGCGCTGCCGGAGCCCGGCCTGTGGCTGCAGGGCACGATCACCGAGACGGACGGCGCCACCACGATCGTGACGCATCCCGAAGAACCAGGCGGCCGGCGCGAGGAGGTGCGCACGCTCACGACGCTCGCCGAGCGCGTGGCGGCGCACACCTTCAGCATCACCACGGGCCCGCTCACCGCGCGCGTCTTCAGCGTGCAGGCGAGCGAGCTCACGCGCGCGGCCGACATCGAGATCCAGCTGAAGGAAAACGGCGCGCCGACCGATCGCGCCTGGATCGTCGTGACGCCCGTCACCGGCAAGGCCGAGCCGCCGCGCAAGCACCGCGCCGGCGGGACGAAGATCGAGTACCTCGGTACGCAGCAGCGGGCCGTGTGGATCGCCGCCTTCAACTCCGATCCCAACGCCGACAAGACTTATGAGCTAGCGGTGTCGTTCAAGAACAGGCTGGGCATGCCCGCGCCGCCGCCGCCGCCCGCGCCGAAGAGCGAACCCGAGGCGGCGCCGTCGTCGTTCGGGAAATTCTTCCCGTTCAACAAGCGCTGAGGCGAGACCTCAGCGCGTCACTTGCCGCCAGACCAGGCGGGCCTTCGCCATCAGCCGCACGCGCAGGCTGCGGCGCGGGCCGAATTCAAGTGCCCAGGCCAGTCGCGGCGTGCCCGTCCGATTCGGGCCGGTGTAGTGCACCGTGCGGGGGAAGTGCACGGTGGCGTCGCCGGCACGAATCGGACAGGGCACGGCCTGCGAGGTGTCGAGGCCCACGAGCTCCAGCGCGTGGGCATCGCGGAGTCGATCGAGGCGGTGGTGGCGGCCGAGCGCGCCGCGATGGCTGCCCGGGATGAATTCCATGCAGCCCATGTCGCGCGTGACGTCCTGCAGCGGCACCCAGAAGTGCGCGCTGCGGATCCTGCGCTCGAGCGCATAGGCCTCGTCCTGGTGCCACGACGTCGCCGCGCCGTTGAACGGCGGCTTGTAGATCGCGTGATCGAATCGATGCTCGACCGGCTGACCGAGCAGGCGCTCCGCCAGCGCCGAGCAGCGTCTGAAGGTCAGCGTCTCCGCCAGCCGCGGCTCGAGGTCGACCGTCTGGTTGATCTCGAGAATCGGGCGGGCGTCGTTACGCTCGCTGCCCAGATCATGAGCGCGCCGCGCGTCCATCAGCTCGCGGAAGCGGCGATACAGGCCCGCCAGCAGACGCGCGACATCATCGAGATCCTCAGGCGTGGTGAGATCGGTGATGATCATGAAGCCGAGCTGGTGAAAATGCGCGATGGCCTCGTCGGTCAGGTCGGCGGGTGACGCCACGGTCGCGGTGGCTTCCATCACTCGCGAGATGTTGCAACGCGCGGGCCGAGCCTTGGCCGCCCGTCCCACTCGCGATCTCGCCTCGCGCCGCGCGCGCCGTCGATCGAGCGCGCAGAGCATGGGACCGGCGTCGCCTCCGCAGCAAGCTCTACGGAGCGGCGCACGCGTCAGTTCGTCACACGGTCATCCGTCGCCTGCGCAGCGATCTACTCACGGTTGCCGCCAGTGAGCGCGACTTCGTGCTGGCGTGCGCCAATGCGTCACGGTCTGGGCATGCGCCTGCGCACCGCTGCGGCGAATCCGCAACGCCCGCGGCCGCCCACGGCGGCCCAACGTCGCGTTCGTGAGCGCCTCGCACAATGTACGTACGTGCGCGGCTCAGGCGGCAGGGAAATATCGTGGTGTGCCAAGAAGTGCAGGATGGGGACGCACGTTCACAAGAACGGCAAACGGCGTCAGGCCCGCGGTCGGAATGGACTCAGCGTCGGCCGACTTCGATCAGCATCTCGCGCAAGACACGATAGAACTCGTTGTTGTCCTCGAGCCCCTTGCGAATGATGGCGGGCAGATGCGGCAGGTCGTTGAGATTGACCACGACGTTGACCGACCGCACGAACGCCATCATGTTGTCGAAGGTCTTGAACTCGCGCCCCAGCAGCACCACGAAGACATGGCGCCGCAGGTTGATCGACATCGTGTTGAGGAATGCGAGCACGGGGTTGTCGAGCACGCCGTTGGATTCGAACCGCTCGTCCACGATCACGATCTCGAAGGCGTGGCGGCGCAGCCGCTCGCACCCCTCCTCGGCCGTGGCCGCCGGCAGCATCGTGAAGCCGAGCTGCTCGAGGGCGGCGCGGATGATGTGCTGGCGCTCCGGCGCGTTTTCGCACACGAGCACGAGCCGCTGGTCAGCGAACGCTCCCGAGTCGTTGTTGGGTGCCATCGTCTATTTCTTGATGCCGACCCGGCGGTTGTAGTCGGCGTCGAGCCGCAGCCCCTGGACGTCGCTCGTCTTCTCGCCGCGCTTCTGCTTGAGCTGGTCGATGCCGCGCTGCACGACGCTCTTGCGGGTGGAGTAGGCGATCGCCGTCTCCTCGATGATGATGCCTTGCTCGTAGGAGCGCAGCAGCGCCTGATCGAACGTCATCATGAGATACGGGTCGCCGACGTCCTGGATGTCGTAGAACGTCTTGCCTTCTTGCTCACCGTTCACGATCAGTTCGTTGGTGCGGATCGTGTTCGTCAGGATGTCGTGCACGGCCCAGCGGCCACCACCGATCTTCGGCACCAACCGCTGGCCGACGACCCACCGCACGGTCTCGCCCAGGCGCTGGCGGATCTGCTTCTCCTCTTCCTGGTCGAACATACCGACGATACGGCTGATGGCCTGTCCCGCGTTGACGGTGTGCAGCGTGGACAGCACGAGGTGGCCGGTCTCCGACGCCTTGAGCGCCAGCTCCGCGGTCTCGCGGTCGCGCATCTCACCGACGAGGATGATCTTGGGCGCCTGCCGGAGCGCCGCGCGCAGGCCGCTGGCGAAGGAGTCGTAGTCGAGGCCGAGCTCGCGCTGGTTGAACGTCGCCTTGCGGTTGGGATGCACGTACTCGACCGGATCCTCGAGCGTCACGACGTGCAGAGACTTGGTGCCGTTGATCTCGTTGAGCAGCGCGGCCAGCGACGTCGTCTTGCCGGAGCCGGTGGCGCCCGTGATGAGGATGAGCCCGTTCTTCTCGCTCGGCATCTTCTTGAAGGCTTCCGGCAGCTTCAGCTCCTCGATGCTCGGGATCTTCGTCTCGAGCTTCCGCAGCACGATCGAAAAGTTGCCGCGCTGCGAGAAGATGTTGACGCGGAAGCGGGCCTTGCCGGGCAGCGAATACGACGAGTCGCACGAGCCCTGGCGCAGCAGATGCTCGGTGAGCCGGCGGTCGTTGTGGATCAGATTCAGGGCGAAGATCTCGCTCTGGAACGGCGTGAGCGCCTCGATCGCGGGGTCGACGGGAACGGGCACCAGCTCGCCGGAGGCCTCGACCTGCAGCGGTCGGTCGCACGTGATGTTGAGGTCCGACACGTTGTCGTACGAGTCGAGCATCAGGCTCAGCAGATCGTCGATTTCCGATTTCCGCATTGGCCGCTCCCTACGGTTGGTTCAGCTCGTCCGGCGGCGTCTTCAGCAAGGGCTTGAACTTGTTCTTGTCGATGCCCTTGTCGTACGCCTCCTCGGCGCTGATCCATCCCTTCTGCAGCACCGCCATGATGGCGTCGTCGAGCGTCTGCATGCCGTACTGCTTGCCCGTCTGGATGGCCGAGGGGATCTGGACGGTCTTGCCCTCGCGGATCAGGTTGCCCACGGCCGCGGTGCACACGAGGATCTCGAGCGCCGCGCAACGGCCCTTCTTGTCGATGCGCTTGAAGAGGTTCTGCGCCACGACCAGCTTGAGACCGGTGGACAGGCCGTTGCGCACCTGCGCCTGCTCTTCCGCCGGGAACACCTCGATGATGCGGTCGATGGTCTTGGCGGCGTTGGTGGTGTGCAGGGTGCCGAGCACGAGGTGACCGGTGTTCGCGGCCTCCAGCGCCAGCCGGATCGTCTCCAGGTCCCGCATCTCGCCGACGAGGATGATGTCGGGGTCCTCGCGCAGTGCGCCGCGCAGCGCCGCCGCGAACGACCGCGTGTGCGTGCCGACCTCGCGGTGGTTGACGAGGCAGCCCTGGCTCTGGTGCACGAACTCGATCGGGTCTTCGATGGTGACGATGTGATCCTTACGCTGCTTGTTCGCGTGATCCAGGATGGCGGCCAGCGTCGTCGACTTGCCCGAGCCGGTGGGACCGGTGGCGAGCACGAGCCCCTTCGGCAGCATCGCGCACTTCTTGAGGATCGGCGGCAGGCCGAGGTCGTCGGCGGTGATGACCTTGGTCGGGATCTGGCGGAACACGGCGCCGCAGCCGTACTTCTGCATGAAGTAGTTGGCGCGGAAGCGGGCCACGCCGGGGATCTCGTAGCCGAAGTCGACGTCCCCCGTTTCCTCGAACTTCTTGATGATCTGTTCGGGCGCGATCTCATAGAGCATCGCCCGCAGCGTCTCGTCGTCCATCGGGTCGTACTTGATGCGCTCGAGCTCGCCGTGCACGCGCAGGATCGGGGGCTGGCCCGATGTGATGTGCAAGTCCGAAGCGCCGGAGTCGAACATGAGCTTGAAGAAGGCGTCGAGCCTGGCCATCTGTGGCTCCTGGTGACGACCACCGGGCACGCCCGGCCGCGAAAACAGGGGACTCAACCACCCTAAGGCGTCGCCGCGAGCGGCGTCAAGGTATTTTGGCCGAGACAGCGCGCGGCTACGCCGTATTTACGCGCGGTTACGGTTCGAGAACGGCTCCTCGCACGAACGCCGGATCTCGGAACAGGCGGTCGGCCATCAGGGTCAGCACGGGGCTCAGCGTGAAGACGTCGGCGAAGCGCGCGTGGAGCACGAAGCGCTGCTCGATCAGACGCACGGCGTCCCTGGCGTCGTCGAGCGTCACCCGCGAGCGACCGCGGCGCCGCGCGGTGAGCTTGGCGGCCCACTTCGTGAACGCGTAGAGCGCGAGCATGGTCTGGTAGCCGCGGAAGACTCCGTGCAGCGGCGTCAGCGTCTTGCGGAAGACGACGTGCCGCCAGTACTCGCGCAGGAACGCGCTGACGGCGGGATCGGTCGCGTCGAACGCGATGGCCTGCACCTCGGCGATGTCGAACGGCGGACCGCCGGTGATCCAGTCGGGCAGGCGGCCGCGACCGCGCCGGAATCGGAAGAAGTTGCGATACAGCGCGAGGACCAGCCCGACGCGTGACGGTCGGCGGCGCGAGAACTCCAGCCACGTGTACAGCGGCGCCAGCGCGGTCAGCCGCGGCCGGTGCGGCGCGCGCGCGCGCGCCGCGACCTCGATCACCTTGCGGTACCGGTCGGTCGCCAGCTGGGCGAGCCCACCGAGCAGCGTCTCGGTCGGCGCGCGGCCCTCGCGCTCCGCCATGGCTTCGACCTGCGAGAGGCCGACGCAGAGGCTGATCAGCACGCTGCCCGCGAGCAGCGCCGTCGGCAGCGTGCACTCCTCGTGCGCCAGGAGCGCCAGCAGCGCGGTCTCGATGGCGCAGTACTGCGCCCACGTGATGTCCACCGACGCGTAAAGCACGAGCGGATCGGGCAGCCGGCGCACGCGCGTGCTGCCCGCGAGCACCTCCCGGATTTCCGGCTGCTGCTCGGAGAGCGCGCGCCCCTGGTGCGCACGCACCGCCGTGCACGCGAACGACAGGCCCACGGCGACGCCGTCGGGCGTCTCGACGAACGAGTACGGGAATTCGCGGCAGACCTGCGGCTTCGCGCCGGCGCCGAGGCGCGTGTGAATGCCGCAGCGCTCGTTGGGCTCCAGGAACACGCACGCGCCGTCGGCTCGACGCGTGAAGGTCGCGCGCTCGCCCCCGGGCAGCGCGAACGGCAGCGGCCGGAACTTTGGCCCCGGCGGCAACGGCGGCTGAAGGCGTGTCCAGTCGACCGCCTCGAGCCGCGCCCGCGCCGGCTCGTCGACACCGATGAGCCAATCGTTTCGGCAGCAGGCGCCGGACTGCTGACACGTGAAGACGACGTCGTCGGGCAGCACCAGGTGGGTCACTCCGCCACTGTGCGCGGCGTCGCGGCCGGAGGTCAAGTGACGAGCGCGGTAAGATGACCGCCATGAGCCGGTGGCGGATCGCATGCGCGCTCGCACTCGTCGCGCTGGCCCTCGCGCCACGAGCGGCGACGCCGGCGGCGATCCCATCGGAGCTCGCGGAGGCGGCGCGCGAATACCGGGCGAGCCTCGCCGACCTCCTGCCCTTCCGCGAGGCGGCGGTCACCCGCGCGCGCGAGGCGCTGGCGACGCGCCGGCAGCTCGCGGACCAAGGACTGATCGCCCGCCGCGACGCGGAGGCGGCCGAAGAGGCGCTCGCCGTCGCCGAAGCGGCGCTCGCCGCCACCCACGACGATATCGAACAGGCCGAGCGGATGATGGCCGAAGCCGCGGCGGCCGCCCTGCTCGCGTCGCTGCCGCCGGCCAAGCCGGGCGCGGTGACGGTCACCCCGACGCTGACACGCTTCCACGGACCGCGCGAGTGGTCGCTCGGACAGGTCGCCGCGACGCTCGAGCGCTTCTTCGCCGAGACCTTGCATCGCGCGCTCCCCGTCAGCGCGTTCGGTCAGACGCCGGCGCACGATCGTCTCGGCTTCGATCACCGGAACGCGCTCGACGTGGCCGTACACCCCGACAGCCCGGAGGGGCAGGCGCTCGTCTCCTGGCTCCGCGCGCGCGGAGTCTCGTTCCTGGCCTTCCGCGGGCCCATCGCCGGCGAGGCAACCGGCGCGCACGTCCACATCGGCGAGCCGTCCCCGCGCCGCGCCTCGCGCGCCGATTAGCGCGATGCCGGGCACGCTCGACTGGCGGGCCATCGGCGACGAGGCCGTCGAGCTCTTGCGCGCGTATCTGGCGATCGACACCACCAATCCTCCGGGCAACGAGATCGCGGGCGCGCGCTTTCTTGCCGACGTGCTGACCCGCGGAGGCATCGAGAGCCGCACGGCCGAATCGGCACCCGGACGCGCCAACCTCGTCGCGCGTGTGCGCGGCGACAGCTCGCTCGGCGGGATCGTGCTGCACCACCACATCGACGTCGTGTATGCCGATCGCCGCTTCTGGACGGTCGATCCCTTCGGCGGCGAGCTCCGCGACGGCTTCGTCTACGGCCGCGGCGCGATCGACATGAAATCGACGGGCATCCTGCAGCTGGCGGCCGTGCTCGCGCTCAAGCGCGCCGGCGCGCGGCTCAAGCGCGACCTGATCTTCCTCGCGACGGCGGACGAGGAGGCGGGTAGCGCCTATGGCGCGCAGTACGTCGCGGCGACGCATCCCGACTGGCTCGCCGGCGCCGAATACGCGCTGTCGGAGCTGGCCGGCATCGAGACCGATCCACACAAGCGCGCGCCGTTCGCCTCGATCATCATCTCCGAGAAGACAGGACTGCCGTTGTCCCTGACCGCACGCGGCCGGCCCGGCCATGGCTCGATGCCGTGGCCGGACACCGCGCCGCATCGCCTCATCCGCGCGCTCGGCCGCCTGCTGGCCGCCGAGCGGCCGCCGCGCGTGCTGCCGGAGGTGCAGGAGTACTTCCGCGCGCTGGCCCGCGTGCTGCCGCCGGAGGAGGGCCGCGGCTTCGACGACCTCGGCGCGTCGCTTCGCGATCCCGCCTTTCGCACCGGGTTCTTCGCGCACCGCCAACACGCGGCGATGGTGCGCACGACGTTCGCGATCAACATGCTGCGCGCCAGCGAGAAGATCAACGTCATCCCGCCCGAGGCGGTGGCCGACATCGACTGCCGCATGCTGGCCGGCGACGATCCGGTCGAGATCCGGGACTGGGTGACGCGCGTCGTCGACGACGAGCACGTCCAGGTCGCCTTCGTGCGCGAGCCGAAGACGCCGAATCTCTCCCCGCCCGACACCGAGATGTACAAGGCGCTCGCCGACACGCTCGCGCGTCGCGCGCCCGGCGTGGTCGTCGCGCCCGAGATCCTCGTGGCCTTCACGGACAACTGGGTGTTCCGACGCATGGGGCTCGCCGCCTACGGTTGGAGTCCGTTCATCCTCGACGAGGAGGAATGGCGCCGCGTGCACGGCAACGACGAGCGGATCTCGGTCGACAATGTCCGCGAGGGCGCGCGCGCCTACACCGAGCTGTTGCTGACGATGGCCGGGGCGTGAGCGTGGCGCGGGCCCGGCGCCGCCGGCGCGGCGTGCTCAGCGTGAGACGCGGCACCGCGCGCGACGCGGGCGTGATCTGCGAGCTCATCCGCGGGCTCGCGCGCTACGAGCGTCTGGAGCGGCAGTGTGTGATCGGCCCCTCGGCTATTCGGCGCCACGGCTTCGGGCGGCGTCCGTACTTCGAAACGCTGCTCTGCCGTCGCAACGGCGCGCCGATCGGCCTGGCGCTCTACTTCTTCACGTACTCGACCTTCCTGGGACAGCCGACGCTCTACCTCGAGGACCTGTTCGTGCTCCCCGAAGCGCGCGGCGCCGGGGCCGGCCGCGCGCTGCTGCGAGCGCTCGCCCGCATCGCGCTGCGCCGCGGGTGCGGCCGGATGGAGTGGGCGGTGCTCGACTGGAACACGCCCTCGATCCGTTTCTACCGACGGCTCGGCGCCGGCCTGCGTAAGGAGTGGATTCTCACGCGCCTCACCGGCGCGCCGCTGCGCCGGCTCGCGCGAGGGTGAGCTACAGCTCGAGCCCCTCGATCTCCGCCACGCGCCAGCCGTCGCGCGCGGCGCGCGTGTGCACGGTCACGACCTTGGAAAACCGCTCGCCGTCGCCACGCTGCACGGTCACGCGGAACTGGTGCCAGGTCCTGGTCGTCGTCACGGGCGCCAGACGCTCCCAGCAGCCGGAGTCTTCCAGCTTGTAGTCGATCAGTCTCAGTCCCGCGATCTGCGTCCGCCACGCGTCGGCGACGCCCAGGTCATTCCACACGGCCACCGACGGGCGCTCGCCGTTTCGCCACGCGTCGAGCATCTGCGACGAGACCTGCACGCCGCGGTCGACGCCCATGCGCTCGGGACACGCGCGTTGCCCGATGACGTGGCTCATCGGCAGCGTGAGCAGCACGACCGCCAGGAGCGCACCGCCGGCGCCCGCGAGCGCGCGGGGCAGCGAGGCGCCGGCCGCGGCGCGCACGGCCGCGCCCATTACGACGAGGAAGAGCACGATCATCAGCGCCAGCGCCGGCGGCACGAGCAGCGCGACGGCGCTGTCGTCGATGAGGCGCAGGGCGAACAGCGCCACCGGTGCGAGGGCGACGGCCATCCACACCGCCATCCACGTGTGGCGCCTCCACCATCTGAAGAGTCGCTCGTACCAGCGCACGACCCGCCGCGCCGCGCGCGGCGCGGGCGCCGGCGGCTGCCAGCGCGGGACGTGGTGAGAGGGACCGCTCAGTCCAGGCCCCAGGTGAAGACGTGCGTCGGCGTGACCTCCACGATGACGGAGTCCGCGGTGGAGAGCGCGGCCTCGCGGGGATACTGCGGATACTTCGCGTACAGTCGCTTGCGCGCGCGCACGAAGGCCGGGCCACGGCGCACGAGCTTCGCACTGCCCTGCACCATCACGCCCTTGATCTGCGACCAGTCTTCCGCGTAGAGGTCGACGGTGACGGTGACGTGCGGGTTCGCGCGGAGGTTGAGCACCTTGCGGGCGTCGTCGCCGGAGCCGAAGTACACGCGGTCGCCGATCACCGCATGGCACACGGGCACGAGATGCGGGATGCCGGCCTCGCCCACGGTGGCCACGCGACACACGCGCTCGGCGCCGAGCAGCTTCGCGACGCGCTTGGACAGCCGCGCTCGTTTGACCGCCATGTGAGGGTTACTGTAAATTGCGCGCCATGAAAAAGCGAGCAGGCACGAAGAAGCCGGTGAAGGCCAAGGCGTCCACGAAGAGCGTCGCCAAACCCGCGGCGAAGACGACGAAGGCGTACACGCCCACCCCCATCCAGGGAATCGGGCGGGCGCCGTTCCGCTACCCGCTCTCGTAGTCGCCGCGCTGCTCGTGGTCGCTCTCGCCGGCGGCACGGCCGCCGCTGGGGACGAGCGTCCGCCGGCGCTGCGCGTCGTCACTTTCAACCTGCTGCACGGCGGCCCGGCCTCGGGATGGCGCGGCGATGGCGAGCATCTCGAGGAGCGGCTCGCCATGGTCACTCGCGAGCTGCAGGAGCTGGCTCCCGACGTCGTGGGCCTGCAGGAGGCCTCGATCACGCGCGGTCGCGGCAACGTCGCCGCGCGGCTGGCGCAGGCGCTGGGCCTGAACTGGGCGCATGCCTCCGCCACGCGGCGCGTGTCCGGCCTCGGCTGGATCGATCGCCTGATCGTGTGGGGGATCAACTTCGAGGAGGGGCCGGCCATTCTCAGCCGGTTCCCCATCATCGAGACGGACGTCGTCGATCTCCCGCGCTGCCGCAAGTTCTACGATCCGCGGGTGCTGCTGCGCGCGACCGTGCAGACGCCCCGCGGCCCGCTCGACGTCTTCTCGACGCACACCGGCCACGATGCGTGCCAGGTCCGGCGCATCGCGGAGATCGTGGGCGCGCGACGTGGGGTCCTGCCCGCGCTGGTCATGGGTGACTTCAACGCCGCCGATACGGCGGAGTGGATGGTCGCGCTCGCCCGCGAGCACGGATTCATCGACGCGTTTCGCGCGGCGACGCCCGCCGGGACCGGCGCCACCGTGTGGCAGCAGCCGGACGCGCCGACAGCGACGGTGAGGCGACGGGTCGACTTCATCTTCGTCGTCCCCAACGGCGGGCCTGCGCCGCGCGTGCGGCGCAGCGACATCGTGCTCGACACGCCGGCACGCCGCCCCGACGGGTCGACGCTGTGGCCCTCCGATCACTACGGCGTGCTCGCCGAGCTCGACCTCCGGAACGCCGTAGGCAGGAACGACAGACTGCCCACGGGTGATTGAGGGGGGTTTGGGGGGCGGTCGACTGCCCACGCGCGAATGAGGGGGTTTGGGGGAAGCCGTTAGGGGTCCCCCAAGTTAACGGATGATGTGGTCGGCGCTCGACAACAGGCCTGGCGGCAGCGGCACCTCCAGCGCGGCAGCGGTCCGCGCATTGAGCACGAGCTCGAAGCGCGGCGGGCGTTCGACGGCCAGGTCGGCCGCACGCGCGCCGCGAAGCAAGCGGTCCACCGTCGCGCCCGCGCGGCGAAATGTGTCGGGCACGCTCGGCCCCCGCGCGAGCAGTCCGCCCACCTGCGCGTAGCGAACGAAGGCCCCCGCGGAAGCGACCTTTCGGCGGATCGCACGCTTGGCCAGCGGCGTGGCGTCGGCCTGCAGCTGCGGCGAGGTCAGGACGATCATGGCGGCGTGCGCGGCGGCCACGCGTCGGGCGAGGGCGTCGGGCGAGCCGCCGGCACTGTCGAGCGTCTCGATCTCGACGCCGAGCGCCGCGCGAGCCCGGCGGAGCGCGCCCGCCTGCGCGTCGGTGCTCGCGCCGTCGGTCAGCGCCACCATCCGGCGCGTCGTCGGCACGGCCTCGAGCAGCGCGCGGGCCAGCCGAACCATCCCGTCGTCCAAGTCGCAGAAGAATCCGGTCACGTTGGCGCCGGGCCGCGCCAGCGTGCGCACGAAGCCGCTCGCGATCGGGTCGTGCTCGAAATCGATGGCGACGATCGGGATGGCGTCGGTCGCTTCGCGCGCGGCCCGCGCCGCCGTGTGCTCTCCGGCGACGATGACGCTGACGGGCAGGCGCGCCAGCTCACGGGCGGCGGAGCGCCAGTGGTCAGCGCCGGAGCCGCGGCGGAGCACGATGACGTCCTCGCCGACGTCCCACGCCGCGTCGCTCAGACCCTGCACGAAGATCGCCGCGAGCGGGATGTGGTCGGTCAGGATGCCGACGCGTGGAACCGCCGACCACGCGACGCCGCCGCGAGCCACGAGGCCGGCGGCGAGCCCGGCGACAAACGCGCGCCGGCCGATCAGGCCAGCAGCCGTAGTAGCCGTTCGAGCGAGGCCTCGAGCCGGCGCTTGATCTCGTCGCGCGTCGCTCGGTAGCGCGCCTCGTCCTGGCCGACGGGGTCGCGGATGTCGCCGCTGTCGCCGGCAAACTCGCTGAGCGTGTACACGGCGCGGTCGGCGCCGTTCGTTCGAGCGCGGACGAGCCGCTGCTGCTCCTCGGTCATCGTCAGGATCAGATCCGCGCCGGCGAGGAGATCGTCGTGCGCCTTGAGATCCGTGGAGACGATCGTGTCCTCGCCGAGATGGATGCCCTCTTCGCGCAGGACGATGCGCGCGTCGAGCGAGGCAATCATGCCGTCGCGTGCGTGCGGCCCGATGCCACCGGACCGCACGCGAATGCGCCCGTCGAGGCCGCGCTCGGCCAGCATCTTCTCGAGCAGCGCGTGGGCCATCACGCTGCGACACGTGTTGGCCTGGCAGACGACGAGGACCGTTCTAGCCACGCGTGTCGGGCAGCGGGCGATAGTAGGGGCGGCCGCCGCCGACCCAGGCCTGCAGCATCTCGCGAAATTGCGGCCCCATCGGATCGATGCCGCGGATCGGCATCGACCCGCGGCGAATCGTGAAGTCGTGCGGCGCCAGCTCGCCGGCGCGCACGAAGTGACGCTCGGCGGCGTCACGCGCGCCGTGTCGCGCGAGCCATTCCGCCAGGCCGAATTCCGCGCGCGCCTGCTGGTCGAGCGCGGTCGGCAGCGTCTGCAGACCGCGCGTCTCGCTCGCGGCGAACCCGGACGTCTCGCCGCGCGCCCAGGCCCGCACGGCGGCCAGCGGCCGCGCGGACTCGAGGTTGGTGATGTGCTTGAACGTGTCGGTGCCGAAGACGACGTCGTTGGGGCGCACGATGCGGCCGCGCTCGTCGATCCAGAGCGCGGTGGGCACGTTCACGATGTTGTAGAGGTCGGCGACGACGTGCTGTGTGTCGATCAGCACCGGATAGGTCGGCGCCGCTTTCTCGATCCAGGGCCGCGCGTCGTCCGCGCTCTTGTCGAGCGCGATCGCGATGACGACGAACCGAAGGTCGCGCAGCTCGTCGTAGAGCGCCTGCCACACGGGCAGGTCGAGCCGGCAGCCTCACCACGAGGCCCACGCGACCATGAAGACCTTGCGGCCGCGATACGACGACAGCATGTGCGGTCGGCCGGCGAGATCGGACAGTGTGAAGTCCGGCGCGATGAGGCTGCCGAGCGTCTGCGCGCGCTCGCCCGCCGAGACGCCGACGAACGCCGCGCCGGCCTCGGCATCGAGCGCGAGCGGGCGATCGAGCGTGGCGGCGACCTCACCGAGATCGAACACGCCGCCCTCGCCGAGTCGAGAGCCGGCGGGCAGCGGCACGCACATCGTGTCGTTGCAGAGTGTTCCGTCGTGCAGCTCCCAGCCGAGTGCCTCGCGCAGCGCGTCCGCCGAGAGCCGCACGCGGCCGTCTTCGACGCGCGCGTCGACGGGACGCTCGCCGCCGCCTTCGATGATAGTGAACATCGTCCTTACCCCCACGCCCACACGGGCTGCTCGAAGTGGTCCACGCGCGTCGGCCGACCGTGCATCACGACCTCGCGCACCTGATACACGACGGCCGCCGTCGGCGCGTGCACCAGCGTCGACAGCAGCGGCACCTGGATGACCGGTCGGTCGCTCTCGGGAATCGTCACCAGACGCGGCACGTCGGGGTGATCGAGATCGTCGAGCGGCACACAGTGCACGGACGCCACCTCGTCGGGGTTCGGCACGAGCACGGGATCGACGCCGCCCCAGAAGACGACGGGTGTGATGAGAAAGCCCGAGCGCGTCGGATAGTCGTCCAGCACGCCGAGCGCGGCGTCGGGATCGAGCACGAGCCCGACTTCCTCGGCCAGCTCACGCCGCGCGCCGTCGACGGCCGACTCGCCCGGCTCGAGCCGCCCGCCGGGCAGCGCCCACTGCCGCGCGTGCTGGCGCAGACCCGACGCACGCCGCGTGAGCAGAAAGCACGCGCGTCCGGTCGCATCGCCGAGCAGCACGACGGCCACGGCCGCCGACCGCCGCCCATCGACCGCCAGCGCCCGCCGCTCGAACGCCGCGAGATGCGCGCTCGCCCTCGCGCGAAGCGCGTCATCGAGGAGCAACCCGCCTGTCATCAGTAGGCTGGCACCACGCCGGTGCCGACACCCTTGCGCACGGCGGCCACTTCCTCCGCCGCCTTCATGGCGAGGTGGCGCGTGTCGCTCGCGAGCGTGACGAAGCGATAGCCCGCGGCGATCATCTTCAGGGAATAGGCGGCCGTCGCGTTGTGGATGCCGGCAACGACGTTGTGGCGCTTGCATGCCTCGACGATCTGCTGCTGCGCCTCCACGACGGGCGTGTCGGTCTGATCGAGCCGCGGTTTGCAGCCGAGCGCGAGGCTGAGATCCGCCGGGCCCACGTAGATGGCGTCCACACCGGGCGTCGACAGAATCGCGTCGAGGTTCTTGAGCGCCTCGGCCGTCTCGATCATCGGCATCACGACGATGTCTTCGTTGGCGCGCTCCGCGTAGTCGCTGCCCGCGTAAATGGACGCGCGCACCGGACCGAACGAGCGATAGCCGAGCGGCGGATACTTGCACGCGGCGACCAGCGCCTCGGCCTGCGCGCGCGTGTTGATCATGGGGCAGATGACGCCGTACGCACCGGCGTCGAGGATCTTCATCAAGCGGGCGGGATCGTTCCACGGCACGCGCGCCAGTGGGACGACGCCCGTCGTTGAAATACCCTGCAGCATGCTGACAGCGGTTTGGTAATCCACCACACCGTGTTGCATGTCGACCGTCAGCGAGTCGAAGCCTTGATGCGCCAGGACCTCGGCGGTGAACCCCGTCGGAATGGCCAGCCAACCGTTGACGACCGTTTCGCCACGCTTCCATATCGTTTTGAGTCGGTTCTCTCGCACGCGGCTCTCCTTCGGGCGGCGGGCCCGGGCCACTGTACCGCACCTCGGTGGCACTCGTCTTGCGGCGCGTGCGGGCCCGGGGGGTTTCCCCGAAGGAGGAAATCATGAAAGCGCTGACTGTCATCAGCTTCGTTGCCGTGGCCCTGATCGCTCTCACTGTCCCGGTGGCGGCCCAGGGGCAGCTGAACGATGCGGATCGTGAGTTCGTCAACAAGGCGGCGATCGGCAACGTGGCTGAGATCGAGCTCGGTCGTGTCGCCACGCAGCGCGCCGCGCGACCATCGGTGCGCTCGTTCGCCGAGCGCATGGTGACGGATCACGGGAAAAACAACGCCGAACTGACTACGCTCGCCCGTAGCAAAGGCATCGACGTGTCGAGCACGCTGGACACGACGCACCAGGCGATGCGCGACCGTCTGAGCGGGCTCAGCGGCGCGGACTTCGACCGCGCGTACATGTCGGAGATGGTCCGCGATCACACGGAAGACGTCGCGCTGTTCGAGCGCGAGGCGCAGAGCGCATCCGACGCCGACGTCAAGGCGTACGCGGC
>Ga0066695_10000159_pt1 | contig 16213 bp, 18 predicted proteins | sample GraSoiAngelo_144_FD_66452 | JGI IMG/M metagenome (GOLD analysis project Ga0066695, IMG submission 66452) | Grasslands soil microbial communities from the Angelo Coastal Reserve, California, USA - 14_1009_02_40cm | ecosystem: Environmental > Terrestrial > Soil > Grasslands | place: USA...
CGTTTGAACTGGGATGCCTGGGGAGTCGCCGTCAAGCACATCCTGGCTGATCTGCTTGACCATGAGAGTCCCCGATCGCAGCAAATAGAGGTGCGGCCCAAAAAAGTGGAGGATACTGCGGTAGAGGAATTCATTCCCACATCTATTCAACCACTCATCGCTGCCTATCTCCATGCTCTAGAACCATTGCGCTCTCACTTCTACGGTATCTACATCTACGGCTCCATTGCCTTCGGGGCCTTTGAGGAACTAGAAAGTGATATCGACATCCTTGCCTTGACGCATGGAGAGTGGACCACCCAGGAGCTTGCGCAATTAAATGCTCTTCATACTCAGCTGATTGGGGCACATCAACGCGGCAATCGTCTGGACGTTCTCTACATTCCTTTGCGTAATCTTGGGAAATGTAATAGGAAGATTGCACCATATCCCACCATTCAAAATGGAAACTTCTCTCCTGCGGGATATGGTGACCTCAACTATATCACATGGTGGACCGTCAAGAACAAAAGCATCCGTCTCCTCGGACCAGAACGTTCTACACTCCCTTTTGAGGTAACCTGGCAGGATGTGCTAGAAACGATGCGCAACACCCTGCATGGCTATTGGGTGAGCAGAGCTAGACGTCCCTACCTCTTCCGCCGTGATGATTGGTTTGAGTACGCCGTAGCCACACACTGTCGTATGCTGACGACGATCGAAGAAGGAGAGATTATCACGAAGTCAGTAGCCCTGAAACGCTGGCGAGATCGTCTTCCCGCACGTTGGCGCCCTCTCATCGACGAGGCATGGCGCATTCGTTATCACCTCGACTCACCATCATTGTATCGCTGGCGCCCCAAACGGGCGATAGAGATACTGGCATTTATGAAGTATGTACGCGAGCGAGGAGATAAAGCATTGGAAGATCTTCTCAGAGGCGAACGATCAGGTGTTGATCCAGAGACCTTGGGGTCGCCATCAATTACGCTATTAAGAAGGGAGATGTAAAACAATGCACACCGTCATCTCACTCCTGGACAACAAACATTATCAAATGGTTGAAGACCTCTGGGCCGAACTGGCGAGGAAGTTCGCAGTAAGTGAATTTAACAGTGCATCCTATCCACATATTACTTACCAGTGTGCCGGGCACTACGACTTAAAGTCGATAGAGACTGTCTTGCGGCGATTTGCTGCGAGCAATACATCATTTAAAGTAAGAACCGGTGGATTGGGCATCTTTACCGGGCCTCATCCAGTGCTTTATCTTCGCGTTGTACGCAGTCCCGAGTTAACACAGTTTCATGAAGCCCTCTGGCAAGAAATTTCCAGGACAGGTTCGGATTTTTGGGATTACTATCATCCTGCTAATTGGGTGCCACACATCACCATCGGTATGCGCGATATGAATAAGGATAATCTGTCCCGGATCGTTCGTTTCCTGGCTGAGCGCGATTTTAGCTGGGAGATGACTGTCGATAACATCATGCTGAGCTACAACCGTATCGTTCCACTTTTTGGAAAGAAGATCTTTTTTGGAACAAGAATGTCTATCTATTCACTTAGCAAGGAGATGCACGCATTATGATCGATGGGCAGACTACAGCTCACAAAGCACAATTCATGTCGGTAACACAGTATGCTACAGATCTGGCGAGGACTGGATTTCGAGTCTTTCACGGTGGGCCGGGAACCTTCTGGGCCAGGTTCAACTTCGGTGGCATGATGCGCCTTCCAAGGCACCACGTGGTGCCTCCTACTTCAGATGAGATTCAACTCTTGCGCCCGTTGGCCAACCGGGTGACGCTCTGGGGAGTCAACACCGCACTGCGGCTGCAACCAGAGGACCAACGTCTGAAGAAAGCCAGAGGCCTCCTGGCTAGCATCCTGGGAGAGACCCCTATGCTGGAGGGAGCAGTAATAAACACAAACGATGAGTAGCGAAGACCGCTTCAGGGGAAATATACATGAACGTTAAATCTATATTTATAGTCTGGGCTCATCACTCACGACGAGCCGAAACCTTGGCGACCGAACTCAATGGGCAGGTCAGCTTCCAATACGAGGCCCGGCTAAAAGGAGGCTGGTTGACACCACTACGCTACCTCGTACAGGGTTGGAAGACCTGGCATCTTCTGGAACGAGAGCAGCCAGAGGTTGTGCTAGTACAATCTCCTCCGATCTTTGCGCCCCTGGTTGTGACGCTCTGGTGCGAACTGCGAGGGACAACTCGACCTACAAAGCATCGATCATCCTTCGCTATAGACTGCCATCCATCGACCTTTTACTGCCGCGATTGGCGTTGGGCATTGCCCCTGCTGCGCTTTTTGACACGTCGTGCGAATGTCACACTTTCCTCTAATATGGAGGCGCAAAACATCTTGCAACGCTGGAAGGTCAGGGGGTTTTTCCTCGCAGACGGAGTTCCATCCCTTGCCCCTCCTACTGGTACGATTGGCTCTGAGGGAGAGGCAAGAGTCGCCGTCATCAGCACCTTCGCAGACGTTGAGCCGATAGCAGAGGTTTTCGCCGCCGCACGGCTTCTACCGCAAGTCACCTTCTACCTCACAGGCGACCAGAAGCGAGCATCGGCCAAACTACTGGCACAGAAACCAGAGAATGTAATTCTGACTGGCTTCCTACGAGGTGGCACTTATACTGCGCTACTCAAAAATGTGCATGGCATGGTCATCCTGACCAATCAGCCAAAAGATTTGAGTTGCGCTGCATATGAAGCTGTGGCAATGGCAAAACCAGCCGTCGTCTCGGACGGCCCAGAGAACAAACGCTGGTTCACACAGGGCTTTGTCTACGTAAACAACACGCCAGAGGCAATTGCTGCAGGTATAAACAAAATGCTCAATGAACAAGTAACGTTGATACCCGAAGTCATCGCTATGGGCTTGGAATTGACAGCTAGAAGGCGACCCACGTTTGAAGAGTTCGCTGCTCTTCTTTTGGAGTCTCTTCGGCAGGCGAAAGGCAAAGAAAAAACTTTTTACTTGAAAGGGAAGGCTGACCATGGGAAAAATCCGTAAAATACTGATGTTGATAGAAAATTGTCCTGCCCGTGCTGATAATCGTGTCTGGGCCGAGGCCATTGCGTTACGTGATTACGGCTTTCAGGTGAGTATCATCGGTCCTAAAGGGGCCAAAGAGTACCGAGAGTCGTACACATGTATTGAGGACATTCATGTTTACCAGTACCGGTTGCCGACAAGTGCGAACAAATATATTGCTTACATTGCCGAATATAGTGTGGCGCTGTTTATGACGTTCTGGTTGAGCTTTAAAGTGCTCTTCCGTCATGGCTTTGATGCGATTCATACTGCTAATCCGCCAGACATATTTTTCATGATCGGGTTGTTCTATCGACTGCTTGGCAAGAAATTCGTCTTTGACCAGCATGATCCCGCGCCAGAGATGTTCCAGGTTATCTTTCATGGTCGCATGAAACCACTTTACAGACTCCTACTATTCTTTGAACGTTGTTCCTACAAAACCGCTGATCTGGTCATCACATCAAACACATCACAGAAAGAGTTTGCCATTAAACGCGGTCATTGCTCTGCTAACAAGGTGTTTGTAGTACGTAACGGACCTGACAAAGAGCACATGAAGTTGGTCATGCCTGAGCCTGAATTAAAAGGAGGGCGACGTTATTTACTGGCCTATCTAGGTGTGATGGGCATTCAAGATGGTATTGAGTACGCCATTTATGCCCTCTATGATCTCATTTATAAGCGAGGTCGGCAAGATATTTCATTGGTATTAATGGGTGATGGAGACCATCTTCCTGTACTGCTGGCGCTCGTGCGTGAACTACAACTTGATGAGTACGTCACCTTCACAGGCTGGGTGATGAGCCAGGACATCACCCGTTATCTGACAGCAGCAGATATAGGGCTCACACCTGATCCACAAAACGGGCTGAATGAGTTTTGTACTATTGTCAAAACGATGGAATACATGGCGATGGAGAAACCAGTAGTAGCTTTCGATCTTGCTGAAACACGCCTTTCAGCACAGGGTGCAGCGCTCTACGCTATACCGAATCTTGTAGAAGACTTTGCTGATAGGATCGAGACGTTGCTGGATGATGATGAACTCCGCCTGAAAATGGGTGCGATTGGGCGCCAGCGCGTTGAAGAAGAGTTAAGCTGGGATCACACTAAAAAGAATCTCTTGCTAGCCTATGAAAAGCTCTTTTCTTCGAGTTTTGAGTCAAGCGTTCCCGATGCTGAAAACGTTGTCGACGAGAAACTCGAAATTTACCAATAGTACAATAATTATTCTACTTACGAACTGGGGAGTAACTATGAATCTTGTCGCCTTCTCAATCAGAACCAAGGGTCTGCATAATTTTGCCCGTAGGCTCTGGACGGTTTTCATTCGTTTTGGTATCTCTGAAACACGAACACGACGGGCATTACATACAATTATAAATACTCTTCGCAGGTACAAAGGGGCACCAACATTCTTCATTCCGGCAGTCGTTCTTGGCCGGCACTCTGGATTAATCACGGAGATAGCCAATGCTGGTGCTGAGATCGGCATCCACGGCTACGTACATAATGATTATCGTACTCTGAGTAAGGAAGAGCAGCACAGGCAAACGAAGCAAGCTATTTCAGTATTTCAAAGAACGCAGATCCCCTACCAGGGTTTTCGCAACCCCTATCTTGGGTGGACGGCAGACTCACTCGATGTCTTTACTAAACTTGGCTTTATCTATGAAAGTAATGAAGCTATCATCCATGACGTTATCGATTTTGACCATCTCCCTCCACTTCTAAGAAGTGGTTTTGAAAAATCCCTGGCGCTCTTTCAAGCAATTCCCTGCAACGTCTATACCCTGCGACCCCATTTTGAAGGTTCGCTGCTGCGTATTCCAACCAGCATTCCAGATGATGAGATAGTTTTTGATCGTCTACGTATCACCGATGCCGAAGCAGTTGGTGATATTTGGAGCCGCATTATGCAGCGTGTCTATGATCTCGGAGGTCTCTATGTGCTCAATCTTCACCCGGAACGTGGCATACTCTGCAAACAAGCCCTGGATAAACTGCTATCCTATGCTTCTAACCAGGCACTCCCAGTCTGGGTAACTTGTCTGAAGGATATTGCCCAGTGGTGGAAGGAGCGCAGTCGGTTCAGGCTGAACATCACCCAACTAGCTTCTGATTGCTGGCGGGTTGAAGCCACTTGTACTTCTCGTGCCATTCTACTTGCACGACACTTGATAGTTGAAGACCAGCCTGCGACGCCATGGTCCGGTACCGAGGTCCAGGTACATGCTCATTACTGCACAGTGAACGCACCTCGATGCCCTTGTATTGGTTTATCACCACACACACCTCAACAAGTGCTTGATTTCCTGCTCGAACAAGGGTATCCAGCCATGCGCTGCTCTCAGGAAGTAAGCCACAACATGTATACCTTGTATCTTGACCTGGCTGAAGGACTGGGGACAACCCGTGAAGAGCAGCTCCAGCGACGAAGTGCGCTCGTTCAGCGGATTGAAGATATAGATACGCCATTCATCCGCTTTGGATGTTGGCCTGATGGAAGTCAGGCAGCACTTGCAATTAGTGGAGACATCGACTCTGTGACGGTGCAAGATTTCTTTTTACGTATCCTCGAAGTCCATTAACAGGTTCAACTAGGACCTACTTGTTACGAAGGAGTAAGCAGCAAAATATGCAGAGCACATTTGTAGAAGATAATAAAATATATACCTCCCTCTCTGATCCGCGTTTGAGTGCCTTTGTTGAGCAGCAAACGATGGAGCCTCTCTACTATAGACAAGCATGGCTTGAGCTGATTACCAGGCTTTATGGATATTCGATGATCCCACTAATCACCACAAACACAACTGGACAGATTACGGGTTTCCTCCCGCTGTGCTCTATTCAAAGCCCACTTACAGGGCGACGTTTAGTGGCGCTGCCATTCTCCGACTACTGCCCGCTGCTGGCTACAGATGATGGTATAGCTAGTAATCTTATTGACCAGGCGATACATCTTGCTCGGCAGCAAAAAGTAAATTATCTTGAGCTACGTCCTGGTGTAAATGATGTGCTCAGCAAACACTCTGATCTAGTGGAAGCAAATCTCTATGTACGTTGGCTACTGCCGCTTACTACTGATCCTGATACCCTTTGGTCAGGCCTGCGGAAACCCATACAGCGCCAGATTAAGAAGTCGCAGAGTCTCGGTGTGCAGATTCATATAGCCAAACATCGTGAAGATATGGTGCATTTTTATCGATTACATCTGCACACGCGCAGTAGGAAGCACGGTATGCCTGCGCAACCGCAGCGTTTCTTTTTCGGTTTGTGGGATGCTTTTGCCGCAAGTGGAGCGGTGCAACTGTTGCTGGCTGAGTACCAGGGCATCATTATTGCAGGTATGATTCTCCTGGCATCTGGCACAACCGTCAGATATGCCTATGGCGCATCTGACGAAAGCTATCTGAGCCTGGCTCCGAACAACCAGCTCATGTGGGCAGCTATCACATGGGGTTGCAGGCAGGGATATCAGACGCTTGACCTCGGGCGAACTGCACAGGATAACGAAGGCTTGATGGAGTTCAAGCGCCGTTGGGGAGCCATCAAGGAACCACTGCCATATTATTACTTTCCCCATATGGTAGGTTTGGCTGCTACATCTGAGAGCAGTTGGAAATCTCGTTTACTTACTACATGTTGGAAGCGTCTTCCAATACCCATAGCGGGATCATTGGGGGGATATCTTTATAAGCACCTGGGTTAAAGGAGAGCAGTTCTATGACAGAAGCTGATCCTGCTGACACGTATGAGCAGCGGGCTGAGCGATCCAACTCGCCAGCCAACCGATCCTGGATGGCTTTGAGATCTGACTGAAGCACGCAGGATGGAGGGAGGAAACCATCAAAGATCATGTGGACAACATTCCTCAGAAAGGTTGCTGAGTCATTACCTTGATTACTATTTCTCGGCAGAACACGTTGAAAGGCAGGAGTACATGGAAACAACAACTACACACGAAAACGATGAAATCACATATTGGGAAAAAGTCGCTAAGAGTAGATGGGGCAGCTATACATCGGAAATTGAGAAGGATGCAATATTGAGATCTCACTACTTGACCACAAGACCCACTACTGCTCTGGAGATAGGGTGTGAAGGGGGTCGATGGTCAAAATTACTTTCAGATTTTGGTTGGAGGCTGATATGCACGGATGTCAATCAACAAACTTTAAATATTTGTAAAAAGAGAATTCCAACAGCAAAGTGTATTCTTGTGAGTCCGGATGACTCGAAGATTCCCTGTAATACAGAGAGTAGAGGATTAGTTCTTTGCATTGAAGTTTCACCAGCAATTACTGCTGATTGGTTCATTGATGAAGTCTTCCGGGTGTTGCAGAAGGGAGGACTGGTCGTTGGAACTTTTTGGAACCAGTTGTCTTACCGGGGGTTGCTTCAACACTTCATCGCTTCTTCGAGAGGTAGTTATGACTGGTATTCATTGTCTTATTCAGCTTGGAAAAGGAGATTTCGCACAAGGGGTTTCACTTTCATACACGAAGAGGGATTTTACTGGTTCCCCTTTCAAAGAGCTAGCAATTCCCCCCTTGTTCCAGTTACCACCCGAATAGAGCGTTTTTTGGGATTGCGCAAGCTTGTATGCCTAAGCCCTTGGGTAGTATTCGTGGCTCAAAAAGATGGATAAGATCCTACTAGTACACTGAGGCGTAAACAGCTCCACGATTAGGAAAGCCCCGTATACGTCCACTTGATGGGTTTCGCCATCGTGCGATTGTAATAGGCAATGAAAGCCAGGATCTGGTCGCGCAAGTCATCAAGCGTGATGAAATTGCCGCGTTTGAGCAGCTTGCGCACCAGGATACTGAGCCAGATCTCCACCTCATTCATCCAGGAAGCATGTTTGGGCGTGTAATACATCACCACCTGGTGTGTGGGATCATGCGACTGGAGGATCCCGCTTTTGCCTTTGACTCCCAAGGTATCCTCGGCGATCCCTTCCCGTTGCGCAATCCACCGAACCACAGATTCCGATTGATGGATGTTCAAAGAACAGCAGAACCTCTTCAAGTGGCGTCTGAGACGGCAGGGCGAACCTTACAAGGCTATGAAGTGATGAACATGATCCGCAAGGGGCAGATTCACGGGGTGATCAAAGGAGACATCACCAGTCAGGTCACGTTCATCGCCAGCCTGTTTGGAGTGGCAGCTTAAGCTGAGCAAGAAGGAGAACCTTCACGCGCTCGTTGCGTTCCATGGGGATTTTTTGCAACACAACCATATAAAACCCCTACGTCATAAACATGCTACTTTTATCTGTGCTTGACAACTGGTACAGTTTTTGTTGTGATTGTGGGTTGTACAGGAGTATGCGAAATATGAGAAAAAGAACAACCGGTCAAAAACTTACTGATACATTTTCCCTTCTAAAATCGGGTGAAATGATTTCTGTTTTTTCTCTTTTTCTTCTTATCATCCTTGCACTTCCTATTACAGTGTTATTGTCACTACAAACGCAAAATCTGAAAATGCATGTAGCAGCTAGTGGACATATTTATTATGTTTCCAAAAACGGCAATAATGCAGATGGGTCTTCATGGCAAACAGCATGGAATGAATTAAAAAATATCCATTGGTCAATAGTATTGCCAGGCGATACCATTTTATTGGATGGCGGACAAACGAGCATGACCTATACCACAACATTAACCATTGGCAAAAGTGGTGTGTCAGGACTGCCTATCACCATTGCAAGAGCAACAGATTCAGGACACAATGGTAAAGTCGTGTTGTTTGGTGGGAGGTCAATACCACTGCCATACTGTAATCAACCAAATTACACATTCCAAAAAAGGGGAGTACGTTCTGAGGGTATTAATATGAATTCTCACTCGTGGATTACTGTTGATGGTATGAGCTGGGATGGCATTAGTATTCATGGATATAATAGTGGAGGTATAGCAATAGACACATCCTCACCCAATAATACCTTTCGCAATATAGAAGCGTATGATAACGGTTCAGCATACAAAAGTGGTAGCGCGTGGAGTCCGGCAGAACGAGGAGACGCAGTAAAGTTATATGGCGGCACAAATCTCACATTTCAATATATGGATCTGTATGATAACAGTGATGATAACTTTGAATCTGACGGACCGATTAACAATATGTCTATCTCCTATACCTGGGCACATGAAACACGGGAAGATCCAACACAACCGGGTACTCCCTGGAACCAATGTGTCCATCAGGATGGTTTCCAGATTTATAACGGTGGAGACCAAGGAGGAATTCTTATCCAAAATTCAATATTCGGCCCGGGGCTTAAAGAAGGAACAATTTTAGGAAATGGACCACCTGCAAATGCACAGGTAAATAATGTAACAATTAAAAATGTTCTTTTCACGAATAAAGTTATTAATATTATGGGTAGGGGAACTGGTGCAATTAGTAATAAAAAAAGTAACTGGAATATAGATCATGTGACGGTTTTTGGCACCGATTATGGATCAGTAGAAGTATGGCTTAAGGGTTCAGGCATTTATATTAATAATTCTATTTTTTATGGAGGACATATATGGTTGCGTGATGGCTTAACAAATTCTTCAAATAATTGCCAATGGAATACCAATGCGGACACAGCAAAATTACCGGGACAAACTGTTGATCCTAAGTTTGTCACAGATGTTTCAGGATTTACTAACGCAACACCATTGACAACAATTGCAAACGCTAACTTTGCTTTACAATCTTCTTCACCCTGTAAAGGAAAAGGAACATCTATCACTTCCATTGCTCAATTTCTCAGTATGGTTAACTCGCAGCCTTTCCCGGAAAGGCCTGAGCGAGGCCTCACTGTCGACCACACTACGCACTTTGATTGACAGCTTTTGCGGCTGATCTTAGCACTGTTGGAGCCGCTCTATGAACAAATCTATAATCCGTCCGGCTGAAACTGCGGAATGTGGGCTCTATAGGATAATTAAGGCAAGATGCTATGTACGCGCGATTTAAGCATATCTCCACTGCACATAAATGGTTTTGTGCGGCATTTGTGTTATTGGCCTTTTTCCTGATCTACACAGCCATCTTTTCAACCGGTGTGCTCATTAATTCGACTCTACAACAGGAACAATGGCTTCTGCGCCGACCCTTGACAGGTGTTGATTGCGTTTTCCACGTTTGGGCAAAGATAGGTGAGTGGCCATTTAGTCTCCTCTTAACCTTGATCCTGGGTATGGTATGTCTGCGGCTGGGGTATAAGCCACGTGTGCTTTTCTATCTGTTACTGTTACTTTCGCTGAGTGTAGGTATTGAATTCTTAGGGAAGCAGCTTTTTCCTCAGCCTATACCACAAGGCTTGGATGGAGGGATGAGCGCCTTGCAGTGTCCACAAATAGACAGCCAACCAACTTCTATGAAAGTGATGATGCTAATGGGCGTGTGGTGGGAGGCTCCCCCAGTACCTAAACAGGACGTTCTTGACGCACAGCAGGCCGCAACTATACACTTTCATCTTGATAAAGAACCTCCTGACTATTATGACTATAGTTATCCAAGCGGTCACGCTATTCGCTGGAGTTTCCTTGGAGCGATAGCGTGTTGGCTTGTTTGGAGACATATGAAGCATCGTTCTCTGCGTGTGCCTCGTATCCTCTTGATGGTATTAGCTCTTGTCTTCGCCTTTGGTGGAGGCTTCGCACAATTCTATGTTGGGGTTCATCTGACGAACGATCTCATTGCTGGCTATTTGATAGGATTCAGTTTTGCTTTTGGGACTATAGCCCTCTTAATTCAAGGAACAAGGAGAGTAAAAGGAACACGCAGGTGTCTCCAGTACCTGAAAAATCGAACTCTTTGAGCACTGGATCGGTCTGAGCGGCCACTTGGGGGACTCGTGCAAAGACATCTTCAGGGTCATGACGAACAATGAGCATACTCTCTTCCTCCCCACATTTCGCAGTATTATCGCGAACTTAGGTCGGAAGCCGCTTTATGCTGTAGAGTTATACAAAAGCTCTATCTTTTTATGCCCCTCCACGTCCCCCAATCATTACGGGAACCGTAAGGGCAATCAGTTTGAGGTCTTCCAGCAGAGCCTGGCGTTTAAGATAAGCGATATCCATTTCAACCATCTCTTTAAAGGTAACCCGGCTACGCCCATAGACCTGCCAGGGACCGGTCAATCCTGGCTTTCCAGACAGGCGCAATTTATCATACAAGCTGTATTTTTCGACTTCGTAGGGTAGAGGTGGACGCGGGCCAACAAGCGTCATTTCACCTCTCAGCACATTAATAAATTGTGGCAGCTCATCTATACTAGTCTTGCGAAGAAAGCGGCCGACCCTGGTGACGCGAGGGTCGTCAACTTGTTTGTATGAGAGATCGCTAGTCGTACTCTCGACAAGCTTCTGCCCGCTCATATACTTTGCAATAGCCGCACGATGCCAGGAATCGTCATTGTTTACATGCATGGATCGAAATTTAAACATTTCGAACTCGACACCATTGAAGCCTACACGCTTCTGACGAAAGAAAATCGGGCCATCCGTGTCTAAGCGAATACAGATCGCAACGACCACGATGACAACGCATAGGGGAATTAAAATAAGCAAGGAAAAAAGTATGTCGAGCAAGCGCTTCGTTCGCTGGTAGTTCTGGCTAATCCCGATAGTTCTCGGTATAGCTAATATTTCAGCAGTCATGGTTTCGGTCCCCCCTAGACTATTTGGACTGAGGCATTTAACGGCTTCCCCCTATTTGCCACAAGTTATTGTAGCTGACGCTTAGATTGAAATCGGTGAAAATTACGTGTAAACATGGTTAAAAATTGAGGTAATAGGTTATGAAATCTTAATTGCACAAGGCTTGTTCCAATAGGTTTTTTACTTCAATCGCAAAATGTTACCGTTTGGACTCCTGGTAAGTTCTATTAAAGTAAGGTTAAATTTATGTTAAATCAAATGTGACAGCCTGAATAGTCCAAAAACAATTTCTCACCGCATCAGAAGCGGATTGGAGAGCAATTGAATTTCATGAAACTGTCACGTTCATTTGAACCATGCCTAATGTTTCGGATGCATGGGGGAAATACTTTTCTTTATGCATGTAAGAAAGCTTCAAAGAGTTTCGTTAGCCATATTAATAGTTGATTTTATTAGAGAGGCGTGACTTATGCAGATACCGCTGGTAGACTTACGAGCACAATACCACACAATTCGAAGCGAAGTATTGGCTGCTATTGAAGATGTGCTTTCAAATATGCAGCTTTTTCTTGGCAAACAATCTCAGGCGTTTGAACAGGAATTCGCAGCGTTTTGCGGATGTGATTACGGAGTGGGCTGTTCGACAGGTACTGATGCCCTCATGCTGGCGCTGCGCGCATGCGAAATTGGCCCTGGTCATGAAGTAATCACCGTCTCAAACACCTTTATCGCGACTGTTGAGGCCATTGCTCTGGTTGGAGCAACTCCAGTATTTGTTGATATAGACCCAGAAACCTACACGCTAGACTGGACACAACTAGAAAGAGTTCTGACTCCCCGTACACGTGCCATTATTCCTGTCCATTTGTATGGCCATCCCGTAGAAATGCAGCCCGTGTTGGAGTTTGCTCGAGAGCACGGCCTCAGGGTCATTGAGGATGCTTCTCAAGCGCACGGGGCGACCTACCGTGGGCGACGGGTTGGCAGCTTTGGAGACATCGGCTGTTTCAGCCTCTACTTTAGCAAAAACCTGGGCGCCTACGGTGAAGCTGGAATCTGTGTAACCAGTGATCAGAAACTTGCTGAGACTCTACGCATGTTACGCGATCATGGTTCACGCGTTCGTTATCAGCACGAAATCTTAGGCACGAACGCCCGCCTGGATGAAATACAGACAGCCGTACTGCGTGTAAAAATGCGCTATCTTGAAGAGTGGAACGCTGCTCGCCAGGCCCACGCGCGAGTGTATACAGAGCAGCTTCAAGACGTAGTAGAGGCGGTGCCTGTGGTCCGGCCATGGGACACACATGTCTATTATGTCTACGTGGTCCAGGTGCGCAACCGGGATCAATTCCGTCAAGAGTTGGAGCGAGAAGGGATTGCAACGGCGATCCATTATCCGATACCCATTCATCTACAACCTGCGTGCGCTCATTATGGCTATCAACGCGGAATGCTGCCTGTGACGGAAACCGTCACCGAGCGTATTGTCTCGTTACCAATGTATCCAGAACTATCTGCTGAGCAGATACAGACGATTGTCAATGTTGTGAAGAAAAGCACTGTTTCAGGAATCTCGAGTTTTTAAGAGACTTGTTAAGGGGGGACAAATAAAATGACACATGTACGTTTCGCGATCATTGGTTGGGGATATTGGGGGCCAAAGATTGCCCGAAATCTCAATGCGTTACCCCATGCCAGCGTCAGTATGGTGGCAGATAGGGATGTCAATCGCCTGACATCCCTGGCAATATCTCAACCAGAATTACAAACGACGACGCAAGAGGAGGATGTCTTTCGTTCAGATGTTGATGCAGTAGTCATTGCTACTCCTGTACGCACACACTACCAGCTCGCGAAAGAGGCGTTGCTCCACGGCAAACATGTACTTGTTGAGAAACCGCTGACGACATGTGTAGCTGAGGCAGAAGAACTGATAGCTCTGGCAGATCAGCAACAGCGCGTTCTGACAGTGGGACATACCTTTCTTTATAGCCCTGCCGTCAATGAATTGCGCAAAATGATCCAAAGTGGAGATCTGGGAAAAATCTATTGCGTCGAGGCAGAACGAGTCAATTTGGGGCTGTATCGTAATGATATCAATGTTATTTGGGATCTTGCCCCGCACGATATTTCGATCTTGCTTTACCTCTTTGACAAAGAACCGGAACAGATTAAAGTGCAGGCGCATGCCCATCTCCGATCGCGCAATCATGATATTGCCCATCTTGATCTCGGGTATGCTGACGGGATGGCCGCGCATATTCATGTCAGCTGGCTTCATCCTTGCAAAATTCGTCGCGTAACGGTGATCGGCGACGCAAAAATGGCAGTGTATGACGATACCAATCCGGCTGAAATGGTCAAGGTTTATAACAAAGGGGCCGATGTCGATGTTGATCCTGTCGTCTCCTATCGTTATGGCGCGATCACGATTCCCCATATTGATTGGCTTGAGCCTCTGCACCTGGAGTGCGAGGATTTCGCCAATGCGATTCGCACCGGAGGAGAAACTCGTTCCAGTGGGCGTTTTGGTTTGGAGGTGGTACGAATATTGGAAGAAGTCGAGGCAGTATTGCAAGCACAGGTAGAGCAACAGGCCAGAGCAACAGCCTTGCTGAGCTAAAGGCTCGTCAACATGTATTGAGCGATGCTGGTGGGATAATTGAGCAAAGTGTGGCACTCATTGACACATAGATAAGGTGCCCATGTGCCATGGTTTCGATCCCACCTCATCAGCTCCGCCATCACATTCTCCACATTGGCTTTTGATCACCTCTTAGCCATGCGGATAATTAATGTTATCCATTGTGCTTATATCTTCAGGATGGCCCGGATCTTTTACTTCCTCAAAGAAAGTATAGGGGGTGGTACCTACTTCAACACCCTGCTGAGGAATGTGCTCAGTGGGCTGCGCCTTCACAAGGACACCATGCTCGAGCGCCATACCAGGAGGAAGATCGCCGTTGTTTGCACCATGGTGGACCAGAATACTCAAAGCTTCTGGCTCCCTACCGACGGCATCTACGGTCACAACGGTACGACTAGCTTCATGCGAGTGTTGCTCCTCGGCATGTTCCCCTTCCGTCACACTCGGGCCGTACACAGTTGACCTGACCTGATCTTCTCTAAACCCTGCCTGCATAAGTCCATCTACGGCCAAATCCGCCTGGGCATGATCTCTAAAGACGCCCACTATAGAACGATCAGAAGCTTCCATGAGTCGCCCCTTTCATATTACAGGATATTTCGACAACAGCGCGATAACCTGGTAGGTGTGAAGATACTTTGTTGTACTATATCATATTATCATATTACAGTCTTTGGTTCTCAACTGGCTCTCTTCTCAAGGATATCGACAGGCATATGATTTTCGACATGCTCACTTACAAGATGATATACTTGGGAAAAGGATGTTTTTCCTCCCATAAAGGAGCAAAGCGTATGCACATTACCATCGAAGAGATGAGTGGCCTGGACTTTCGATCCTTTCGGAAAACCGCCTCGATTCGGGTTCGTGCTCGCCGGTTAACTGAAAAGGATGTTAAGCAGAGAAGGGGGATAATCTACACAATGGAAGGTCCTGTGGCATTTCAAGCGGGAGACTATCTCGTTCGTGGCATAAAGGGCGAAGAATATCCTATTCCTCCACAAAACTTTGCTGTCCTTTATGATGAACGCTCAATGGATCCAGATGGGGAAGGATTTGCCTGGTATCGTCCGGCGAATATCATTCATCAAGCCGTGCAGATTGCTGAGCCGTTTACAGTTGAGCCCAAAGCAGGAGAAATCTACACTGGCAAAGCTGGCGACTACCTGGTTCGAACGGGGCAAGGATCTAGTGGCTGGATCGTCGACCGCACTATTTTTGAGCAGACCTATGAGCGCGTTGTTGAACAGAGAGAGAGCAAGTAGCCCCATGTAGAGGTAAGAAAGGAATCAGCACGGTGCAAAAAGCAGTACAACCTCAGTCACCCCAGCCGCCGTCTGTTGCCCCGACTGAGACAAAACGGGAAATCGCCCTTGAGCGGTGGCAAAGCCAGAAAGACTTTTACTCAAAGAGAGTAGGAAAATACAAACGCTGGCACCTGGGACTACAACTCTATATGGGTGTTATCGCCGTCGCGGTACCAATCTTGCTCAACATCCCATATGTTCCCCTACTCATTTCAACAATTCTTAGTGGGACCATTGCCGCCGCCGCCGTGACAGAGAATGTCATGCGCAACGGAGAGAACTGGCGTACATTCCGCACTACCAGTGAAACGCTTAATCGGGAGAAGGTCCTCTACGATGTCGGAGCAGACGTTTATAAAGACCTCTCTGTTGATGATGCAGCTACCCTTTTCGCCACTCGTACTGAGGATATCCTACGTACTGAATGGATCGGCTACTTCCCCTCTGACCAGCAACAACCATCTCAAACGAAACAGTAGAACCTACATTTAACAGCCTTTCATTACTATGCCTGGTTTTTGTCGCACTTGTTGCACTTGTTGC
>Ga0066695_10000160_pt1 | contig 16209 bp, 12 predicted proteins | sample GraSoiAngelo_144_FD_66452 | JGI IMG/M metagenome (GOLD analysis project Ga0066695, IMG submission 66452) | Grasslands soil microbial communities from the Angelo Coastal Reserve, California, USA - 14_1009_02_40cm | ecosystem: Environmental > Terrestrial > Soil > Grasslands | place: USA...
CTGAGCGATGCAGGCGGCGTCGCCAACGCGACACACCTGGGCGGTCTGCTGGTCGCCTACCTCTTCCTCAAAGGCGCACGGCTCCACCCGATGTCAGAAGTGAAATACCGCTACCTTAAATGGAAGATCAACCGCGTACGCAAGAAGTTCGATGTGTACTCGGGCGGCCGTGCGGACGACTACGACCGCCGTGTGCACTAGGAGAATCTCTTTGATCGTTCGGCACGCGGCAGTCCTGAAGACCGGATGCTCCACGGCAGCCGCACGCCTCCCACAGCCAGCGCCAGCGTAGATCCCAGCACCGGCAGGCCGTAGCCGCTCGTCAGGATGCTGTACTTGAACAGCGCGCCGCTGGCGAACTGGAAGTTCAGCGCCATGAAGAACGCGACCAGCGCGAACAGCGGCGTCCAGAAGCCGGCCACCATCGCCGCACCGGACGTGATCTCGCCGAGCGGCACGAGCCGCGCGAAGATCGTCGAGTACGGCATCGCCACGCGCTCGAGGTACTGGTGGCTCCACGATCCGGCCGGCACGGCCTGCGACCAGTCCGCGAGCTGGCTCGCCAGCAGCGACGTGTCGGTCAACCAGCGGATCTTGCCGAGCCCTTCGAAGATGAAAAAGATCCCGATGCAGATCCGCAGAATCGACAGCCCCGTGCCCTGACGATCCATCGCCATCGCGTCCTCTTCGCTTTACGACCCGGGCTGCAGCGTCTTCGCCGCGCGCTCGAGCGCGCGAATGACGATCTTCGCCTGCTCTGCGGCGCGCGTGTAGTTGCCGGAGTCGACGGCTTCGCGCACCCCTGGAATCGTCTTCACCCCGTACCCGGTGTAGAGGCCCGGCGCATAGATCACGTGACGGTACCACGGACGATCCGGCAGCCCGGCGGGCTCGATCAGGTCGCGCTCGGCCATGATGAGCGCGCGGTTGATCCGAGCCATCGCGCCGGCCGTGTTCATCTGGCCGGGGGCCGATCCGCCGCCCAGCAGCCTCTCGCCGGTCGAGCGGAGGCTCGCGCCGGCCTTCGCAAACGCCTCCGCCGCCGCTTTCATCCCCGCGAAGTCGACGCTCTTGGAACCGTCCGGTGACGCGTGGCTCGCCTGCAGCTCGATCTCGGCGATGTACTCGAGGATCTGGCCGCCGTAGGCTTCGTAGTCGAACGGGAGCACCTCGGCGTCGGCGAGGCGCAGCAGCGCGACGCCCGTCACCTGCGCCGCGAGCACGCTGTACTTGAACTGCGGATCGACGTACTTCTTGAACCAGGTCGGGTTGTCGTACGTCGAGTGATAGCTGCCGTCGCCGCCGCGATCGTTGAGGCCCATGTCGATCGACGGGATGCCGACGTGATCGAGGAACGCCGTGTAGTCCGATCCCGATCCCAGGGCGCCGACGGCCGGCGTCTTCAGCGGCGGCTGACCGTCGCGCGCGGGCGCCTGCTCGCGCGACCGTTCGAGCCACAGGTCGTACAGCGTCTTCGATTGGCCCTCGGGCTGTATCGATTGCGCCAGCTCGTGGACGAACGGGCTGAGCGAGTGGACCGCGCTGCTGCTGAAGTTCAACCCGCCGGCGCCGGCGTCCCGATTGACGTACACCGCAGCTTTCGCTTTCAACTCTTCCGTCAGGTCCTCCACCCACTCGGTCGAACCGAGCAGTCCCTGCTCTTCGCCGTCCCAGCTGACGAAGAGCACGCTTCGCCGCGGCCTCCACCCCTTCTTCATCATGTCGCTCATCGCACGCGCGACGGCCATCATCGAAACGTGACCGCTCACCGAATCCGACGCGCCGAACGTCCACGCATCGCGGTGCGATCCGACGATGATCCATTCGTCCGGCGCGACCGAGCCGGCCATCCTGCCGACGACGTTGATCAGGCGGCGCTGGCCGTAGTCCATCCGCAGGCTCATGTGAACCTTCGCCGGGCCGGGACCGATGTGATACGTGATCGGCAGCGCGCCGCGCCACGCCTCCGGAGCGACCGGACCTTTCAGCCGCTTGAGCAGCTCGACACCGTCGCGATAGGACAGCGGCTGCACGGGAATCGGCGCGAAGGTCTCGATCTTGTCCATCGGCAGGCGCTCGACGCCCGGCTTCGACGGACGACCGGGCGTCGACGGATCGCCGGGATATCTCGGCATGTCCATCACACTGCCGCGCTGAATCATCCCCCAGCCGCGGAACGGGCCGTCGGGATACACCTCGCCCTGGAAGTAGCCGTCCTCGTGCGGGTCCGAATAGATGATGCAGGCGATCGCGCCGTGCTCGGACGCGACTTTCGGCTTGATGCCGCGCCAGCTGCCGCCGTAGCGCGCGAGGACGATTTTGCCCTTCACCTCGATGCCCAGCTTCTGCAGCGTCTCGTAGTCGGCCGGGATGCCGAAGTTCACGTAGACGATCTCGCCCGTCACGTCGCCCGACGGCGAATAGGCGTTGTACGCCGGCAGGATGCCCGGCTTGTCGGCCCACTGATCGCCGCGGATCTTCTCCTCCTCGACCTGCAGCTTGATTGGGTCCGGCGCGACGATGTCGATGCGACGCTGGCCGGGCCAGGGGAGCAGCACGCTGTACTCGTACTTGGTCGCGTCGAGGCCGAACGACTTGAACGCGTCGGCCACGTAGTCGGCCAGCTTGATCTCGTACGGCGAGCCGGTGTGATGCGGCTCGGCCGTCATGACGTCGAAGTCGGCCTCCGCCAGCTTCGGCGAGGGAGCGGCCTTCATCTCGCGTTCGCGCGCCGTTTCAGCCGCGCTCGACGCAGCCGAAAACCCCCGGATGCGCGCAGGAGCATTCCCCTGGCCCGAGCCTGGTCCCGAGGCTTGCGCCGATAACCAGGTGACGCCGGCCGTCGCGGCACAGAACGCCAGCACCGGAACGCCGAAACGACACATCACTGCCCTCCTTGGCGGGCTAGCGGTGGAAATAATCGTCAGTGTGATCGAGCCAGTCCTGGCGAATCGGGCTGAACACATCGAGCTCGAAAGTATCCTCGAGCGCCTCGGCCTGGTGCTCGACCCGCGACGGGACGTGCAGCAACTCGCCTTCGCGTACGATGATCTCATCGCCGCCGATCAGGAACTTCAGCGCGCCCTCCAGGATGTAGGTCATCTGCTCGCTCTCGTGCGAGTGCATCGGTACGAGGCAGCCGCGCTTCAAGTAGATCTGCGCGAGCATCTCGCGCTCGCCCGTCACGACCTTGCGCGATAGCATTTCGGTGACTTTTTCGAGCGCGATCTCGTCCCATCGATGCAGACGAACCGTCCGGGTGCTCATGAGGTGGAGCATATACCAACAGGTCCCGATGCTATAATCGGGCTCCGCATGAAGGCCGTTCTCAACGGGCGAGAGCCGCAGTTGTTCGACGGACTCGCTCGCGAGGATCTGCTCGCCGTCTACCGGTGCATGCTCCTGTCGCGCAAACTGGACGACAAGGAAATCCAGCTCAAGGGCCAGAGCCAGATCTTTTTTCAGATCAGCGGCGCCGGACACGAAGCGGTGCTTGTGGCCGCGGGCCTCACGCTCAAACCGGCGTACGACTGGTTCTTTCCGTACTATCGCGATCGGGCGCTGTGCCTGCAGCTCGGGGTCACGCCGCTCGAAATGCTGCTGGCGGCGGTCGGCGCGAAGGACGATCCGGCTTCAGGCGGGCGCCAGATGCCGTCGCACTGGGGCCACGCGGCGTTCAACATCGTCTCCGGTTCGAGCCCGACCGGCACGCAGGTCCTGCACGCCGTCGGCGCCGCGGAAGCGGGCGTCATCTACGGCCGCGTGCCCGAGATTCCCGATCGGGAGTCGCGATTCCACGCAGACGAGATTACGTACGTCTCGCTCGGCGAGGGCGCGACGAGCGAAGGCGAGTTCTGGGAGGCGCTCAACAGCACGTGCATCAAGCAGCTCCCCGTACTCTTCCTCGTCGAGGACAACGGCTACGCGATCTCGGTGCCGGTCGAAGTGCAGACGGCGGGTGGCGACATCTCGCGACTCGTGCGATCGTTTCCCGGGCTCCACGTCGACTCGATCGACGGCACCGACTTCTTCGCCAGCCTGCGCGCGATGCGCGAGGCGACCGCCTACGTGCGCGCGCGCAAGGGCCCGGCCTTCGTGCATGCACGGGTCATCCGTCCGTACTCGCACTCGCTGTCCGACGACGAGAAGCTGTACAAGCCGCCGGCCGAGCGCGCGGCGGAAGCGCGACGCGATCCGATCGTGCGCTTTGCGGATCTCCTGAAGCTGAACGCCCTCGCGACCGACGAGGATCTGGCGGCGATGGCCGCCGACGTCGAGCGCGAAGTCACCGAGGCGGCGCTGAAGGCGCTCGCCGCGCCGAAGCCGGCGAAGGACACCGCCGAGCTGTGGGTGTACTCGCCCGACGTCGATCCCACCTCCGCCGCGTTCGAGACGCCTGCGCGTCCCGAAGGCAAGGCCGAAACGATGGTGTCGGCGATCAACCGCACGCTCAAGGACGAGATGGCGCGCGACGCGCGGATCGTCGTCTTCGGCGAGGATGTCGCGGACGCCAGCAAGAAGGACGCGCTGCCGCTCGTGCCCGGCAAGGGCGGCGTCTTCAAGCTCACGCACGGCCTGCAACGGCTCTACGGCGACGACCGCGTCTTCAACTCGCCGATCGCCGAAGCCAGCATCGTCGGCCGCGGGATCGGGATGGCGACGCGCAAGCTGAAGCCGGTCGTCGAGATCCAGTTCTTCGACTACATCTGGCCGGCGATGATGCAGATCCGCGACGAGTTGACCGTGATCCGGTATCGATCGGGCAACACGTGGTCGTGCCCGATGGTCATCCGCGTCCCGATCGGCGGGTACCTGCGCGGCGGCGGGCCGTACCACAGCCAGTCGGGAGAGAGCATCTTCGCGCACTGTCCCGGCCTTCGTATCGCGTATCCGTCCAACGCCGTCGACGCGGCGGGGCTCCTGCGGACGGCGATTCGCTGCGACGACCCGGTTCTGTTCCTCGAACACAAACACCTGTACCGCCAGACCTACAACAAGGGTGAATATCCCGGCAGGGACTTCATGATCCCGTTCGGCCGCGCGAGCCTGCGCCGCGCGGGCGATCACGTCATCGTCATCACCTGGGGCGCGCTCGTGCAGCGGTCGCTGCTGGCGGCGCATCAGGCGGAAAAAGATCACATCAGCGTTGCCGTCCTGGACCTCCGGACGCTGGTCCCGTACGACTGGGCGGCGATCGCCGCTCACGTGAAGCGGACGAACCGCGTCGTCGTCGCTCATGAGGATCAGATGGTGTGCGGATTCGGCGGCGAGATAGCGGCGCGGATCGCCGGCGAGCTGTTCGAGCACCTCGACGCGCCGGTGAAACGCGTCGGCGCGCTGAGCACACCGGTGGCGTACTGCCCGGACCTCGAAGAAGCCATCCTCCCGCAGTCTGCCGACGTGCTGAAGGCCATTCGCGAAACCGCCAGGTACTGACCGCTGAGCTCATGGCGCGACAAGCTCACCAAGAGCGCTGGAGGCCGATCTTGAACGGCGGACACGTTCACGTCGAGCGCGTGGGAGGCCGACCGTTGAACGGCGGGCACGCTCACCATGAGCGCCCGGCCTGAGCCCTTCGAGTCTCCGCTCGTCCTGAGCGTGTCGAAGGACGAGCAGCTTGCTCAGGACGGGCCCGTCAGAGGACGAGCCGTGCGCGGGCTCTGCGTGCTTTGCGGTATCTGTCTTCTGACGACGTCGCCCGCGGCGCTGAAACCCGACGTCCTCCGATCGTCGGCCGCCGTCCCGGCGCACATCGCCGGGCGGTTTCGCGAACCCACCGGCTTTCAGCAGTCATCATCAGGCCAGTACTTCGTGTTCGATCGTCGCGCGCACGCGGTCTACGGCCTCGACGCCCAGCGGTCCAGCTCGTGGGAAATCATTCAGATCGGAGCCGAGCCGGGGCGCATCATCGAACCGACGGCGTTCGCGGTCGAGCCGAACGGAACCTTCGTGGTCGCGGACGCGCCGAACAACCGCGAGCGCATCCAGGTTTTCACGCCGGCCGGCTTTCGGATCGGCGGATTCCTCGTCCCCGGGCGGGTGAAAGCGCGTGTGATGATCGAGAACGCGGTGTTGAACGGCATCGGATCGCTGCAATACACCGGCACCTCGATTCTCATGTCGCTGCCCGAGACCGGCGCACTCATCACCGAATACGCCCTGAACGGCGGCGTGAACCGGACCTTCGGCCGTTTGCGCCGGACGGGCCACGAGGACGACCGCGACGTGCATCTCGCGCTGAACAGCGGGATCCCGCTCGTCGACCCGTACGGCGGCTTCTTTTTCGTGTTTCAGACGGGCGAACCGGTGTTCCAGAAGTACGACGCCGCCGGACAGCTGGTGTTCGAACGGCACGTCGAAGGACGCGAGATCGATCAGCTCGTCGGCCGGCTGCCCACCGAATGGCCGGCGCGGCACACGAGCGAGGGCGAATTGCCGCTGGTGAGGCCGACGATTCGGACGGCGACGGTCGATCGCACGGGCCGTCTGTGGATCGCGTTCGTCGTGCCCTACACGTATGTCTACGATGGCGATGGCGACAAGACCCGAACCGTCCAGTTCCGCGGCGCCGGCCTCATTGCACCGAACAGCCTGTTCTTCGGGAAGAACGGCCAGGTGCTCGTCACACCGGGGCTGCTCGAATTCGAGCCCGAGGGCGCAGGAAGAGCACGAGGAGCAGGATCGCCGGGACAGCTGAGGTTCCCCATCCAGCCGGTCCAGCCCGTCCAGCCGATCCCGCCCGTTCCACCCATCCCGCCAACGGCTTCGTGATCGCCGCGACTCGCCTGACCCGCCGCTTCGGCTCACGCACCGTGGTCAACGACATCACGTTCGCGGTGTCTCGCTCTGAAATCGTGGCGCTGCTGGGCCCTAACGGGGCCGGCAAGACCACCACACTGAGAATGCTGGCGGGGCTGATCGCGCCGACCAGCGGCTCGGTGGCGATTGACGGCGTGCAGCTCACGAAGGCGGCGGGGACGTCGCTGCGCCGCCGCATCGGGTTTCTCACCGAGGCCCCCGGTCTCTGGGATCGGCTCACCGTTCGCGAGAACCTGCGCATCTACGCCGGCCTTTACGATCTTGCGCACGCCGAACAGACGATCGACCGCGCGCTCGAGATGTTCGAGCTGACCGACTGCCGATCGGCGCGCGCCGCTGAACTGTCGAAAGGCATGCGGCAAAAGGTCGCGCTGGCCCGCGCCCTCCTGCACGATCCGGCGATCCTGCTGCTCGACGAGCCGTCGTCCGGGCTCGATCCCGAGGTGATGCGAATGGTCCGCCGGCTGCTCGAGGAGCGGCGGGCCGCCGGCTGCTCGATCCTCGTGTCGACGCACAATCTCGACGAGGCCGAGCGTCTGGCGGATCGCGTCGCCGTGCTCCACGAGCGGCTGCTGGCGATCGATCGGCCGTCGGCACTGCGGCAGCGGCTGACGACCGGGCGCCTGATCGTCCGCGTATCCGGCGATCCGTCCTCCTACATCGAGACAGTGCGAGCGCTCGGACCCGGCTTCACGGACCCGGCGATCGAAGGGGCGGCGCTCATCCTTCGCGTCGCGGACCTCGACCGGCAGGCCCCCGCCCTGGTGGCGGCGCTGGTCGCCGGCGGCGCGCGGATCCTCGAGGTCCGCGCGGAGATCCCCGCGCTCGAGGACGTCTATCTTCATCTCGTGGGCGAGACGTCAGAAGTCAGAAGTCTGAAGTCTGACGTTCAAGTGCGATAACGATGAGGCGGATTCGAACGCTCATCACGAAAGAGTTCCTCGACCTGGCGCGGAACCGCACGGCGCTGCTGCCGGTGGTGATCGTGACCGTGCTGTCGCTCGTGCTGCCGTTCGGCATCGCCGTCGGCGTCCCGGCGATGACGGGCCACGGTCTGGGCGAGGACGCCGATCTTTTGAGAGTGAGCGTGGCGGTCGGGTCCGGCGAGGCGCTCTCGAGCGACGCGCGTATCCAGCTCTTTCTGTTCCAGCAGTTCCTGATGCTGTTCCTGCTCACGCCGATAACGGGAGCGATGGCGCTGGCTGCGCATGCGATTGTCGGCGAGAAGCAGGCGCGCACGCTCGAGCCGTTGCTGGCCACCCCGATCACGACGCTCGAGCTGCTGGCCGCCAAGGTGTTCGGTGCGCTGATCCCGACGCTTGCCATCTCCCTCGCAGGTCTGGCGCTCTATTTCGCGGGGATCCTGGCGTTCGCCTTGCCCGGGGTGGCGGCCGCGATGGCCAGCGCCCGGACGCTGATGCTCGTCGTGCTGGTGGCACCGGCGGCGGCGCTCGTCTCCCTGCAGTCGGCGATCCTGATCTCGTCGCGCGCGAACGATCCGCGCACCGCGCAGCAGTTCGGGGTCCTCATCATCATCCCGCTGGCCGGGGTCCTGGTCGCGCAGTTCACCGGCTCCTTGTGGCTGTCGGCCGCCGCGCTCGGGCTGCTCGGTCTGGGCCTGCTCGGCGTCTGGCTTCTCCTGACGCTTCTCAGCGTCGCGGTCTTCGATCGAGAAGCGATCTTGACGCGGTGGAGGTGACACGCGAACCCTCGACGTAGCGCGAGGCTTTCAGCCGAGCGGCCCCCCCCCCGCGGCTCGCCTGAAGGGCCCGCCCTCCGATGGCGACGCTTGACAGCGCGACCGCAACTGAATGACCATTCATTCAGTCATGGCATTGAACGCGGCGGTCCGGCGACCTCGCCCGGGGAACCCGGGCACACCGCCCGGCCCTGGCAGTCCGTGGGGCAAGTCCATCGTTGCACCGAGAGCGGCGATGCGCCCGTCTGGCAAGGCGCGACGACCGAGAACCGGGGCCCCCGCCGCGCGTGGTTTGCGCGGTGGGGTGGCAATACCGGGAGTATTTGAGGGAGGAGCAACGCCGCCGGACCCGGGGTCCCCAACGCGGCAGCCGCGTTGGGGTGGAGGCGGGATGCAGCGCCGCTCGAATGCAGAGGGAGTTGCACCACGGGCTGCCAAGCGTGACGCCATCCTGCGCGCCGCCATCGACGTCTTCGCCGGGCGCGGATACTTCAACGCCCAGGTCGCGGACGTCGCCCGCGCCGCGGGCATCGCGGCCGGCACGGTGTACCTCTACTTCAAGAGCAAGGACGACCTGCTCGTCTCGATTTTCGAGCGGAGCATGCGCGAAGGCCTGGCCGAGGGACGCGCCGCGGTCGCCGACCTCACCGACCCGGGCGCGCGGCTTCGGCGCCTGGCCCGCGGTCACCTCGCGCGCCTGGGGCACGACCGCAACCTCGCGATCGTCTTCCAGGTGGAGCTGCGGAGCTCGATAAAATTCATGGAGCGCTTTTCGGCGACGCTGCTGCGCGACTACCTCGGCCTCATCCGCGAGGCGATTGCCGATGGCCAGCACGAGGGGCTGTTTCGCGCCGACCTCAAGCCCACCTCCGCCGCGAAGATGCTGTTCGGCGCGCTCGACGAGATGGCGACCAACTGGATCCTGAGCCGGCGGCGCTATTCACTCGAGGCTGACGCCGACGCGGTGGTCGACCTCTTCATCAACGGCGCCCGGCCACGATGATCACGCGAGCGATGGCCGTGCTCGGCGCCGGCACGATGGGTGCGCAGATCGCCGCGCACGTCGCGAACGCCGGCGTCCCGGTCGTGCTGCTGGACCTGACCGCCGACATCGCTCGCGACGGGCTGAAGCGCGCGCGCGCACTGAAACCCGACCCGTTCTTCACCGCGGACGCCGCGGCGCTCGTCGCGACTGGCGGCTTCGACGGCGACCTGTCGAAGCTCGCCGCGGTCGACTGGATCACGGAAGCGGTCGTCGAGCAGCTCGAAGTGAAACGGGCGCTGCTCGAACGTGTCGATGCCGTGCGCCGGCCGGGCACCATCGTCACGTCGAACACGTCGGGGATCTCGATCGCCGCGATGGCAGAAGGACGGAGCGACGATTTCCGCAGGCACTGGCTCGGCACGCACTTCTTCAACCCGCCGAGATACCTCCGGCTGCTGGAAATCATCCCGACCCGCGAGACTGATCCCTCAGTGGTCGAGCGCGTGTCGCACTTCGCCGATCACCGGCTCGGCAAGGGAGTGGTCGTCGCGAAGGACACGCCGGGTTTCATCGCGAACCACATCGGCGTCTACGGCGTAATGCAGATCCTCCGGGTCCTCGAGTCGGGCCAGTACACGATCGAGGAGATCGACGCGATCACCGGCCCGGCGATCGGACGGCCGAACAGCGCGACGTTCCGCACCATGGACATCGCCGGCATCGACATCCTGGCGCACGTTGCGAAGAACCTGCATCTCGAGCTGCCCACGATCGTGTCCGCGCTGGTCGAGCGCGGATGGATTGGCGAGAAAGCGGGTCAGGGGTTCTACAAGCGTGACAAGACCGCCACCGGCTCCGGGATTCTCACGCTCGACCCGGCAACGCTGACGTATCGAGCCAGGCAGTCGCCGAAGCTGCCGTCGCTCGACGCCGCGCGGTCGATCGAAGACCCCGCGGAACGCATCAAGACCCTCTTCAACGGACGTGACAAGGTCGGTCAGTTCCTGCGCGACACGCTCAGGCCCACGCTCGAATACACGGCCAGGGTGGCGCCCGACATCGCGTATTCGACCGACGACATCGACCACGCGATGCAGTGGGGGTTCGGATGGGAGATCGGGCCGTTCGCCATCATGAACGCGATTGGCGTCGGCTCCGGCCCTGAAGGTCGCCAGTCCGATCTGCAGATTCTCAAGGCCGCCAAAGATTGCAACCGCGTCGTCAGGAAAAACGCGGGCGCCAGCCTCGTCGACATCGGCGACGGCGTGCTCGCCCTCGAGTTCCACTCGAAGATGAACGCCATCGGCGGCGATACCGTGCAGATGATGCACGCCGGCGTGAAGGAAGCCGCCACGAACTTCGAGGCCCTCGTCGTCGGCAACGACGCGCCCAACTTCTCCGCGGGCGCGAACCTGATGCTCCTGCTGCTCGAAGCGCAGGAAGGCAACTGGGACGACATCGACCTGATGATCCGCGCATTCCAGGGAGCGACGCAGGCGCTTCGCTACGCCGACGTCCCGGTGGTCGTCGCGCCGGCGGGCTTGACGCTCGGGGGCGGCTGCGAGATTGCGCTCCACGGCGATCGCGTGCAGGCCGCCGCCGAAAGCTACATCGGGCTGGTGGAAGCCGGCGTCGGGCTCATTCCCGGAGGCGGTGGAACGAAGGAGATGCTGGCGCGCGCGGTCGAAGGCCTGCCGGCGACACACGCCGATCTGCTGCCCTTCGTCCAGCGCGTCTTCGAAACGATCGCGTTGGCGAAGGTCTCGACCAGCGCCGCTGACGCCAGACGCCTTGGCTTCCTGGACGAGGCGGATCGCGTGACGATGAATCGCGAGCGGGTGATGGCGGATGCAAAAGCGTACGCGCTCGACCGCGTGCGCGAAGGATACCAGCGGCCGACGCCGCGAACGGCGATTCCGGTCGGCGGGCAGGGCGTCCTCGCGGCGCTCAAGCTCGGGGTCCACCTCGCGTGGCGCGCGGGACACATCAGCGATCACGATGCGGTGGTCGGACGCGCGCTCGCGGGCGTGCTGGCCGGCGGGTCGCTGCCGCATCGGACGACAGTCGGCGAGCAGTATCTCCTCGACCTCGAACGCGAAGCGTTCCTCGAGCTCTGCGGCGAGCGTAAAACGCTGGAGCGAATCCAGCACACGCTGAAGACGGGCAAGCCGTTGAGAAACTAGACGGCGACCCTGACCGCCTCCGCCAAGGCTACGGCGGTCCGCCGAAGCGTTCCGCGAAGGCGGAAAGGGTCGCCTACATTTGATCGCCTGAAAGGGTCGCCCTACATTTGATGCAGATCATCGACCGCGGAAGCGGACCTCCGCTCGTGCTGATTCCAGGCCTTCAAGGCCGTTGGGAATACCTGCGCCCCGCCGTCGACGCGCTGTCCGCGTTCTTTCGCGTGCTGACGTTCTCGCTGGACGGTGATGATTTCGATGGGTACGCGCGGCAGGTGGCCGCAGCGTTGTCCGGGAAGGGGATCGAACGCGCGACCATCTGCGGCGTGTCGTTCGGCGGCCTGATCGCCGTCTGGTTCGCGGCACGCCATCCATCGCGCTGCGCCGCGCTGGTCCTCGCCTCGACACCCCGGCCGGCGCTCGATCTGCAACGCCGGCATCGGCTGTATGTGCGCGCGCCGTGGCTCTTCGGACCGATGTTTCTCGCCGAGACGCCGTGGCGGTTGCGGCCTGAGATCAAGGCCGCGATTCCGGATCCGCGCGCTCGCCGTCTGCTCTCATTGGCCGCGGTTCGTACGCTGATCAGCGCTCCCGTGTCCCTGTCCGGAATGGCGGCGCGGGCGCGGCTCATCTCAACCGTCGACATGAGGCCCGACTGCGAACGGATCGCCGCGCCGACGCTCATCGTGACCGGCGAGCGCGATCTCGATCATGTGGTGCCGGTCGAGGGCGCCGCCGAGTACCTGCGGCTGATTCCGAATGCGCGCGCCGTCGTGCTGGAGCGGACCGGGCATCTGGGCTCGATTACGCGTCCGGACGCGTTTGCCTCGCTGCTGCGCGAGTTCGTCGAAGAGCAACGGCATGCCGCTGCATGAGATTCCGGGCCCGGCCGGCCGGCTCGAAGCGCTCCTCGACGAGCCCGCATCGCGCGGCATCGGCGCCGACGGCCGGCTGGAGATCGGGCACACCGAAGGCCTGCGAGCGGCGGTCGTGTTCGGCCACCCGCACACCGGATACGGCGGCACGATGCACACGAAGGTCGTCTATCAGGCGGCCAAGGCGCTCAGCCGCATCGGCTGCGCGGTACTGCGCTTCAATTTTCGCGGCGCCGGTGCGAGCGCCGGCGGGTTCACCGACGGACCGGGGGAGATGGACGACTTTCGCGCCGCGCTTGATTTCATGCGCGATCGCTATCCGGACGCCGTGATGTGGGCGGCCGGCATGTCGTTTGGCGCCTGGATCGCGTTGACCGTTGGCGCCGAGGATCCGCGCGTCTCGACGCTGATTGGCATCGCGCCACCGATCGCACGGTACGATTTCACCTCCGTCGAGCGGAGCACGACGCCGAAGTTCTTCATCCAGGGCGAGCTCGACGAGATCTGTCCGTTGAAGGTCATGCGCGAGTTCTACGCGCGCGCCGCAGAGCCGAAAGAGCTGGTCGTCATTGACGGGGCGGACCATCTGTTCGACGGGAAGGTCGCCGAGGTCGCAGACGCGATTGAAGATTTGCTGGAGGACTGGTCCCTCTGAAGCCGGACCCCGAGAGGTTCGTATGCATGATGCCGTGATCGTGTCAGCGGTGCGCACAGCGGCCGGCAAAGCGCCGGGCGGAACGCTGCGCGGCACGCGGCCCGACGAGCTCGCGGCGGCGGCCATGGCCGAAGCCCTGAAGCGGGCGCCGGGAATCGAGCCGCGCGAGATCGACGACGTGATTCTCGGGTGCGCGATGCCGGAGGCCGAACAGGGCATGAACGTCGCGCGGATCGCAAGCCTGCGCGCCGGCATCCCGGTCGACGCGTCCGCCGTCACCGTCAACCGCTTCTGCTCATCCGGATTGCAGGCGATCGCGTATGCCGCGGAGCACGTGATGTGCGGCTTCGCGTCGACGATCCTCGCCGGCGGCACCGAATCGATGAGCCTCGTGCCGATGGGCGGCCACAAGATCGCGCCGAACCCGACGCTGATCGATCGGTATCCCGACGTGTACCTGAGCACCGGCCTCGTCGCGGAAAACCACGCGCGCGAATCGGGCATCTCGCGCGCCGAACAGGACGCTTTTGCACTGCGCAGCCACCAGCGGGCGCTCGCGGCGATTGACGGAGGACGGTTCGCGGAAGAAATCGTGCCGGTGACGGCGACGGTGGTCGACAGCGGCCCCTTTTTGCGGGAGATCACGTTCGCGATCGACGAGGGCCCGCGACGCGATACCTCGGCCGAGGCGCTCGCGAAGCTGCGGCCCGCATTTCACGCCGCCGGGACGGTGACCGCCGGCAACTCGTCGCAGACGAGCGACGGCGCCGCGGCGGTCATCGTCACGTCGGCCGCGCGCGCGACGGCACTCGGCCTGGCGCCGATGGCGCGCTTCGTGACGTTTGCGACCGCCGGCGTCGAGCCGGAGCGCTTCGGCATCGGGCCCGTACCGGCGATTCGCAAGGCGCTGAAACTGGCCGGCCTCACGCTCGGCCAGATCGACCTCATCGAGCTCAACGAAGCGTTCGCCGCGCAGGTGCTCGCGTGCCTCAGGGCGCTGCCCATCGACCCCGATCGGCTGAACGTGAACGGTGGCGCGATTGCGCTCGGGCATCCGCTCGGCTGCACCGGCGCCAAGCTGACGACAACGCTGCTGCATGAGATGAAGCGCCGCAACGCGCGGTATGGAATGGTGACCATGTGTGTGGGCGGCGGCATGGGTGCCGCCGGCATTTTTGAGAGAATGTGATTATGGCAATGACTGCTGCTCCGACCACGACCTCGACGCTCCGCGGCGGCGAATGGCTCCTGCAATCGGCGACCGCTGACAGCGTCTTTACGCCCGAGGGCGTGAGCGACGAGCATCGGCTCATCGCCCAGACCGCGCACGAGTTCGTGGACAAGGAAATCCTGCCCGTGCTCGACAGGCTCGAAGAAAAGGACTGGGCGCTCGCGCGGCGGCTGGTGAAACGAGGGGGCGACCTCGGCCTGCTCGGAGTCGACGTGCCTGAAGCGTATGGCGGTGTCGGGCTCGACAAGGTCAGCTCGCTCGTCGTGAGCGAGAAGATGGCGAGATCGGCGTCGTTCGGCGCGACGTTCGGCGCCCACGCCAATTTGACGGTCATCCCCCTGTTTCTCTTCGGGAGCGACGCGCAGAAGCAGAAATACCTCCCGAAGCTGCTCGCGGGCGAGATCATCGGCGCGTACGGCCTGACCGAGTCGGGCTCGGGGTCCGACGCGCTCGGCGCCAGGACGCGGGCCGCGCGCCAGCCCGACGGGTCCTTCATCCTCAACGGCGAGAAGATGTGGATCACCAATGGCGGTTTCGCCGATCTTTTCGTCGTGTTCGCCAAAGTCGACGGCGATCAGTTCACCGCGCTCCTCGTCGAGCGGGGGTTCGGCGTGAAGAGCGGCAAGGAAGAACACAAGATGGGTCTCCACGGGTCGTCGACCACGGCGCTCATTTTCCAGGACGTGAAGGTGCCGGCCGAGAACGTCCTCGGCGAGGTCGGCAAGGGCCACAAAGTCGCGTTCAACGTGCTGAACTTCGCGCGCTTCAAGCTGGGGGCCATGTGCGCCGGCGGTGCGCGCGGCGCCATTGCCGAGAGCGCGAGATACGCCGCGACACGGCGCCAATTCGATGTACCGATCGCCTCGTTCGGCGCCATCAAGCACAAGCTCGGAGAGATGGTGGTCCGCACGTATGCGATCGAGAGCCTGCTCTATCGCACGGCGGGCCTCGTCGACGCGCGAATCGCGGCAACGCCGCACGAACCCACCGACGGCTCCGCCGCGCTCGCGGCGTTCGAGGAGTACGCCGTCGAAGCGTCGATCGCCAAGGTGGCCGGCAGCGAAGCGCTCGACTTCGTGCTCGACGAGAACATCCAGATTCACGGCGGCAACGGATACGTGCGGGATTATCCCGCCGAACGGCACTACCGCGACGCGCGCGTCAATCGCATCTTCGAAGGCACGAACGAGATCAACCGGCTGCTGATTCCCGGCCTGCTGATCCGCCGCGCCGTGAAGGGCGAGCTGCCGCTCATCCCCGCCGCCAGGGCGCTGCAGGACGAGCTGCTCGGGCCGCCGTCGATCCCCGCGTCGGACGAAGGCCTGCTCGCCGACGAGCGGCGCGCGGTCGACGCGTTCAAGAAAACCGCGCTGATGGTGTTCGGCGTCGCGATTGAGACCTACGGTCAGAAGCTCACCGGCGAGCAGGAAGTACTGATGCATCTGGCGGATATCGCGATCGATGTGTACAGCGCCGAGAGCGCGACGCTGCGCGCGCAGTCGGCGTCGGAAGGGCAGGCGACTCGAGTGCCGCTGCACGTGGACGCGGCCCGCGTGTTCGTCAACGATGCGGCCATGCGCATCGAGGCGTCGGCGCGTCAGGCGCTGGCCGCCATGGCCGAAGGCGATACGCTGCGCACGATGCTGGCGGCGTTCCGCCGACTGCTCAAAGTGACGCCGACCAACACCGTCGCGCCGCGGCGGCGCCTCGCGGACGAAACCGTCGCCCGCGGCGGGTACCCGTTCGCATAGGGTCGCGTTGGGTC
>Ga0066695_10000169_pt1 | contig 16138 bp, 11 predicted proteins | sample GraSoiAngelo_144_FD_66452 | JGI IMG/M metagenome (GOLD analysis project Ga0066695, IMG submission 66452) | Grasslands soil microbial communities from the Angelo Coastal Reserve, California, USA - 14_1009_02_40cm | ecosystem: Environmental > Terrestrial > Soil > Grasslands | place: USA...
AAACGGGAGCTTTACGACTGCGCCGAATGTATCAATTTGTGCCTGCTCCTGAAGGACCGCTTTCCGCAGCTGGAACAGACACTGGCAACGGTTGTGGGATCTATCATGTCCGGCTGGGTCAAATCGGACGGTTCGTTTCGTTCGCGCCAGCTCCTGGTCGGATGGGACAACGTCCCGATGCATCGCTGGGCGCAGTCGCAAATGTTCCGCAGCCTCGCGTTCTTCGTGTCAACCGCGAGGAGTGCGGCGGCCGTTCGTCATAGCGGCTCGCGTGCGTCCGCGGAGCGGCTCCCGATCGCTCCGGCCGTTCACACGGTGTAAATCGGAATCGACATGTGCGGCATCGCCGGCCAATTCAATTTTGAACGTCTCGAACCGGTCGAGCCAGACATTATTCGTCGAATGGCTCGCTCGATTGCTCATCGCGGGCCGGACGATGAGGGCTATTTCTTGCGCGGTCCGCTCGGGTTAGGTTTTCGACGGCTGTCCATCATCGATCTCGCTGGCGGCCATCAACCCATGTCCGACCGAGAGCAGACGGTGTGGGTGATCTTCAACGGCGAGATTTACAACTTCAAGGAGTTACGCGCCGAGCTCGAGCAGCACGGCCACGCGTTTCGCACCCGCTGCGACACCGAGGTGATCGTTCATGGGTACAAACAATGGGGCCCGGCTGTTTTTGGCAGACTGAACGGGATGTTCGGTCTCGCGATTTGGGATGTCGAAAGGAGACGCCTCGTCGTCGCTCGGGACGCAATGGGCATCAAGCTCGTGTACTACAAAATAGCGGCGGGACGGCTGACGTTTGGGTCAGAAATCCGTGCGCTGTTGGCCGCCGAGCCCACTTTGCCCGACGTCGATCCTACGGCTCTGAACTTGTTCCTGAAATTTCGCTACACACCGTCGCCCCTCACGATTTTCAGGGGCATTCGAAAGCTTGCTCCGGGAACGATGCTGGTCGTCGAACACGGAAAGTGCACCGAGGCACGGTGGTACGATTACACGCCAGTCCCGTTTCCCAAGAGCAAGAGCGAGGAAGAAGCGACGAACGAGCTGCTGGACCTTTACAAAGGTGCGGTCAAGCGGCATCTGCTGAGCGACGTTCCTGTGGGCATCCTTCTCAGCGGGGGGCTCGATTCCGGGCTGCTGCTCGCGCTCATGCAGGAACATGGACGCCAGTGGCCTGCTTACACAGTCGGCTACGGCAAGACCTTCGAGGACGACGAACTGGCCGACGCCGCCGAATCGGCGGCCCTGTTGGGTGCCCGTCATGTGCCAGTGCAGCTCGATCGCAGCGAATTCGAACGGTCGTTACCGAGCATCGTCAGCAGCCTCGAGGAGCCGATCGCCTCATCGTCGATCGTGCCGATGTACTTCGTGTGTCGACGAGCACGCGAAGACGTCAAGGTGGTCCTCGTCGGCCAGGGACCCGATGAGCTGTTCTGCGGCTACAAGCGCCACCTCGGTATCCATTACGGCGACGCGTGGCGAATGCTCCCGCACCCGGTCCGTCAGGCGATCGGGTCTGCCGTCAAGCGGCTGCCGCGCAATGAAACCGCGAAACGAGGCATTTACGCGCTCGGGATCCAAGATCCGCTCGCACGATTCGAGCATGTCTTCTCGCTCGCGCCGGCCGAACGGATAGCCGGGTTGTTTCGCAGCGGGCCGCCAGCAAATGCCCTCGGTCACGTGGAATCGTGGACAGCACTTCTGCGGGAAACGGAGTATCTGGACGAACTCGGCTGCTTCCAGCACCTCGAAATCCGATCCTCGCTGCCGGACGAACTGCTGATGTTCGCTGACAAGCTCTCGATGGCGCATGGCCTGGAAGTGCGCGTGCCGTATTTGGATAGGACTGTCGTGGAGTTCGCCGAACGTCTGAACGTGAGCATGAAAATCCGCGGCCGACGTGGTAAATGGCTGCACAGGGAAGTGTGCAAGCGCTTCTTGCCAGCCGCTCTTCTCAAACGTCAGAAGCGGGGATTCGCCGTGAATGTCGTCGATCAGTGGTTCCAATCATCCACGAATAGCACCTTGTCGGAGCTACTCCTCGATCGAACGTCCATCATGTTCGAGTTGCTCGACCCAGAGCCGGTACGACTGTTGCTCGAGGATCATCGAGCCGGCAAGGACGACAACCACAAGCTGCTCTTCAGTCTCTCGATGTTTGAGCAATGGTTGCGCGGTATTTACGCCGCCCCGGACGTCAGCGCTGCCGTAAATCAATAGCCATGAGGAGTGAACCATCGACACAAATGTCTATCACCTATGTGGAGCGATTTGACAACGGTCACTGGATCAAAGTCCCATCAGTTGATATCGACGGCATAACCACCGTAGTCACGGGGAGCTGGCTCAAGCGCGCCGCCATAGACGCCGAGGAGTGCGGTGAAACGGAACTACCGGAACCGCAGACCTACATAGACAGACTTCAAAAGTATCGAGCTCACGGTTTAGTTGCAGACATGTTCACCTTCGCGCAGAAACTTCCCTGCACGGATAGAAAATATTCCTACCCGATGGAACGCGAGGGCGTCGCGGCGATTCGAATGACCACTTTCTCAAAGTGGTGGGATCGACTTCCGCAAGTGAGCCGCAAGAATGTTCGACGCGCGGCGAAGCGTGGTGTCGAAATCTGCGTCAAGAGCGTGGACGACGACCTTGTTCGCGGAATTGTCGACATCAACAACGAAACGCCGATCCGGCAGGGTAAGCAGTTCACGCATTACGGCGAACGCTTTGACCGAGTGAAGACAGACTTTCTCGCCTTCAGCCATAGAAGTGACGTCATCTGTGCGTATGTAGGCAGGGAGTTGGTCGGCTTGACGAAGATTATTTATTGCGGCGAAGTGGCAGCGATCATGAAGCTTCAAACGAAAGTGAGCCAAGCAGACAGGCGACCTGCGAACGCTCTCATTGCAGGAGCCATCGAGCATTGTTCCGAAAAGCGTGTTTCGTTTGTGACGTATGGCCTTTATCGTTACGGAAACCAAAGCTGGACGTCCTTGATGGAGTTCAAAGCGAGACATGGCTTCGAGGAGATCGTCGTGCCGCGGTATTTCGTGCCCTTGTCGGTCAAAGGCATCGTCACGTCTCGTCTGAAGCTGCACAGGGGTATCGTTGGCATTCTGCCCTCTGGAGTGGTGCAGGTTGGTCGAACTCTCAGGTCTCGCTGGACGTCGGGTCTTTTAGCCGGTGTAGCTCAACGCTAGAGCAGCCGAAATTGTAATCGGCAGATGGTGCGTTCAAGTCCTCCCGCCGGCTCCATATAACTCCGCCCTGCCGCGCACTGATCATGCCCTCGTCACGCGTGAACTCACTCAGAATGGATACCCGGGTCGCTTTGCTTACGGGTGGCACTGACAAACCGTACGCGCTGGGACTGGCCTCTGCTTTGGCCGCTCAGCGCGTTCAGGTCGAGTTCATAGGTAGTAATGAGCTGGACTGCCCGCAGGTACGGGCGATTCCGGGATTGGTTTTCCTAAATCTTCGGGGCGATCAGCGCGAGGAAGTGCCTTTTGCCGGCAAGCTCGTGCGGGTTCTTGTCTACTACGGTCGACTTGTAAGGTATGTGGCGACCGCAAAGCCAATGATTCTGCACATCCTGTGGAATTCAAGGTTCGAGGTGTTCGACCGAACCGTGCTAATGGTGTACTACCGGCTTCTGGGGAAGCGAGTCGTCCTGACCGCGCACAATGTGAATGGTGCTGCACGCGATGATAAGGACGGTTGGGCCAATAGGCTGTCACTTCGGATTCAATATCGTCTCTGCGATCACGTATTCGTGCACACTGATGCGATGAAGCGGGAGCTCGTCGCGGCATTCGGTGCGAGGGAGCAGCGAGTGACGGTGATTCCGTTCGGGATCAACGACACGATGCCGCACAGTGAATTGAAGCCAGCCGCTGCGAGGCAGAGGCTCGGAATGGCAGTGAACGGGCGGGCGGTGCTCTTCTTCGGCCAAATTGCGCCGTACAAAGGATTGGAGTACCTGATTGCCGCAGTAGCTGTGCTCGCGAAAACTGGCGAAGACGTTCGCCTAATCGTTGCGGGGAGGGTCAAGCGAGGGAGCGAGAGATATTGGGGAAGTATCCGACGCTCTATCACGGACCTTGGCATCGAGGACCTCGTGGTCCAGAAGATCCGATTCATTCCCGACGACGAGGTCGAGACCTATTTCAAGGCCGCCGATGCCGTCGTCATTCCGTATGTGGACATTTTCCAGAGCGGGGTCCCGTTTCTGGCATTTAGCTTCGGCCTGCCCGTCATTGCGACGGATGTTGGGTCGCTTCGTGAGGATGTGACCAGCGAGACCGGCTTATTGTGCAAGCCGAAGGATCCAGCGGATCTGGCGCGAGTCATTGCGGCCTTCTACCGGAGCGCGTTGCACCGGGAGCCGGATCGAGCGCAAGAACGCATCCGCGGGCTCGCGGCGGAGAGGCACTCATGGGAAACGGTGGTTGACCGAACCAGGGCTGTTTACGCAAGTCTCGCAGCCGACGGTCGGAGCCCACATATCTTTGGTTCGCGTACGGGGCCGTAGCGGCCAACCCATCGCCATGCCAGGGATAGCTGGAATCATCAGCCACGACCCGCCAGCGGACTGTCGTCGGCTCGTGACACACATGCTTCGAACCATGATGCACGAGCGCTTTTACGCGTCCGGAGCCTGCTTTGCGCCGGAAATTGGCGTATACGCGGGGTGGGTGGCTCATCCCGGTTCGTTTGCGGCGAGGGAGTCCAGTCGGGGCGCAGTCCAGAAGATCGGACTAGCGCTTGCGGGAGAGTGCTTTGAGGGGCAGAGCCTGCCCGATCCGTCCGCGGACCGCGACAATCAGAGACATTCCGGCAGCTCGGTGTTGGCGCTCTATGATCGGCTCGATGAGCAATGCATCGCCGACCTGAACGGCCTTTTCTGCGGCCTGATCCTCGATCGCTCCAAAAGGCGGGCGCTCCTATTCAACGATCGCTATGGGCTCGAGCGCATCTACGTTCATGAAACCGAGCAGGCGACGTATTTCGCCAGCGAAGTGAAGGCTCTGCTGCGAGTTGTGCCAACGCTGAGGGTATTTGACGACCAGGCTGTCGCCGAGTTCTTGACGTTCGGGTGTCCCCTTGAAGGGAAAACGCTCTTTCGAGGGATCAAGAGCCTCCAAGGAGGGTCTCTCTGGTCCTTTGACGGCGGTTTATGCCGGAAAGCGCGGTATTTCGAGCCCGCACAATGGGAGTGTCAACCACTGCTGACACCGCGAGCCTTCGAAGCTGAATTCCAGGAGCGTTTCAAGAAAGCTCTCCCTCGATACTTCCGAGGCGAACCCAGGATCGGAGTGTCACTGACCGGCGGCCTCGATACGCGGATGATCATCGCGTGTCTGCCAGCTCTCGCGAGTCGTCCGCTCTGCTACACATTTTCGGGCCGGGAGGGGGACACGCTCGACGCGCGCATCGCGGCGCGTGTAGCCGCGGCCAGCGGCCTGGAGCATCGGGTTCTGCGCATCGCCGAAGACTTTTTGTCGGAGTATGGTGCTTACGTCGACCGAACGGTGTACATCACCGATGGGTGTTCGGGGGCGCTGGGAGCTCATGAGATCTACTTGAACGGCCTGGCGCGAGAATCGGCGCCGATACGATTGACCGGTAATTTCGGCGGTGAAGTGCTGCGTGGCGTGTCGACATTCAAACCGATGGGATTGTCACGCGAGTTGATCCATCCGGATTTCCATCACCGGATCGACACGGCTGCAGGCCGCACCTCCGGAATCGTCGGATCGGCGGTGACGTCCGCGGCGTTCCGTGAAATTCCATGGAATTTGTTCGGCACGATGGCAGCAGCAAGATCGCAGGTTGTGTTTCGTACGCCGTACCTCGACAACGAGCTCGTCTCGCTGGCGTACCGAGCGCCGGCGCGAGTGCGACAGTCCTCTGGTACCGCGCTACGTTTGGTGCGAGAACACCAGCCATGCCTCAGTCACATCCCGACCGACCGGGCTGTGACGCTCGACGGCCGGGGGATCGCGTACATGCTGAAGCGGTTGGTCGCTGAAGTCACATTCAAGCTCGACTATTTCCACAAAGAAGCGCTGCCGCAACGCCTGATGCGGTTCGATGCAGCAATTGGCGCTCTCGCGCGTTTCGGAGTATTGGGCCTGCATAAGTATCTGCCTTACCGGCTCTGGTTTCGCAGGGATTTGGCGGGCTACGTCAATGGCGTGCTTACCGATTCGGCATCGACGCGCCTGCCGTACTTGAATCAGCGATTTCTGACAACCCTGGCGCACGACCACGTGGCTGGGAGGAGGAACTACGTCCGCGAAATCAATGCGGTCGTCACGCTGGCTGCTGTGGATCGGCTCCTCCTGCGTGGCTGGGCAGAAAGAGAGAACTGTGAGCGTGATGTAGCGTGTGATGAAGGGACGGGTGCGGAATGCCTCCCTCGCTAGCCCTGTTTTTGTGGCTCGTCGTTTTGGTGATGCTGCTGCGTTATGACCCCGCGAGGCGTCCAGATACTTCGCCGGGATTATGGATTCCTGTGCTGTGGGTCTCTATCGTGGCTTCGCGGCTCCCTTCGCAATGGCTTGGTGTCCGCCAGATGGCGGCGCAGGCGTATGATGAAGGGAATAGCTTAGACCGGATCATCTATAGCGTCCTGATCGTGATGGCCATCGGCGTGTTGATGTCGCGGTCGGTGAAATGGAGGGATGTACTTGCGCGACACATCGCAGTGGTTGGGGTGCTTTTATTCGCGCTGTTCAGCGTCGTGTGGTCGGACTTTCCATTGGTTGCATTCAAGCGGTGGTTTCGCGACCTAGGACTCTATTTGGGTATCCTCATCGTGTGGTCCGATCCTCGCCCGTTGGAGGCCGTCCGAACAGTGCTTCGCCGCCTGTGCTTTCTCCTTATCCCGCTCTCCATCGTGCTCTATAAGTATTATCCCGATACGGGAAGGCAATACGATTTGTGGACCGGCCAGCCATCGTACGTGGGAGCCACAACGAGCAAGAACATGCTCGGGCTCCTCTGCCTCGCGAGCGGACTGTTTTTTGTGTGGGATACAATGACCCGTTGGCGCGATCGCAGCGAACCGCGCGCACAGCGAATCCTTCTTGTGAACGTGGCGTTCATCGGGATGACGATCTGGTTGCTGACGCTTGCCCACAGTGCTACGTCCAGCGCCTGCTTAACGCTCGGCTGTGTCGTGCTCGCGGCGGCTCACGGGAAAGGCGGGTCGCGTCGCCTAGCCCTCTTCATGCTCCCGGTGCCGGTGGCAATCTGTTTATATGCGGTGCTGTCGCTCGGCTTCGGCGTCGACCTTGGGGCGACGTTCGCTCCGGTTTTGGGTCGTGACGCAACGTTGACGGGCAGAACGCAGATCTGGAACACTTTGATCGCCATGCAGACGAGTCCGCTTGTTGGCGCCGGATACGAGAGCTTTTGGATGGGTTCCCGACTTCAGCGTGTTTGGGCGTCCGATGCTGGAATGATTAATGAGGCGCATAATGGCTACCTGCAGGTGTATTTGAACCTGGGCGCAATGGGGCTCTTGCTTCTCTTCGGTGTACTGATCGGGACATATTGGAGGATTTGGAAAGGATTGAGAGCTTTTCCAGCCATCGGATCATTTGGTCTGGCACTGTGGACTGTTCTCGTCGTTTACAACGTCACGGAGGCGGCTTTTCTCGGCGGAGTGTTGTGGACAGCGCTCTTGATGATGATGGGACCTCTCGAGGGACACGGTGGCCAACAGCAGCCGGCGGCAGCAAAGGCGCCAGGCCATTCAAAGTGGAGGCACCTGAAACCTAGAGTTGCAGCCGTTTCCGTGACGTCGCTATCGTCTCGTCCGAGCACGCCCATGCTCCTGTCCGCGAGACGGCGAAAACTGTAAGCGCCTTCGCAGCACAGTAAATGCGCTCCTTCGAGGCAATGTCGGTTTTGCGGGCAGGAGTAATGATTGTGGCGACCTTGCGCCGGTCTGTGTCGGTACTCGTCTTGCCACGGACAAAACGAGCAGTAGCGCGCGGGTGCCGGAATTCTGCTGGAGCGGGACAATGATGAGCGAAACGAGCAGACGGTTTTGTTGCATGTTGCTGCTTCTCTCCGCCGTATTTTTCTGGAGGAGGATCGGCGCTACGACAGTCAGTGCAGCCTCATGCAGTGCGGGTGATGTGCAGAATGCTCTAAACCGGGCTACCGACGGAGACATCGTAACGATTCCGGCTGGCGCGTGTGCATGGACTACTCAGGTCGTGTGGACGGCACCTGCGAACGTGACCGTTCGCGGGGCCGGCAACGCCTTGCTGGGCGGAGGCGATCAGACCATCATCACCGACAACTACGCCAGCGATGGGCCCATCCTGTCGATCACGACGAGCGTCTCCGGAACATTTCGGATGACGGGACTCACGTTCCGCGGTGGTAGCACCGGCGGCCAGGTGAAATGGAATGGGATGGTCATGATTGGGGGGAAATCAAGAAACCTCCGGGTCGATCACGTCCATTTCAACATGCAGGCGTACAGCCCTCCGAACAGTGGCGCGGCGCTGCGTTTTGTTGGACGGATTTATGGCGTTGTCGATCACAGTCTGTTTGACCTCTCTGGCGTCGGCAATGGCATCCAGATTCATTACGATGATGGCAGCGCAGGCGACGTGACATGGGCGGAAGCGACGGGACTGGGGTCGGACGCCCTTCTGTTCGTAGAAGACACGACGTTTAACGCGGATTCACGGTTTGGCGCCTCAAACGACTGCGCTGACGGCGGGAAGTGGGTATGGCGCCACAACACGTTGAACTCTGCTATGGTGCAAACGCACCCCACTGGAGGCGGGGCGAGAGGTCGGGGGTGTCGCGCCTGGGAAGTGTATCTGAACGCGTTCAATGGCTCGAATGACGCGCCCAGTTTCAACGCTGCATTCATCAGCAGCGGGACCGGTGTGATCTGGGGGAATACGGCATCGGCTGGATACAGCAATTTTGTGACGCTGCACTCGATGCGGAAGAGCAACAGCACGTATACGCAAACGGCTTCGCCGAACGGGTGGGGCTACTGCGGGACCGCCTTCAATGGGCTGGGGTCCAATTTGGACGGCAATACGAGCACGTCGACGGGGTACCCATGCCTGGACCAGCCTGGACGGGGCGTGGGCGACCTCCTGTCGGGTGCCTTCCCGAACGTGACGAACACGGCCACGGGCTGCGCGGCCTCGTCGCCGTGCGCATGGCCGCGACAGGCGCTTGAGCCCATCTACGAGTGGGCCAACACCTGGGCCGCCGTGCCGGGCGACGGCGGCAGTTATTGGTCGGTCTACGAGCCGACCGTGCTTTTGCAGAACCAAGATTATTTTTTGCGCGCCTCGGTATTCACTGGGGAAGCAGGCACGGGCGTGGGAACGCTGGCCGGGCGGCCCTCGACGTGCACGGCAGGTGTAGGCTACTGGGCCACAGACAGCAACACGCTCTTTCAGTGCTCGACGGCGAACACTTGGACGGTGTATTACAGGCCTTACACCTATCCCCATCCACTCACTCAAGACGCCCAGGCGATCCCGACAGCTCCGCAAAATGTCCGCATCATTCGATGACGCGGTTGCCGTTAGCTGGTTGAAGGATTGACAGTCGGCCGGAACGCCGAAAGGCGATGACCGCCTCCGCTCGTGCGAGGTTGCGTCTCGGCCCCAACGACCGGCAAGCCGTCATCCCCGCCACGAATCAGGACCGATTCTCCTACGACTAACTCATGAAGCCACTCGTGTCGATCCTCATTCCCTCCTATAACGCCGAGGAGTGGATTGTGGACACCGTTGAATCTGCGCTGGCCCAGACGTGGTCGCGCAAGGAGATTGTCATTGTCGACGACGGATCTAACGACAGTACTCTCGCACTGGCACGTCGCTATGAGTCCAAGCATGTTTGCATCGTGAGCCAACGAAACCAAGGGGGCGCCGCGGCGAGAAACACCGCCTTCGCGCACTGCCAAGGCGATTACATCCAGTGGCTCGATGCCGATGACCTTCTCGCCCCCGACAAGGTCATGAAACAGATGGCAATTGCCGAGCAGTGTGCGGACGATCGAATACTCGGATCGTCGGCGTGGGCGTACTTTATGTACCGCCCGAGTGCGGCGAGGTTTGCACCGACCCCCCTTTGGGATGACTTGCTCCCGATGGAATGGATGCTCCGGAAGTGGTCCCACAACGTGCATATGCAGACCGCCACGTGGCTCGTCAGCCGAGAGTTGAGCAGTGCAGCAGGTCCTTGGAACACCGAGCTCCTCGGAGACGACGACGGAGAGTACTTCGCCCGCGTCGTTCTGGCGAGCCGTGGCGTCCGCTTCGCACCGGACGCGCGTGTCTTCTATCGGGTCGTGGGCACGAGCCGACTAAGCTACATTGGCCGCTCGAACCGAAAACTCGAGGCACACTTCCGAAGCATCCAGTTACAGATCGGGCATGTTCGATCGCTCGACGACGGACCGCGTGTTCGCGCTGCCATAGTGAATTACCTGCAGACTTGGCTGCCGCATTTCTATCCAGAACGGCTGGACCTTGTGGACGAAATGCGGTCCCTTGCGTCGGCGGTTGGCGGTGAACTGCAAATCGCCTCAATCGGCGGGAAGTACGCATTGATAGACATGATGCTCGGTCGCGTTGCCGCCAAAAAGGCGCAACTCCACTACAACGCTGGAAAGACATTTGTGTTGCGATCGTGGGACAAACTCCTGTTCGCGCTCGCAGAGGAGCGAGTCAACAAAACAGGCATCGTAAGGACGGCCTGCAAAATGCCCGACGCATGAGAGCGCAGCGCGTACCGGGACCAGGACTTGGGAAGCTTACATGCCCGCCAACCGAGAGCGCGCTGGCTACTCACCATCTTCGAAAATCCATCAAGACTCGGACGATGGCGGGTGCGATTGCCAGTGCCGGCGGGCAAGGCGGGCAGCTCATTCTCGCCGTTGCATACAACGCGATCTTGGCACGGTTGATCAGTCCGCACGACTTCGGCCTCGTGGCGATGGCTATGGTCGTTGCGGGATTTCTGCAAGTGTTCAAGGATGCGGGACTCTCCACGGCAACCATTCAGCGCGCAGACATCACATACGCGCAAGTGTCGAATCTATTCTGGGTGAACGTGGCCGTCGGCGGGACGGCAATGGTCGGGATGGCGGCCACGGCGCCACTCGTCGCTTGGTTCTTTCACGAACCGGAGCTAGTCGGCATTTCCGTCGCGCTGTCAATTGGCTTCCTGCTCGAAGGATTCGTGGTTCAGCAGGTCGCCATTCTGAATCGCCAAATGCGATTCACGCTCCTCTCGGGAGTTGAGCTCGGTTGTGCCGCCGCTGGGTTTCTTATCGGAGCCATTATGGCTCTCACAGACTGGGGGTACTGGTCGCTGGTCTGCGCAACGTTGTCGACGGCCGCGTTACGGGTTACGACGGTGTGGAGTCTCTCGCGATGGCGGCCCCAGAAGCCGGCGCCTGGCAGTGGCACGGGACCGCTCGTGCGATTCGGCGCGGACTTGACGCTTGTTGGTGTCGTGTATGCGGTCTCGCGGGGATGCGACAGCCTGCTCATTGGCCGCTACCTCGGCAGCGACGCCGTTGGACTTTACTCGCGGGCAACGGCACTGGTGACGCGTCCGCTCGAGCGCTTAATCGCACCCATCTATGCTGTGATTGTTCCGGCGCTGTCGCGACTTCAGACCGAACCGGAACGGTACCGAAATGCGTTTGTTCAGGTATTCGACGGGCTGACGATCGCGGCATTTCTTCTGGCTGGATTGTTATTTCCGTTGTCGAATGCGCTGGTCAAGGTGGTCCTGGGCGATAATTGGGACGCCGCTGCCCCGATCTTTGCGGCACTGACGCCTGCCTTCGTGCATCTTCCATTGGCGACGGCGACATCTTGGTTATATACGAGCCAGGGGCGCGGAAGGGACCTTTTGGTGACCGCTTGTGCCGGTTCGGCCGTCCTGGTTGGCGCGTTCCTGGCCGGCCTATCGTTCGGTGCGACTGGCGTCGCGATCGCCTACTCCGCCTCGAGTTTGCTGGTGATACTTCCACTGACATTTTATATGGCGGGGCGAGCCGGCCCAGTTACAACGCGGGATCTCTGGGTGACGGCCGGCACCCATCTCCCGGTGTTCTTCACAGTCTTGTGGGCAACATGGCTTGCTCGTGAGTGGATAGCGCCTTCGTTGTCGCCATTCGCACAGATTCTGGCCTGCATGTCTGTCGGTGGGGTCGCCGGAGTGGTCGCCGTGTGTGTCTTTGGTCGCAGCCGACGAGCGCGGGCCGGCTTTGTTGCACGGCTTCGGGAGTACTGGAAACGACAAGATGCATAACCTGTCGACGTAGATGCGTCTGGCACTGAGTTGTGGGTGCGGGCCGTTGGCCACGAGTTCTTCCGATCTGCGTCTGGTGGACGTGCCCGTCACGGCCGGTTGGCCGGAGTCCAGAGGACATCTGTTGCTGCTGGCGGCATTGTTTCGGCTGTGGTCACTGGCACCAGGTGCAATCGATAGCGCATCCAGCGGCGTACGATGGCGATCGCGCATCCGGTATAGCCGAACCCGTGCATCAGGTCGAAGAGTTCCGCGACGGTTGAGCCGGCGCGCGCCAGATGTCCTGCAACTACTTCCGCGAGGACAATCGGTGTATGGCGTTCGATTGTCGCCGCAAGGCCACGCAGGGTGCGGCACTCAAATCCTTCCACATCGATCTTGATGACCATCGGTCGGTTTATTGGAGCGCGACCAAGAAGATCGTCACCACGTCGTACGGGTACCGCGTAGCGCGCGGTTACCGTCGCCTCGTCCGGCGGCGGCGCGAATGAGCCATGGACACTCGATCCGGTCTCCCGCGTCAGCGACAACATGGCATCTTGATCGCTAAGACCTACGGGATGAACGTGAACTTGGGTCAATCCGTTGCGGGTGACGTGTAGTCGGATGCGCTCGCAACAGTCTGGATTAGGTTCGAAGGCGTAGACAACTCCAGTGGGGCCGACGGCGTGAGCCGCAAGTAAGGTCATTAACCCGATGTTTGCACCAATGTCGACAAAAGTATCGCCGGGGCGGAGCACATTTCGCAACGCCAACTGCGGACCGAGATCATAGTGCCGCCCGCAGAAGTAGACGATGCGCTCATGCATGTCGGCCAAGTTCAACCACACCGAATATGGCGTCCACTTATAGCGCGTGCGGACCAGGGGTGTGCTGGGCCACCCCTGATCGATCGCCCCGCCAACGAGGGCCATCATCCGCCCCCACGCCGGTAGTTCACTGCGTGTATACGGTAGGACTAGCGGAAGGAGCGCAGTACGGACCATTACGTTATCCTCCATTGTGCGATTGGCTAGGACTCCTGCCGGTCATCGAATTCAGCCGCGGCACAAGCATCGCAAGCCCTCGCTGAATCCAGTTCGGCTTGGAACACCACTCCCCGAGCATCGAGACGCGGTTTGTTCGTGATCATGACGGACAGATGATTCTAATTATTAAGCTCAATGCAACCGGCGACGTCGTGCGGACGACTACCCTGCTACGGCAGTTCGAGTGCGACGTGACATGGGTCACTTCAGCGCCAAACCACGAGCTCTTGGGCGAGAGTGACAACATCCGGTGCGTGGAATTTACGCGGTCTGAGTTGGCGCTTGATCGCCACTACGACCTTGTCATCAACCTCGAAGACGACCTGCCGCCCGCCCAATTCGCGCGTCAGGTCCAACACACTCGTTTGTTCGGCGCGTATCTCGACGAGACCGGGTCCGTCGCGTACTCCGAAGACTCGCGTCAATGGTTCGATCTCAGCCTCATCAGCGTGTACGGCAGACAACGCGCCGATGCGCTGAAGCTCCTGAACCGCCGCACGTACCAGGAGCTGGTCTTCGAAGGCCTAGACCTCACCTTCAGCGGCGAACGTTATGTGCTTCCGCAGCCGGCACTAACGCGGCTCGCCGGCGACGTGGCCATTGCGCCGGTTGCCGGCCCGGTCTGGCCGATGAAAGGCTGGGCCTATTATGACCAGCTGAAGGCGGAGCTCGAGGCCACGGGGCTGCGCGTGAACGTCCTCCCGCGACGGAACTCGCTGCTCGAACACATGGGCGATGTCAGCAATCACCGCTGTCTGGTCGGCGGCGACAGCCTGCCGATGCATTTCGCCCTGGGCACCCGCACTCCCTGCGTCACGCTCTTCAACTGCACCAGCCCGTGGGAGATCTACGACTACGGCCTGCAGACGAAGCTGGTGTCGCCGCTGCTGGAGAGGTTCTTTTACAAGCGCGGCTTCGACACCGCTGCCACAACCGCCATCCGCGTGGAAGACGTGTTCGACGCGGTCATGGAACGGCTCAAAACGCCTGCCGCAATCGCCAGATGAACTCAGACCACAACGTCGCAGAGTATCTGGCCCGGGAGCTTGCCGACCACTCCGAGGTCGTCAGCCGCACCGCAGAAAACGTGCGTGAGACCTTCCCTCGACTCGTTGCCGCCTGCCTGGAGTCCATCAGGCATGGCCACAAGCTCCTGTTCTTCGGCAACGGCGGAAGTGCGGCCGACGCGCAGCATTTCGCGACGGAACTGGTGGTCCGCTATCAGGCGAACCGCCCCGCCATCAGCGCCATCGCGCTGACGACCGACACGTCCACATTGACTGCGATCGGCAACGATCTGGGGTTCGACGATGTGTTCGCCCGCCAGGTGGAGGCCCTCTGTATCGCCGGCGACGTGGCGATCGGCATCTCGACGTCCGGCAACAGCGAGAACGTCATCCGAGGCCTTCGAGCTGCCGGAGCAAGAGGCGCCGTCACTGTTGCCTTCACCGGCGGTGATGGCGGCCGGATTCAGTCGCACGCAGATCACGCGATCGTGGTCCCATCCACAACCACCGCGAGAATTCAGGAGATGCACCTGCTCCTGGGACATTCTCTCTGCGCACTGTTGGAAGAATCTCTCGCTTCGTAGGCGCATTCGGCGAGCCACACCTCCATCCCCATCGCATTCCCTACACTCTAACAACCAGCTCGCGATTTCTCGATTTCGGTCACAACTATCGTTTGCCGACCCGCGTTTGCGCGCGCCGCGCCACCAACCACAACCATGAGTACCGCCGAATCATCAGACCGACTCGTGTCGATCGTTTCAGACTTCGTGAACAGGCGCGTGCTCGTTCTCGGGGATGCCATTCTCGACGAGTACCTTTCAGGCGACTGCAGCAGGATTTCGCCCGAAGCGCCAGTGCCCGTCGTCAGAGTCCACAACGTCAGGCGGATCCTCGGAGGAGCGGCGAACACCGCGGCCAACGTCGCCGCCCTCGGGGGCCGCGCCACGCTCGTCGCCCTCGTTGGACACGACGATGCCGGGGCCACGCTGGCACGGTGCGCTCAAGAGGCGCGCGTCGATCTTCAGCCGGTGACCAACGGAGCGCCAACGCTTCGCAAAACACGGGTCGTCGGTCAGCATCAGCAGATCGTGCGCTTGGATTACGAGGAGGTCCACCCACTGGACGCGCACGCCGAGGCGTCCATTCTCGCGCTGTTCAACGACTTGGTCTCCGCATACGACATCGTCGTGATGTCCGATTACGCGAAGGGCTTTCTCTCGAAGGCGCTCGCACAGCAGATCATCAGACGCGCACATGACGCCGGTCGGCAAGTGATCGTCGACCCTCGGCCCCAACATCGGGACTACTACCAGGGATGCGATTACGTGACGCCGAACTGGCGCGAGTCGCGAGGGCTGCTCGCCCTGCCCGACGCGGAGCCGACGCCGGACGCCGCCCGCGCCGTTGCCCATGAACTGGCGTGCGCTTTGACATCGAACGTGTTGCTCACGCTCGGACCTCACGGCATCTCGTTCTGCAGCCGCACTGGAGACGAGCAGTTTGCGACACCGACGTTGGCAAGGGAGGTCTTTGACGTCAGTGGCGCCGGCGATACCGTCGTGGCCACATTGGCGTTGGCCATTGCGTCCGGGGCTGACCACGCGTCAGCGGTGATGCTGGCGAATCGGGCCGCCAGCGTGGTCGTCGGAAAGTTCGGTACGGCGACGCTGACCTCCGAAGAACTGCTGGGCGAGCATGATGCCCTCCGGCTCGTGCCGCGCGCGTCGCTCCGGGGACTTGCTGCCACGTTGAGGGCGAAAGGCA
>Ga0066695_10000175_pt1 | contig 16032 bp, 14 predicted proteins | sample GraSoiAngelo_144_FD_66452 | JGI IMG/M metagenome (GOLD analysis project Ga0066695, IMG submission 66452) | Grasslands soil microbial communities from the Angelo Coastal Reserve, California, USA - 14_1009_02_40cm | ecosystem: Environmental > Terrestrial > Soil > Grasslands | place: USA...
GCCGCTCAGGCGCTCAGCATAGCCTTCGCGAGCAGACGCGCGCCCTCGTAGCATTTGTCCGGCTGCTCGTAGCTGAAGGCCAGGCGAATGTGGTCTTCGCCGCCGCCGTTGGCGTAGAAAACCGGACCGGGCGTGTACTGGATGCGCGCGGCGACCGCCCGCTCCGCGAGGCGTGCCTTGTCCGTGCCGCTCGGCAGCTTGATCCACAGGAAGAAGCCGCCCTCGGGACGGCTGATCACGGCGTCGGTGCCCGCGAGCACCTCGTTCAGTCCGCGCAGCATGGCGTCGCGCTTGGCGCGATAGACGCCGATCAGCCGCTGCACGTGCGGTGCGAGGTTGTCCTTGAGGTAGTACGTGGCCACGCGCGACATGAACGGATTGGTGCCGCCGCCGAAGAGGAACGACTGCAGCGGCGGGATCATCTCCTTGGGCGCGCAGAGCCAGCCCAGCCGCACGCCGGCGCCGAGGATCTTCGAGAGCGTTCCCGCCCGGATCACGCGCCCGCCGCGGTCGAGCGCATAGAGCGGCGGCAGGGTCTCGCCCTCGAAGCGCAGCTCGCCGTAGGCGTCGTCCTCGAGGATCAGCGTGTCGAACTCGTGAGCGAGCGCGATCAGCTCCTGGCGACGCCGGAGCGACTGGCTCGGGCCCGCCGGATTCTGGAAGTTCACGATCGTGTAGATGAGCTTGCAGCGCCGGCCCGCGCGGCGCAGCCCGAGTAGTCGCTCGCGCACCGCGTCCGTGACGATGCCCTCGTCGTCGACGGGCACGTCGAGGATCTGCGGGCCGTGGCGACGGATCGTGTTGAGCGAGCCGGCGAAGGTCGGGGCCTCGCAGATGATCGGGTCGCCGGGATCGACGAACGCGCTGAAGGCCAGCGACAACGCCTGGCCCGAGCCGTTGGCGACCACGATGTTCTCGGGCGCGGCCTTCATCATCTCGAAGAGCTGGTACTTGTGGCAGATCAGCTCGCGCAGCCCGAGGTAGCCCTGCGGCTCGCCGTAGGTCATGGCCGCCGCGCCCTCGGCCGCCATCATCTTGGCCGTGGCCTCGATCATGCCCTCATAGGGGAACGACACGGGATCGGGATAGCCGCCGCCGAACTCGTAGAGCGGGTTCATCGACGCGCGCGGCGTGGTGAGGGGCACGGCGTAGCGGGCGCGGGTGGAGAGCAGGGACTCGAAATCGGATGTCGTCATGACGGTTAGCATACGCGAGTTTCGCGCTCGATTAGAATAGCGGCCCATGCGCATCCGCCACGTGCGGGCCGACCACTATCTGATCCCGCTGCCCACCGCGCTCTCCGACAGCACGCACGGCACCATCCGCGGCTTCGAGCTCGTCACCGTTCGGCTTCACGACGACGACGGCGCCCAGGGCGTGGGCTACACGTATACGGTCGGCACGGGCGGCGCCGCGGTGCACGCGCTGATCGCGCGCGATCTCACACCGCTGCTCATGGGACGCGACGCCGAGCGTATCGAGGAGGTCTGGCAGGCCATGTGGTGGGCGCTGCACTACGGCGGCCGCGGGGGCGCCCAGGCGCTGGCGATGTCGGCCGTCGATATCGCGCTGTGGGACCTGCGCGCGCGTCGCCAGGAACGCCCGCTCTGGCGCGTGCTGGGTGGGTTCGATCCGCGCGTGCCGTGCTACGCCGGCGGCATCGATCTCGACCTGTCGGTCGACGCGCTGCTGCGACAGACCGACGACAACCTCGCGCGCGGCTTCCGCGCGATCAAGCTGAAGGTCGGCCGACCGTCGTTGCGCGAGGACATCGAGCGCGTACGGGCCATGCGCGCGCATCTCGGCGCCGAGTTCTCGCTGATGGTGGACGCCAACATGCGCTGGAGCGTCGACGAGGCCATCCGGGCGGCGCGCGCGCTCGCCGAGTGCGATCCGGTGTGGCTCGAGGAGCCGACCAGTCCCGAGGACGTGCCCGGCCACGTGCGGATCGTGCGCGAGGGCGGACTGCCGATCGCGGCCGGCGAGAATCTGCACACGCTCGCCGAGTTTCGCCAGCTGATCGCCGCCGGCGGCGTGACGTTTCCGGAGCCCGATGTGACCAACTGCGGGGGGGTGACGGTGTTCATGAAGATCTGTCATCTCGCCGAGGCGTTCTGCCTGCCGGTGACGTCGCACGGGGCGCATGACGTCACCGTGCATCTGTTGGCGGCGGCGCCGAATCGCTCGTACCTCGAAGCCCACGGCTTCGGCCTCGATCGCTTCATCGCCGAGCCGCTGCGACTGGAGGCCGGCGCCGCCCTCGCGCCCGAGCGTCCCGGTCACGGTGTGGAGTTCGACTGGAAGGGCCTCGACGCTGTACGCGCGTCGTAGTCGCTACCGCGCCTCTTTTTCGCTCGCGTCGAGGTCCTCGGCATGGGCTCGCCCCTCCGCGCGCGATCGTAAAGGGGCGGCTCGCCGGAGGCACTGGAATCGGATAGCATCCCGGACATGAGCCGCCTCCGTCTGACTCGCCGCCACTTCCTCGTCGGCGGCGCCGCGTTCGGCGTCGCCGCGCGTCCGCGGCCCGGACGAGCCCAATCCCGCGCGCCGGCCGCGGGCGGCCAGCTGATCGCGGGCCTGTCCGAGCGCATGCTGACGCTGGATCCCGCGAACCACTACTCGATCTCCAGCACGTCGGTGCTGCGTCACGTCTACGATCCGCTGCTCGACGTGACCAACGACGACCGGTTCGTCCCCGCGCTGGCCGAGTCGTGGAAGGCCCTGAACAACACGACGTGGCGGTTCACGCTGCGCAAAGGCGTCCGCTTCCACGACGGCACGCCGTTCACGGCCGACAGCGTGCTGTTCACGCTCAAGCGCGTGCGCGACAACACGAAGCTGATCAAGTCGTTCGTGTATCAGGACATCGACGACGTGCGCAAGGACGACGACTTCACCGTGACGGTGACGACGAAGCGTCCGTTCGGCTCGCTGCCCGCACACCTCACGATGCTCGGCATGCTGCCGCCCGCCGCCGGCGCCCACGAGGAGGCGTTCTTCACCAAGCCGGTGGGCACCGGGCCGTTCCGCTTCCTGTCGTGGACCCACGGCGACCACGTCGAGCTCGAGGCCAACGCGCGCTACTGGCGGCCGTCGATCCCCAAGGTCGACAAGCTGACCGTGCGGTTCATCCCCGAGCTCTCGACGCGCGCGGCGGCGCTGCGGGCGGGCGAGATCCACGTCATCGACCGCGTGTGGCCGGACATGGTGGCCACGCTCAAGGCGACGGCCGGCATCAAGGTGCTCGACACGCCCGCTGTCGAGGCACAGCGTTGGCACTTCCAGCTCGCGCGTGAGGCTGGCAAGGATCCACGCGTCCGCAAGGCCGTCTCGCTCGCCATCGACCGCAACACGATCATCAAGGAACTGTTGCTCGGCTACGCCCGTCCGGTGGTGAGCCCGATCCCGCCGGGGCTCATCGGCCACACGACCCTCGGGCAGAAGCCGTACGATCCCGACCGGGCGCGCGCGATTCTCAAGCAGGCGGGCTTTCAGAATCTCACCCTCGACTTCGTGCTCATGAAAGACCTCTATCCCAAGCAGCTCGAGATCGCCCAGGCGGTGGCCGCGATGCTCGGCGACGTCGGCATCAAGGTGAACATCCGCAACCTCGAGATCGCCACCGCGCGCGAGCAGCGGACGGCCGGCAACTACGATCTGTTCTACTCGGGTTGGGCCCACATGCCGCACGATCCCGACTGGTACTTCGGTCAGTGGTTCACCAGGGCCGGGGCGGAGAAGATGACGCGATTCAACGACCCGCGCGTGGAGCAGCTGATCGCCGAAGGCCGCGTCCCGGATCCGAAGGTGCGCCAGCAGAAGTACGAGGAGATCCAGAAGATTCTCTGGGAGGACGAGCCGGAGATCTGGCCGTACTACAGCGTCGCGATCTACGCGATCAGCGACCGGTTGCGCAACTTCGAGGCGCGACGCGACTACTACGTGCTGCTGCACGAGGTTGGTATCGCGTAGCGGCGGTGCGCGCATATCTGCTGCGGCGGCTCTGGCAGTCGGCGGTTACGCTCGTCGGCGTCTCGATTCTGGTCTTCGTCATCCTTCGCGTCGTCCCGGGCGATCCCGCCAAGATGCTGCTGCCCGAGGGTGCGCCGCCGTCGGCCGTCGAGGAGCTCAACCGGCACCTCGGCCTGCGCGAGCCGCTCTGGGTCCAATACGAGATCTTTCTGCGGAGCGTCGTGCGCGGCGACTTCGGCCAGTCCTTCCAGTACCGCGCGCCCGCGCTGCGCGTGGTGATCGAGCGCGTGCCGGCGACCATCGCGCTCGCCGTCGCCGCGATGGCGCTGACGGTGGTCGTCGGCGTCTCGCTCGGGGTGCTCACGGCGGTGCGGCAGGGGACGCCGTGGGACTACGGCGGCACGGTGCTGGCGGTGCTCGGACAGTCGTTACCGAACTTCTGGCTCGGCATCATGCTCGTCCTGCTGTTCGGCGTCACACTGCGCTGGCTGCCGACCTCCGGGTTCGGCGGCTGGGCGTCGCTGGTGTTGCCGTCGGTCACGCTGGCGGCGTTTCCCACGGCGCTCGTCGCCCGGCTCACGCGCGCGAGCCTGCTCGAGATCCTCGGCCAGGAGTACATCCGCACGGGGCGCGCCAAGGGGCTGGGCGAGCGGCGCGTGGTCTTGCGCCACGCGCTCCGCAATGCCACGATCCCGCTGCTGACCGTGCTCGGCCTGCAGATCGGCACGCTGCTCGGCGGCGCGGTGATCACGGAATCGATCTTCGCGTGGCCCGGGATGGGCAAGCTCGTCGTCGACGCGATCTTCTTTCGCGACTTTCCCGTGGTGCAGACGATCCTGATCCTGTCCGCGACGATCTTCGTGGTCATCAACCTGCTCGTGGACCTGCTCTACACGGTCCTCGATCCGCGCATTCGCTACGGATGAGGCGCCTGCCGCGCCATCCGATGATCGTCGTCGGTGGCCTCATCCTGATCGCCATCGTCGCCGCCAGTGCCGCCGCGCCATGGCTGGCACCCGCCGATCCGGTGAAGCCCTCGTTTGCGCAGCGGCTCACGCCCCCTCGGGGTCTCGGAGGCGCCGCCGCGCATCCGCTTGGCACGGACAACCTGGGCCGCGACATCCTCGCGCGTGTCCTGTACGGCGGCCGCCTGTCGCTGGCGCTGGCCGCGGGCGCGGTGGTGCTCGCCGGCGGCGTCGGTGTCGTGCTGGGCCTGCTGGCCGGTCTCGCCGGCGGCCGCGTCGATGACCTTCTGATGCGGCTGGCCGACGTGCAGCTGGCATTTCCCGTGATCATGCTGGCGATCGCGATCGTCGCTGTCGTGGGGACGAGCCCGGCGGCCCTCGTTGGCGTGCTGGCGGTCTCGGGCTGGGTGCTCTACGCGCGGACGGTGAGGGCGGCGGTGCTCACGATCCGGGAGACCGAGTACGTCGAAGCGGCGCGCACGCTCGGCGCCGGCAACGTGCGGCTCGTCACCCGCCACATCCTCCCCAACACGCTGGCACCGATCCTGGTCCTGTGCTCGAGTCAGTTTGCGACGATGGTGCTGCTCGAGTCCGGGCTGTCGTTCCTCGGGCTCGGATTGCAGCCGCCGCAGCCGTCCTGGGGCCTCATGCTCGCCGAGGGACGCGACTATCTCTCCAACGCCTGGTGGCTCGCGACGATGCCGGGCATCGCGATCTCGCTCGTCGTGCTCGGCGCGAACCTGCTCGGCGACGGTCTGCGTGACCTGCTCGACCCGAGGCTGCGGGATTGACAGCGGGCGTCCGCTCGGCTCACAGTCTCCGCGTCGCAGGGAGGGCGTCATGGACGGAACCAGACGGCGATTCCTCGGCCGAGCCTTGGCGGCGCTCGCGGCGAGCGGACTGCTGGCGCGTCGAACGAATGACGCGGCCGCCGCGGAGCCGCCGTACGTGCCGGCCTCGATGAAATCGCCGGGCGCGGGGTTCAACGACTACGGCATGCCGGCGAAGTACGAGAGCAAGGTGACGCGGACCTTGGGCCGCTCGCAGCCCGGCACGACGGGCAGCGGAGCCATTCGCACGCCGCTGGAGGCGCTCGAGGGCACGATCACGCCGAGCGGGCTGCACTTCGAGCGGAGCCACAGCGGGGTGCCGGACATCGATCCCGCGAAGCACCGGCTGCTCATCCACGGGATGGTGCGGCGGCCGCTGGTCTTCACCGTCGATGCGCTGCTGCGCTATCCGATGGTGTCGCGCGTGCACTTCATCGAGTGCGCGGGCAACAGTCAGCTGCTCTACCAGCCGACACCGCCGACCCTCACCGCCGGGCAGACGCACGGCCTCGTCTCCTGCAGCGAGTGGACGGGCGTGCCGCTGCGCCTGCTGCTCGAGGAGGCGGGCGTCGAGCGCGGCGGCACGTGGATGCTCGCCGAGGGCGCCGACGCCGCGGCCATGAGCCGCAGCATTCCGATGGCCAAGGCGCTGGACGACGCGCTCCTCGCGCTGTTCCAGAACGGGGAACGGCTGCGGCCGGAGAACGGCTATCCGGTGCGCCTGTTCCTGCCCGGCTGGGAAGGCAACATGAGCGTGAAGTGGCTGCGCCGTCTCAAGGTGGTGCCGGCCCCGATCATGACCAAGGACGAGACGTCGCGCTATACAGATCTCCAGGCCGACGGCAAGGCGCTGATGTTCACGTACCCGATGGAGGTGAAGTCGCTGATCACGCATCCCTCGCACGGCATGACGCTGGCGGGCGCCGGTCTCTATCAGATCTCGGGCCTCGCATGGTCCGGTGAGGGGACGATCCGCAGCGTCGAGGTGAGCAGCGACGGTGGGCGCTCATGGCTCGCGGCGACGCTCACCGAGCCCGTGCTGCCGCGCGCGCTCACGCGCTTTCGCCTGCCGTGGCGCTGGGACGGCGGCGCCACCGTGCTGAAGTCGCGCGCGATCGACGACGCCGGCAACGTGCAGCCCGAGCGCGAGAAGTTCATCGCCGAGCACGGCACCAACGCGATCTTCCACTGCAACGCGATCCAGGCCTGGAGCGTCGCCGCGACCGGCGAGGTGAAGCATGTCTACGCGTGAGCTCGCATGCGCGGCGCTGGTCCTCGTTGCGGCGGGCTGTGCCGCGCCAGCCCGGGTGGAGACGCCGAACCTCGGCCGACCCGCGACGGCTGCGGAGATCGCGGGCTGGGACATCAGCGTCGGACCCGACGGGGTCGGCCTACCTGCGGGAAGCGGAACGGCGCTGAAGGGCGCGGCCGTCTACGAGCAGAAATGCCAGGCGTGCCACGGCGCGAAGGGCGCCGGCCAGCCGAACGATCGGCTGGCCGGCGGCCACGGCACGCTGGCGAGCAAGACGCCGGTGCGCACGATCGGCAGCTACTGGCCATACGCGACGACGGTGTTCGACTATGTCCGCCGCTCGATGCCCTACACGCAGCCGCAGTCGCTCAGCGACGACGAGGTGTACGCGGTCACCGCGTATTTGCTCCAGCTCAACGGCATCATCGGCGAGCCCGACGAGATGAACGCGCAGACGCTGCCGAAGGTGACGATGCCGAACCGCGGCAACTTCGTCATCGTCTACCCGCGGCGCGCGCGGTAGCCGCGCTCAGACCTGCTCGAAGGTGCCGCGTGGCTGGCCCTCCATGTTGCGGCCCTCGATGCGGATGAGCCGCGTCGGACCGTCGCGTCGCGGCGAATGGATGTCGCCCTCGTTGTAGAGCTTCGCCATGCCGGGCTTCAGCGGGTAGGCGCGAAGATGGCGCACCTTGCCCGGCTTGCCGTCCTTCGCCGGCTCGACGAGTTGCCAGTCGCTCATGATCGTCTCGCCCTGGGCCTGGCCGTAGATCGCCCAGTACTTGCCGTGATCGTGCGGCTGGCTCTCCTTGGCTCCGTGATTGACGTGGGCGAGGATGCAGAAGCCGAGCTGCGGATCTTCGTAGAGGATCTTGCGCTCCGGCACGTCGTCGCCGAGATGCTTGGCGACGAACGCGCGGTCGGTCAGCACCTCGCGCAGCAGCGCGCAGACCTTCTCGCGGCCCTGCGCATTGTTTTCCGCGGCGAGGATGCGGTGGGCGGCGGCGGCGAACGACTCGAGGGTGTGGGTCACGGTCAGCCTCCTTCGCGGTGGATGGACGTCGGCTCGGCCAAGGCGGTGAGCCGGTCGACGTCGAAGTCCTTGTAGAGGTCGAGACAGAACAACTCGGGCGCGGCGCGGTACGGGACGGGCGCGTCCAGCAGATGGCGCAAGCTCGCGATCGCCTGCCGACTCGTCACGGCCGCGAGCGCGCGCGGCTCGAGCGCCGCCGCCACCAGGGCGACGAGCTGGCTGCGAAGGCCACGGGTCTCGACGCGCACGCCGTTGTTGCCGCCTGCCATCGTCCGCGCCCAGCGTGCCACAGCCAGCAGCTGGCTCGCCTGGATTCCGAGCCCGCGCTCGCCGAGCATCGAGAGCAGCATCTGGTAGTTCGCGCCCGTCTTGTGCGGGCGCACGGTGGGATCCACGCCCAGCTCTGCGCCCGGTGAGGCCGGCTGCTCGGGAACCATGTCGCCGAAGAATATTAGATTCACGGCGACGACCTGGCCGCCGCGGGTGAGGGCCTCCGCCACGAGGTCGGCGGCGGCGGCACGTCCGTCGTCGTGCAGCACGATCGTCACGGGCGCATCCGTGCGGGGCGTCTGCGGTCTGAACCACACGGCCGTCGCCCCGAGCGCGCTGTCGAGGTCCAGGCGGTAGGACAGCGTGTCCGCGGTGTCGGCGCGCGCGCTCCAGAGCGGCCATGCACGAGTCACACGCGAGGGGTGATAGCGCACGACGTCGGTCAGCCGCGCGCGCTCGAGCACGCGGTCGGCGGACGGCGCGCGGCGTGCGCGCGCGGCGAGCGCCTTCGCGACGCCGAGGATCGTCAGATTGTCGCGCGGCACGCCCACCGTCAGCGCGGCGGCGTCGGCGCCCGGCTCGCCGATGGCGAGCGCGTCGTCGGGCGCGCGCAGGCCGAAGTGCTGCGCGAAGAAGCGATAGGCGGCGCGGCGGTTGTCGCGCTCGTAGTTGTGGGTCCCCGGGTCGACGTTCTCGTGCCAGGCGAGGTTGCCGGCCTTGCCGTAGAGCGCGAAGAACGGCTTGACCGCATCGTGGATGTACGGCTTCACGCGCCCGGCGCGGAAGCAGCACTCGTCGTTGGCGTTGTGGATCAGCAGCGTCGGCCGCGGCGCGCGCATGGCGATGAGCTGCGGATAGTCGAGGGTGCGGCCGAGATCCGTCGCGTTTTCTTCGATCTCGTCGGTCTCGGAGGGATGCGTCAGCGTCGTGTCGAGAGAGCCCACCCCCGCGACCTCCGCCACCACGGCCACGCGCTCGTCGAGCGCACCGAGCACGACGCTCTGCCAGCCGCCGCCCGACAGCCCGGTCACGCCGATCCGGCGGCGATCGACCGAAGGCAGCTGCGCGAGATGATCGAGCGACCGCCGCATCGCGAGGTAGAACAATCCAAGGGCGTGGGCGCCGGCCGCCTCGAGGTGCGCCGCGAAGTCGTGCGCATTCTGGGGGTGGGCCAGCTCAGCCGAAGCCGGGCCAGTCGGCGTGAGCGCGATGATGCCCAGCTTCGCGAACGCCACGCACCGCTGCTGCGCGTGGAGGATGCCTTTGCCGCCGTCCTCGTGCCCGACGACGTTCAGCACGGCCGGCGCGGGCCTGGTGCGCGACACGGGCTCGCACACGATCGCCGGCGCGAGCATTCCGGGCACGATCTCGTACCGGAGCTTGCGAATGCGATATCGCGACGACGTCATGACGACGCCGAGCTCTTCCACGGCGGGCGGCGCCGTGACCCACTCCCGCGGCCAACCGTGGAACACGATCTCGTCCAGAACGTGGCGGCGCAAACGCCCGGCGTCGCGGGACCAGTCGGCCTCGACCTTCGGCGCGGGCAGGGGTGCCGCGCGGGTGGCCATGTACTGGATCAGCTGGTGGGTGGTCACCGCGCGCGGCTGCAGCTCGGCCTGCAGGGCTGCCGCGACGTGCTCGGCCACGGGCGGCCCGGCATACGCCGCCGCCGCCACCATCGGGACGCTGAGGACCGCGAGCGCGCGGCGCATAGGGCGACAGCATAGCCAAGGTTCCGTCCACCGACCAGCTGACACGGGTTGTACGTTTTACGCGGCCGGGCGAAAAGGAGTTCGTGAAGCGGGCACGTGCGTCCGCTAGAATCATCGCGTGGCTGACGGAGGACAACGCCGGGCCCTCATCACCGGCATCACCGGACAGGACGGGTCCTATCTCGCCGAATTCCTGCTCGAGAAGGGCTACCACGTCGTGGGTATGGCCCGCCGCGCGTCGACGGAATCGTTCGAGCGCATCGCCCACCTGCGCGACCGCATCGAGATCCGCGAAGGCGATCTGCTCGACCAGCTCTCGCTGATCACATTGCTCCACCACGTCGATCCCCACGAGGTCTATAACCTCGCGGCGATGTCGTTCGTGCCGACATCCTGGGAGCAGCCGATCCTCACCAGCGAGGTGACCGGGCTCGGCGCCACGCGCCTGCTCGAAGCGATCCGCGTGGTCGATCGCGCCATCAAGTTCTACCAGGCGTCGTCGTCCGAGATGTACGGCAAGGTCCGCGAGACACCGCAGAACGAGCTCACGCCGTTCCATCCGCGCAGCCCGTACGGCGTGGCCAAGACGTACGCGCACTACATCACCGTCAACTATCGCGAGTCGTACGGGATCTTCGCCTGCTCGGGCATCCTCTTCAATCACGAGTCTCCGCGGCGCGGCAAGCAGTTCGTCACGCGCAAGGTCACCGATGCGGTCGCGCGGATCGCGGCCGGCCGCGCGCGGGAGCTGCGGCTGGGGAATCTCGATGCCAAGCGCGATTGGGGATTCGCGGGCGACTACGTGCAGGCGATGTGGCTGATGCTCCAGCAGCCGCGGCCCGACGATTACGTCGTCGCTTCGGGCGAGACCCACTCCGTCCGCGAGCTCTGCGAGATCGCCTTCGGCCACGCGGGGCTCGACTGGCAGAAGCACGTGGTCGTCGATCCGACGCTGGTGCGGCCCGCGGAGGTCGATCTGCTCATCGGCGACGCCGCCAAAGCCCGCCGCGTGCTCGGCTGGGCCCCGAAACATTCCTTCCGTGATCTGATCGAGATGATGGTGGACGCCGACATGGCGTCCGTGCGCGGCCACTGACGTTACGGCGCGTCAGCGGCGGGCGCCGAAGCGGCGCGTCCCTCCCGAACGATCCACGGCATCGTCGCGCTCGTCGGGCCGTGCACGCCGGACCGTGTCGTCGCGCTCCTCGGAGTGCGCACGGCGCCGTGAGGCCGCGGGGTCGCCGCGACGTTCGACCACCGCGCTCCGTTGCCGCTGCAGCATCTCCGCGCGCGCGGACGGGTGAGCGCCGAGCTGCGGGGCGACGTGGGCGGCGCGCGCGTCATGCGTGAAGGCGCGCTCCTGTCCACCGTCCCGAGGCCGGCCCGGCACCTCGGCGAGGTCGGCAACGTACGACAGGCGCTCGCGTAGCGCACGGCGGATCTGACCGAAGCGCGGCGCGTGAGGCGGTCCGGAGACACGCACGGTGTGGCCGACGGGGAGCTGCGTCGTCTGCGTGGAGTTGGAGCGCGGCGCGATCGTGATCGGCCGGTGCGCCTCGAGCACCGTGACGTCCGAATCGCTGCCGCTGACTTCGGCCACGACGAGGCTGCCGCGAATGCCGGTGATCGTGTTCGGCGTCAGCAGCTCGGCGACCTCGCCGGCGCGCAGCCCGCCCTCGTGCACCTTGAAGGCCAGCGTGCCGCTCTCGAGGTCCACGCGCGTGCGCATCGGATCGTCGGTGATCGTCACGATGGAGCGCTCGCGGATCGTGATGGTGACGCGGCCTCCCATCAGCACGCGGATCACCGAGCGCTGGGCGGTCTCGATGCGATCGCGCACGTACACCTGGTCGCGGACCTTCGCGGGCGCCCGCTCGGCCCGCACCGCATGCGTGATGGTGCCTTCGCCGACCAGCGCCGCGATGGCGCCGATCGGCTGGCTCTGCGCGTGCGCGAGCGAGGGCAGCGCGATCAGCAGCGAAACGACGACGGCGGCGTGTCGCACGAAAGATGCTCGACCGCATACGCAGTGCCAGACCGCTAACTATCCGATCTTCTTCGTATTCGGCGGTCGCGCAACCACGGGACGGTCAGAATGGTGAAGGGCGCCTGGTGAGAATTTCCCCGGTCAGTGCCACTCGTTCGCCCGGCGCGCGGCGGCCTCGGCCTCGCGCGCGCGGCGTTCGGCGCGTACCCGCGCCTCGTTGAGCAGGCTGATCGCGAAGCCAACCGCGATGAACAGCAGGAGGCCGGTCGCGTCCTGGATATCGTGAATGCGCAGCGAATAGAGGGGCGGCAGCCAGAGGTACGTCAATGCCACGGCGGCGAGCACGGTGGCCACGACGCCGGGGCCAAAACCCCCGTACCAGCCCGCCGCGATGATCGCGGGATAGAAAAATAGATAGGGATGCGCCAGGCTCAACTGGGGAATCACGAACCACCGCATGAGGACGACGATGCTGACGAGGGCGAGACTCGCCGCGTAGCCGGTCACGATTCGGTGCGTTCGGCCGATTGATCGCCGGCGGCGTCCGAGGGCTCGAGCGAGGGCTCCGCGGCCATCTTCGTCGGTCGCCGGTCCTCGCTCAGGTCGAACCCGCTCGCCTCGAGTCCCCAGCGCGTGACCTCACCGACGAGGTCGTCGGTCGCGCTCAGACGCTGGCTGAACTCGCGCACGAGCGCGGTGAAGAACGCCAGCCCCGCCTGCGGATTGCGCTCGACGACGGCCGTCAGCGTGTCACGGTCGAGCACGAGCAGCTCGGTGTCGACCTCCGCCTGTACCGTGGCCGAGCGCTGCAGGCCGCCGAAGAGGTTCATCTCGCCGAAGAAGTCGCCGGGACCCATGCGGGTGAGCACCTTGTCGACGTTGCGCGCCACGGACTTCGAGATCAGGAGCCGACCCGAGAGCACGAAGTACATCTCGTTGCCGACCTCGCCCTCGCGGAACAGCAGCTGACCGGCCTGCAGCGCGCGCCAGGTCATGCGCGAGGCCAGCGCCTCGATCTCCTCGGCGCTGAACGCCCGGAAGACTTCGAGCATCCGCAGCACCGCGATCGTCGCCGGCGCGGCGCTGCCGGCGCGCGGCACCGCCGGGCGGCTGGCCGGCACGATCGCGAAGCCCAGCGCCTCGAGGTCGAGCGTGATCGCGCGGGTTCGACGGTCCGGGACGGGGCGCGTCTCGGCGTCGGCCTCGCGACGGTCCATGACGACCCGGACCCCTTCGAGCTCGGCGCACTGCCGCGACAGCGACTCGAAGACCTCCGGGCGATTGCGGGCGACGATGAGCACGAGCTCCATCGTTCCGATACTATCGCAGCCGGTCGCCGCCCCGCGTGAGCTCGTCGAGGAACTTCACCACCTCGGCGTTGATCTGCTCGACGTCGGCCGGCCGGAAGCCCCCGGCCGCCATGTGGCCGGTGACCGAGTCGGGATTGATCGTCACCGTGCGGACGTCGCGGATGTGGCGCGCCGCCTCCAGGGCCTCCCACTCGGGATTCAGCAGGTCTTTGACGCCCGTCATGATGAGGGTCCGGGCCTTGATGGAGCCCAGCGCTCGGACATAGTCGCCGTTCATCCCGGGCGTGGCGCCGACGTCGTGGCTCTCGTAGGCCCAGGATTGATAGATGTAGTCGTTCGGATCGAAGGTGTTGAGGCTCGCGTCTTCCTGGGCTTTCAGCCATGGCAGCACGTCGAGCGGCCGCGGAAACTGCTCGCGATACCACTCGGGGCTCCGCGCGGCGGCGAAGCCGACGATGTCGCGCCAGAGGCGCACGCCCCCCGCCGGCATGCTCGTGTAGTTGCCGTTGTTCCACGCGGGATCGAGCATGATCGCCTTGCGGCTGGCGTCGACGATGAGAACGCTCCACGCGGGCGTGCGCGCGAGCGGCACGAGCGCGACGAGACCGTCCATGACGTCGGGATGCGACACGCCCCACTGCAGCGCCTGCATGCCGCCCATGGAGGGACCGACCACGGCCACCACGTGCTCGATGCCGAGCTTGTCCTTCAGCAGGCGGCGCTGCGACTCGACCATGTCGCGCATGCCGAACTTCGGAAACTGCATGCGCGGCTGGGCTCGGCTGTTGCTCGGCGACGTCGTCAGCCCGTTGCCGATGGCGTCGGTGGCCACGACGAAGTACTTGCTGGTGTCCAGCGCCTTGCCGGGCCCGATGAGGAAGTCGAGACGGTGATGGTTGCCGGTGAGCGCGGTGACCATGAGGATCGCGTTCGACTTCTTCGCGTTCAGCGTGCCGTGGGTGACGTACGAGATCGCGAAGTCCTTGATGACCTCGCCGCTCTCGAGCTTGAGGTCGCCCATGGCGTAGGTCTGGTGCGGCGGATCGCCGGGCTTGTGCGCGGCGGCGGGGGATGCGGCGAGGAGCACCAGCACGAAGGCGAGCAGACGGCTCATCGTGGACCTCCCATCGGCGACCTCCATGTTCCCATCGGTGACCTCCATATAATCGGTGACCTCCATATATAGGTGCGCGTGGCGGAAGTGGCGCGAATTGTAGCAAACCACGTATAGTAATCGGGTTATGCCCGATCGCGACGTCCCGCGCGTGCTGGTCGTCGACGACGACGCGCGGGTACGACGATTCCTCACGAGCGCGCTCGGCGCCGCGGGCTTCGCGGTGACCGCCACCGGGATCGGCGCCGAGGGCCTGCGACTGGCCGACTCGCGGCCGGATCTCATCGTGCTCGACGTCGAGCTTCCCGACCTCTCGGGCCGCGAGGTGTGCCGCCGACTCAAGGCGGCCGAAGAGACCGCGGCGATTCCCGTGCTGATGCTCTCGGGCGTCTTCACCGACGTCGCCGATCGCAGCCAGGCGCTCGAGGACGGCTCCGACGCCTATCTCACCAAGCCGGTGACGTCGCGTGAGCTCGTGGCGATGGCGCGCGCGCTGCTACGCACCGCCCGCGCGGAGCGGCGCAGCCACGAGCACGAGCGCGCGGCCGAAGCGCTGCGGCGCCGCGTCGCGCAGAGCAAGGCGATGGTCGACGTCGCGCGCTCGATCACCGCGTCGCTCGACCTGCAGGGTGTGCTCGATCGCATCGTGGATGAGGCCTGTCTGTTGCTGGGCGCGCGCCGCGTCGGCATTGCGGTGCTCGAGGGCTCCGAGCCGGGGCCGAACATCCGGTTCCGCGCCGTGCGCGGCCTGTCGTCGGCGTTCGCGCAGCGGCTGCGGCCGCTGTCGTGGCGGGACGGCACGACACCGATCGCCATCCAGGAGCGGCGCCCGGTGTGGACCGCCGACATCCTGACCGATCCCGCGATCGAGCTGACGCCGCCCACGCGCGCCGTCATCGAGTCGGAGGGTTACCGCGCGGTGTTGTCGGTGCCGCTGCTCGCCGGCGACCGGCCGCTCGGCGCCATCGTCGTCTATCGCGATCTCGTCGGGCCGTTCTCCGAGGACGACATCGACATCACCCAGGTGTTCGCCGCCCAGGCGGCGGTCGCGCTGGAAAACGCGGATCTCTACCGGCGCGCTTCCGAGCGGGCGGACAAGCTCACCACGCTCAGCGCCCTGACGCGCTTGATCACCGGCGCGGCCGCGAGCCGCGAGGTCTTCGGCGCCGTCGCGGAGGCGGCCGTGCGGCTCCTGACCGCGCGCGCCAGTCAGGTCTGGGTCAACGATCCCGCGAGCGGCATGCTGCGCATCGAGGGCACCGTGTCGGTGGATCCGGTACTCGGCGAGCACCTCGCCAGGTTCAAGGCCATCTCCCACGGCGACGGCCTCACGGGCTCCGTGTTCGCGACGCGCCAGCCGTTGTTCGTGCGCGATCTGCGAGCCGAGCCACGGTTCCTGAACCAGGGCATCGTCGCCGAGGGGCACGTGAGCGCGTACGCCGGCATCCCGCTCGTGGCCGCCGAAGGCGCGGCCATGGGGGTGCTGTCGCTGCTGTTCGGCGAGCGCGGCGACTTCGCCGACGAGGAAAAAGAGCTCGTGCGGTTGCTGGCCGACCAGGCGGCCATCGCCATCGTGCAGGCGCAGCT
>Ga0066695_10000177_pt1 | contig 16006 bp, 21 predicted proteins | sample GraSoiAngelo_144_FD_66452 | JGI IMG/M metagenome (GOLD analysis project Ga0066695, IMG submission 66452) | Grasslands soil microbial communities from the Angelo Coastal Reserve, California, USA - 14_1009_02_40cm | ecosystem: Environmental > Terrestrial > Soil > Grasslands | place: USA...
CCCCCCGGCATCTTCGCGCCGGCCATCGCCGCGACGGGGTCCATGCCGCGCAGCCGCATCCACGGCTTGTAGAACAACAGCGGGCTGTACCAGAGCCAGCCCAGGACGAACACGGCCACGGCCGCCACCAGCACGGCCACGTAGTTCACGGGCAGCATCGCTCACTCGCTCCTTTCAATCTAGGCCTACCAGACTTCGCCAGGACGCCACTCCACCGACAGGGGCACGTCCAGGTCGAGTGCTGGTGTCCGTGGCAGGGACAGAATCATGACGCGCTCGTCCGGCGTTGCCACCACGGCCCCGTCCTTTCTGGCCGACAACGGCCCACGCCAGAAGCGCCAGCCGAGGCGCGCATAGAGACTGTCTGTCGCAGGACAGAGCGCCGCCAGGTCGTACTCGGCGACCAGAGGCACAAAGTGCTCCAGGAGCGCACTGGCATACCCCTGCCCCTGCCCGGATGGCGCGGTGGCCACCATTTCCACGTAGGCCGTCCTCAGCACCTTCTGCCCAGCCGGCTGCAACCCGCGCGTCACCCACATGAGATGAGATACCAGCACACCGTCTCGCAGCCCGAGGAGATGATCGCCGGCGCCAAGGGAAACGAAGAAGGGCGCCGTGGCGGTGCCGTAGGCCGCGTCGCAGAGGGCACGGACGGCGGCGGCCGACGCGCCCATCAACTCGGACGAGCGGCGATGCTCGATGATCAGCGGGGCCGGCACGAAGCAGAGCTAAAAGACGTAGGGAATGAGCCGTTTTCGGGTGCGCATGAACTCGCGATACGGTTCACCCACCGTCTTGAGCAAGACGCGCTCCTCGACCGCAATGCGGTAGCTGTAGGCCGCGAGGGAGCCGACGACCAGCAGCGCCGTACTGGCCCAGCTTCCCAACGCCAACCCGGCGCCGGCATTCATGACGATGCCGGCCGTGTACGATGGATGGCGCAGCAGCGTGTAGGCGCCCGACGTAACGATGCGCTGCCCCGCGCGGGCCTGTACGTCGCCGGTGAAGGAGGCGCCCAGCAGCCGCCAGCAGTGCCGGCGCAGCAGACTCCCGGCGGTCACGAACACCAGGCCGACGATGAAGACGCTGATCTCCCAATGCTTCGGAAACCGGAGCGCCGGCACCCAGGCGAGTGGCCAGGCGACGAGGAAGGCGATCCCCATGGCGTTGACGATGACGCGATACGACCCCGCGTCAGGCGAATCGGCGCGGCGCACCGACTTCCCCGCCCGGCGCACGATCTGGAACTCGGGCCAGAAGGCCCAGGCGAAGATGGCCCAGAAGATGAATGCGTAGGGGACGACGAACGGCAGTGGGGTCATCGCCGTCGCAGAAACACGTGCGTCGCGCGCTCGCCGGCCACGTGCTTCATGTCCGCCGGTCTTCCCGTGCCTTGGTGAGTAGACGCTCCGCGAAATCGAGACGCTCCTGGGCCGCGGCGAGCTCCTGTTGGACGTCCTGGAGACCACTTTCCAGGGCCTCGAGCCGTGCGGTGACGTCAGCCGATGCGGATTGTGGACGAGCGGCACGCAGCCGAACGACTTTGATCACCGCGAGCGCCGGGATCCCCACGAGAATGAGGAGGGCGGCAAGAAACACAGCAGGTTCCATGTGGCCTTCTGGTTCACGTAATGTGCGAGAACATCGGGCCAAGGGCGCCGTCAAGGTTACACGCGAAATCTGAGGACGAAAGCACCCAGGTGAAACAACGAGCGCGAGTCACGGGCCGGCCGGCGGGGGTCCCGGAAGCGCTCGCTCCGACGAGATCGTCAGCCTGAACGCGTCCGGGTCCCGCAACCGGAACACGCGCGCCCCCCAGGGCATGTCGGCCGGCTCCGACTCGAGCCTGCCGCCGCGCTCCTTGATCCGCTTGGCAATCTCGTCGATGCTCTGGTTCGTCGTGATCTGCAGCGAGAACCCCTCGCCCTTGACCCGGTCCCATCCCTTCGCTCCGTCGTCCTGATTGATCAAGATCCGCACGTCCCCCGCCTTCAGCGAAACCGCTCTGAGCTTTCCCTCGCGCTCGTGCTTCCGGTCGATGGTGAAGCCCACGACATCGCGGTACCAGGTCAGGCTCGTCTGAAGATCCTTCACGGTCAGGGAGGCCGAGAGGGTGCGGGCATGGAAGGGTTCAGGCTCCGGACCCTTGGTGGCGCCGGTCGGGACGGATGATTTAGTGCTCATGGGATCTCCCGTAGGAAACGAAAGCGCGACCGCCTGCAAGCGCTGGTGAGGCGGCGCGCCCGCACGCCGACAGCTTCAGGCGCGTGTTAAGGAGCACGACTATGGCCGGAAGAGTGCGCCCTGCGTCTCGCCGTGCTGCGTGTCGATGTCATACCGCTCCTCCGCGCGCCGGAGATCGGCAACGAGAGGCTGGGCTACCGCCTGAACGAGGCCTGCAATCAGCTCGCAAGAGGGAGCCGTAACACCCATGATCGCTTGCCAGACTCGTGTCGCTCCGGTCACCGCGATCCTGCGATGCCCCTGTTCATGGACCTCTAGCGCATGGAGGAAGCGCTCCCACTCTGCCACGACCGTTTGCTTCGTGTACGCCGGAGGGGCCCACATGGGAGTGAGCATGGTGGTTTGCAGGTACACGTTTGCCTCGACGACCTTACACCCGGAACTGTCAGCGGTGGAGCGGGTGTCCCAATGGAGACTCCACCGCAGCTGACCGGCGTAGCCATGCCCGCCGGCCCGAGGCACTCCGAGTCGCAATGTCGTGCGGACTGCCGAGACATCCCCGGCCGTGATGCGCCACGTCTCCACGCGTTCGTCAACGTGCACACCAGCCGGCGGTCGAGGATCGGTGCTGTCGTATCGACCCACGGACGATGACGCGCATGCGTCGAGCAGCAGCGATCCGTATACAAGCCAGTGAGTGATGTCAGCCTTCCAGGTCCTGGCCGAAACACAGGCGGTACCCGTTGCAATCCTCAATGTCAAAATCGCGGCAGCCATAGGGTTGGTCGCAGATATCCCGGGCGATCTTCACGCCCCGCGCCTTGAATTCAGCATTGAGCGCATCGGCATCGTCGATCCAAATGTAGGTGTCCCACGCCCCGCCCTCCGGATCAACGACGTGATTCGGGCGCATCGCTCCAGCAGTTTCCAGCTGAGCCAACATGATGACGACGCCGTTGCGCTTGACCATACAAAACGATGGTGGGTCATTCCAGAAACGTTCATAACGGAACCCCAGTTTGTCCCGGTAATAGTTCGCCGTGCTGACCACGTCAGCGACGATGAAGTACGGGGCACTGGTCCAGCCTTGGCGGTCCTTCACGACGTTGGCGGCCATGTTTTTTGCGCTACCCCAAGGGGTCGTTCGGCTTTGGTCGTTCACAAACAGATGACTGTCTTGGGCGTTGGCGGCGTCGGCTTCAGGCCCGTGTTACGCGGCTGGACGCCCAAGGGCCAACCGGACTTGACTCAGGTGATGTTCGTTATGAGCGGCGACCTTCTCGAATTCATCCCGCAACGTGCGCACGCCGTCGACACTATGCACCCACTCAAGGTGGCCGCTCCGCTCATAGTGCACACCCGCATAGTAGATGATGGCGTTGCGCACCGACGCATAGACCTGCCGGGAGAGGTCCAACGGCACGCGAGAATAGTCGAGTCCCTTCGCCCACGCATCCTGATCCATCACCCATAGGACCGGACGAGGCTCGCTGAGCACGCGACGGATGCGATCAAAGAAGACGGTCTCGCTGTCGGAGAGGTGGTGCAGGATATAGCCGACTGACCACTTGCCAGGCGCGTAGGTGCGCGCCAGGTCCCCACGGTTGAGCGAGAAGCACTGCAGCGTCTCGTCCCGAGTCCGTTCCAGCTCTTGAATAAGGTGCGTGCGCCCTCCAGCCGGCTAACGGGGCGCGCCTAGGGTGCGGCGCGCTGAAGACAAAGTAGTCATACACTATTCTACACGCGCCACCAGCTTCAAGCGCTGGTTCGGCCGCATGCCATCCTCTATCCGCGCCCGTCGTAGAAGTTCGGTCGACCTCGAATTGCTAAGAGGGCGTGCACCGCCAGCTCAACGCCGATGAGCAGGAACCCTCCGTACCACCATAGCCTCAGCGGCGGGGCCTCGATGGGTAGGGCGCGCGCCGTGGCGGCCATGCCCACATAAAGCACTATCCCACCACTCAACCACACCAGCAGCCGCGCTCCTGCTTGCGTCAGGCGTCCCTGTGGAATTCGTGCCCGAAGGCCGTTCAAGAACGCGAGTTCGATGTAGTGCCCACCCAGGGAGAACCACAAGGCGAGGGCGGCGAGGGGGAGGAGCAGCTTTGGCTCATGTCTTTGGAGTGCGAGCACCGCGCCCACGACGCCGGCAAGCGCCACGGTCCTCGCCAACGTGCGGCGAAATGGCTCTTCGAACCTGGGCCAACTGGTACTCGATGGCATGCTGCCTAAAGGGCGCGCTTAGACTGCGGCGCGCTGAAGAGAGAGTCGTCATTCAATCTTCTACACGCGCCGCCAGCTTCAAGCGCTGGTTAGGCGCCACGTTACGATTTGCCGAGCGCCCTCGCCAGTAAGTCGGGGAACGTAGCCCAGCTGCCGATGATCTGCACCGCGGGCGCGGCCGCACCCACGGCACCGCGCGGGCAGTACCACAACGGGAGCAATCCCGCCGCCGACGAGCCGCGTACGTCGTGTTCGTGCGAATCGCCGATGAACCATAGACCACGGGGCGGCTCCCCGAGCCGCGCCGCCGCGATTGCGAAGAGACGCGGATGCGGTTTGCGGAGTATATAGTCGGCTGATGCCATGACAAACCGGTGCGAGCCGCGCAGCCCGCTCAGCGCGAGCTGACGTTCGATCGTTTGCCCGCTGAACATGGTGTTGCTCAGCACGGCCCAGGGAATGTTGGCGCGCTCCAAAGCTTCAAGCGCCGCGTTGATGTCAGGTTCCAGCTCCCAGGCCGTCGCGGCGCTCCAGAACGCCCATTCCACGTCCTCCGGTTGGACGTCGAACTCAATCCCGAGTGGGCCATACACCAAGCGCCCAATCGTGGCAGGCGGCGGTTCGAGAAGCGCCGTGCGACGCCGCGGCTCCAAGTCGTTCATGACCTCGGTCATCGCAGCCGCCAGTTGTGTTGGCGTGCAGCCGGCCTGGTCACGCGCGAGCGCCAGCACCGCCGCGGCGCCGGCCTCGAGGTTCACGGGCCCCTCACGCAGCAGTGTGTCACCGAAGTCGAAGAGCACACCACGTGGAGCGGTAAGCATCGGTTTAGCCAACGTGGCCGCCTAAGGGATCAGCCTCCGTTTGACGCCGCGTCGGGTTCAGCGAATCTTCGTCCGTCAGCGGTGACCCTTGCGAAGGTACCTCGATGAACATCGCACTGCGTTGTGCTCTGCTCTCCTTCACGTTCGCTGTGACGAACGCGCAGGTGCTGTCACCCCAAACCGGGTATGCGACACCGATCCTGGCGGGCATCAGCAATCACGGCCGCACCAAGGGTGAGCCCTATGTCACCGCCGGCGACCGGGCGTACTTGATCGGGGCGCAGGATGGGGATTTCCCGAACATGGGCGATCACGTCCCCGGCGAAATGGGCGGACTGTGGGTACACCCGATCAAGCTCATCGACGGCTTCTGGGCAGACGTCACGGATATCGCAACCGGTCAGGAGGTCGCCCTGTCGGACTGTGCGGAATTCGTCAATTACCCCTATGGCAATCGGTTCAGATACGGTCCGGTGTTGGACAGCTTGGAGATCGAGCGTTTTCAGTTCAGTCCTGATGGCCACGAGGGACTGATCGTGCAGTACATCTTCAGGAACGCCAGCCATCGCAGAAGAGAGCTGCACTTTCGCTTTGCGGTCAAGACCGATTTACGCCCCGTGTGGTTTGCAGATCGACTCGGGATCAAGGACGCGCCCGATACGGTTGCCTGGCAGGCGACGAGGCGTCTCTTCATCGCCACCGACAGCGCCAACCCCTGGTTCGCGGTGTGGGGGGCCACTGATGCTGAAGATGCCGAACCAGTCGCACCGCCGGGGGGGATCCGCACGAGGGGGCTGGGGGTCGCAGCGGCATCCCGATACCGAGTGTCGGTCGACCCGCAGGGCACCGCGACCTTGACGTTCGCCATCGCGGGATCCGCCACGGACCAAGCTGCAGCGATGCGGGAGTACGGCGACCTGGCCAGGAATCACGTGAGCCTCCTCGAGAGAAAGAAGGCCCACTACGCCGCCATCATTGACCGGGCGCGAGTCAGCATCCCCGATCAACGCCTGCAAGAGGTGTACAACTGGGTGCGGGTCAACACGGAGTGGCTGGTCAGAGACGTTCCCGGGATCGGCCGCGGCGTCGGCGGGGGACTGATGGAGTACCCCTGGTGGTTCGGGACCGAAACCTATTCCGTCCAAGCGCTCATCGCGACCGGCGATTTTGATCTCGCCAAGCAAACGCTGCGCCTGTTGCGGGACCAGTCCATCAAGACCAACGGCAACGGCCGCATCGTGCATGAGGTGACGACCAACGGCGTCGTTTCCAATCCTGGCAACACGCAGGAGACCGCGCAGTTCATCCTGACCATCGGCAAACTCTTCGAGTGGACGGGCGATCTGGACTTCGCGCGCGAGATGTACCCGGCGATGAAGGCGGGGATCAGGTGGCTGCTGACCGACATGGACCAGAACCGGAACCTGTTCCCGGAAGGGTACGGGATCATGGAAGTGTATGGATTGAACGCGGAATTGATCGACGTGGCGGTGTACACCCAGCAAGCGTTGCAGGCCACGGCGCGGCTGGCCGAGATCTTCGACGCGCCGGACTCGGCGGCGCGGTATCGGCACCTGGCTACGCAGCTCGAGATGCAGATCAATCAACGCTTCTGGCTCGAAGCAGAAGGTTCCTACGCCGATTTCTTCGGAAGCCGAGCGCAGGCCCTGAGCGCGGCAGACGGCGCGATCCGGCAGATCCGCCTGAAGGGCGAAAGCCGGCTCACCCGCAGCGACACGGCGGTGATGCAATACTACGAGCGCTTGCAGCGGGAATTCGCCGCCGGGCCGGATACGACCAGGGGGTGGATCACCAACCAGAACTGGGTCATCACGACGCCGCTGGAGACGGGCATCGCCCCGCACGCCAGAGCGATCCGATTCTTGGACAAGATTCGCAGCGAACATGTCGGGGAGTACGGGCCGTTCCTGTCCGCGGTCGAACGGCAGGCGATGATGACCATCACGACCGGGGTCCAGGCCGTCTCGGAAGCCAACTACGGGCGCGTCGACGACGCGCTGTGGTATATGGACAAGATCGTGCAGACGTTCAACCGGAAGACCCCCGGTTCGATCGCCGAGATGATGCCCGACGCTGGCTGCTTCACCATCGCCTGGACCAGCTACGGCATCGTGGTGCCGCTGATCGAGCGGGTGTTCGGCATTCAGCCGGATGCGATGGGCAGGACGGTGGTCTTCGAGCCGCAGGTGCCGACCGGGTGGGAGGACATGAGCATCGAGGATCTTCCGATTGGAACCAACATGGTGGCGTTTGCTCGTGCGAAGACGGGCCGGGGCATCGAATACACCTTCGCATCCAGGGACCCCGGGTGGCATTTCGTCTTGAAGCTGAAAGACGTCCCTGGCGTCGGGTACTTTGTGAACGGCAGACCGGTTCCGTTCAGTCCGTCCGGCATCCGGATGAGTGGAAGGACGAATCGGGTGTTGGTGGTTCGGTAGGAGCGGCGATCCGTGGCGTTTCTGGGTTGTTGCCGCGTAACGGGCAGCGCCAAAGCTGCAGCGGTATTCATCATCCTGTTCACCGCGACACGCGGTGCACTTCCATCGTCCAATAGTCCCTGACCCAGGTGATGCCGCGATCGAAGGTGGCATCGGCGCGCCACAGAAACTTGTCCGGCTCGATGGCGAAGTACCGAAACCGGACCAGCATTGGCCCATACCACTCGATCAGTAACCGGTCAGTTCCAGCGCTCCACATGAGCCCTGGCTGCCATGCGCCGATATTGGTGTTGACCCCCTGCATCTCCCAGAGTTTGCGCGTCGGATTGTAGACGCGGTACGTCCACGTCCCGGCGTCCCACGTCGACGCGGCGTCATCCGGCCGCCAGTGGTCTTCAATGAGCGCACCTTGGTCGCCCGTGTGCTTCCTCGTGAAAACCCAATGCCCGGTGAACGGCGGAGCGAACGAGCCATCGCGGCGCCGCGCTTGGAACGTGAATCGCCACGTGCCGATGAGGAAGTCGTAGTCCGCCGGCCCGCTTCTGCCCGTCAGCGTGTCTGTGACGGCGAAGTTGGCACCCACGGTATCCGGCAGCGGGATGGCGCGCGGCACGGACTCCTGGTTCTGTGCGGATGCGACCGTGGTCGTGAGGGCAGATAGGAGCGTGGCGAACTGGACACGACGCATCATGTGGCCTTCCTTCCTGAAGTTCATAGTCCGGATCCTCGGTAGCCCCTACTCCTTGCGGACTCGAAAGAAGGCAAGGACATACCCGTCGGTATCGGTGACCTCGAAGCCCCACAGGCCGTCATCGATGAACGACAACTCTTTCACGAACGACGCCCCCCGCTGCTTGAACTCGTCGAACAGCGCGTCGGGGTCCAGGGTGTAGATGTAGGCATCCCAGCGCGCCCATTCGTGCCGGGTGTGGTTTGGACATGGCAGCACGTCGGGAAGGATCGTCTTGAGCATGATGCCGATCCCGTCCCGGCTCACATGGCCATAGTACACGTCGTCGGGTGGACCCTGGAAGTCCAGCTGGAAGCCGAAGCGCTCGATGTAGTGGGAGATCGAGGCCTGCAGGTCTTTCACGATGAAGAACGGACTGATGGAAGCGAGGTTTTTCGCTGCTTCGGGGCTGGAGTTCATGCCTTGGAGCTCCCGTCGGGCGCCGGGCTCCGCCTCACCGCACCGGCGTCGCGGTGTACGTCCAGGTCCAGCCCGTGGCGGCGTTGACCACGATGATCGACTTGCCGTCTTTGGAGACCGACACGAACTCACCGCCCGCGGATGGCATGGCGTACCACAACGGCGGCGCGACCCCTACCATCATCTCGGCCGCCTCCGTCGTCGCGGTCACCGGCTCCCAAACCTCGCCGCACACTTCCTGGCTGGCCGGGACATTGGGACGGGCACGCGGGAACGCCCCTGCCCCGTACGTGCGCTTGCCCGCCAGCGTCACACCGCCACCGAAGCCCGTCACCGAGACGATGTCCCAGCCCTCGTAGGGGGTCGTTATCCGCGGCGCCGGACACTCCGCAGTCGGTGCCAGGACAACCGTGGCGGGGAAGTTCTTGACGGTGGCCGCCCCGACTAACGCCATCGCGTGCTGATCCCAATTGAACGTGAGCTCCACGCGGTCGGTGACCTTCGCCTTCGCGTCCACGCCCCTGGGACTCTTCATGACCACCAGCTCGCCCGTGAAGTCCCCGGTCATGACATAGTGGACCACCGTGACCGCGGACCACTTGGCCATCACGGCCATGTCGACCGCCTGGGCGCCGAGGGGCGACGCGCTCAGGGAGAGACACCCGATCACCACCACCTCGACGCGAGATCTGCGGCTCATAGACTCCCCCGGCAACCGTGTGAGCCTGTATGCCAAGCCTTCTCGAAGCCGAGCAGGTCGACGGAGAACCGAACCGCAACCTACCCGCGCCGGCAACTGCAGTCGCTGGTTAGGCGGCGGCTAGGGCTGCGGCCGCGTAAGCGCAGGTCGCTTCGTCGTTATCAGAATCACACCACCGCCAGCGTCCGCGCCGTACCGCTGGCGCGCCAAGGCGCCCTTCAGCACCTCAACGGTCTGTACGGTGGAGGGATCGAGCTCCTCGAGCGACTGGTCTGATGCGAGCCGGACACCGTCGACGAGCACAATGGTGCCAGCTGGGAGCTTGCCGGATTGGGGCTTTGCCTTGGCCACAAGACGCTGGGCGTCGGGTCCGGTAATGGGCTTCCCATCGCAGGCCGCGAGGGCGAGGGGAATCAGGAGAGCAAACGCGGTAGCACGCATCAGAGCCTCCAGGGAAAGGAAGGGAGACTACGCAAGGAAGCTGGGAGGAGAATGACGCGGTATCAAGTGTCGCAACGATGCGACGACGAGCCGATCCTTGCCCCAGGTTCATGGCGTGGTTGTGCGAACCGAATCGACAACGATCAAGTACGCATTCCCGGCGGGATAAGGTCCCATCCACCTTGACCTGTTTCCCGATCATGGCGTGAAAGGAGGCCGAGCGGCCGCGGGCGCTGGGATCAAAGCTCAGACGCCGGTGGGCTTCGTACTCCTCAGCAAAGAGGGGGACACTTGCCAGAGCAAGCCCGGTGGCCAGGAGGAGGGTGGTGCGAGGCATCAGAGCTCCCGGTTGTCGGGTTGGGGCCTTAGAGACTCTTCACCTGCAGCACCGCGGTCATAGCAGCGGCAAGAATGAGTTTCATTCTCGCATCCAAACTCCGGTGAATCCACACAATGGGTGCCCGGCCGGCCGCTCCGCTGAAGAACTGCAGGGCGCCAAGCGATTGCCCGTTCTCAACAAACTCATACCCGAGCGCGGGCGGTCCACGCAGATCATAGACGTTCGTATTGGAGCTCGCCGGCGCCAGCACGATGGTTCGCTGGCCGTTGGTCAAGAAGGCGTCGGAATGGCCAGCCGTATTGTCGCCCGTCGTAACGCCCATGAACAACGCCCACGTGTCGGTGGTATCGCGATTGAGGGTCACAAACGCGATGAGGTTGTCCTCCTGCTGCACCAGTTCATCGCGACCGACAGACAAGCCATACGCCAACTCAATGCTGCGGAGCGATTGAATCATCACGTGACGCGCGGCATTGACGGTGGCAGAGTCCGTTGTGTTGCCGGCCAATACAAACGAGAACTTTTCGGTGGATGCGCTCTCCGTCTCGGTGTTGAACAGATTGCCGGTCGTCCGCGTCGTGGTCCAACCCCCTTTGCTCGACACCACCGCGTAGTCCCCCAGACGCCAGCGCGCGATGTGCCCCAACCATTGCGTGCCCTTGTCGACTTTCAGGCGCTCGGCATGGGCCGCCAAGCTGTCACTGATGATGATCGTCTTCTGTGCGACGACCGCCGGCGGGACGGTCAGCAGCCCGGCGAGGAGCCCTATGGCGCGGCAGGTGTTCATGGAGCGGTCCTTTCAGCATCCGGCGTGATCGCCGCTGCCACGTCGCACGCGCGCACGTTGGTGTCGCTTCACGTTCGAGCCAACTGGCGACCGACAGGCGGCGACTGAACTTTATTGCCCTTCTGGCGGCTGCCAGAGCTCAACTTTGTTGCCCTCTGGATCCATGACCCATCCGAACTTTCCATGCTCCGAGTCGTCGGTCTTGTCGAGCACGTCACAGCCCTCTTCGCGCAGCGCTTTGAGAAGTCCTGCGAGGTCTTCGACTCGATAGTTGACCATGAAGGTGGACTTGCTTGGCGCGAAGTGGTCGCCCTCCGCTGAACCCACTGACCAAACCGTGGTCCCCTTGGTCGGGTTGCCTCCCGAGTCAGTCCAGGTGAAGGCTGTTCCACCCCAGTCCTGAACGTCTATTCCAAGGTGCTTCTTGTACCAAGCGCAGAGCGACTTCGGATCCTTGGCGCTCATGAAGATACCGCCGATGCCTGTGACTCTTCGCATTCAGACCTCAGATGTTGGGCTTCAGGCGCTGCTTCGGCTTCAAGCGCTGGTTAGGCGGCGCCCCCTGACTCCTGGAGTTCAATGGTTGCAAGAACCTGCCTGACGAACGCCGATTTCCCCTCTATGTACGCTGGACGGTCGCAGGGAAACTTTTCCGCCAGTGCCAACTTGAGGCGAGCGTATGCCGCCGCGAGCTCCGAATTACCGCGCAGCGCGTCGCGAAATGCCAGCGTAACCCGGTGATGCCGGGAGCCTGGCTCCGCCAGCGAAAGGTGATGCGTCCGCAGTTCGCCGCCAGGGGGCCGACGGAAGTAATGGCGGTCCGGGATCTCTTCCTCTGGACGGAATTCGTAGCCGAGCCCTGCGAGTTGCGTGACCAGTCGCCTGGCATCGTCGAAGTGGGAAACGGAGACAAGCACGTCGAGAATCGGCTTGGCACACAAGCCGGGGACAGCAGTGCTCCCCACATGGTGCACGGCGAGGATCGATGGCCCGAGTGCCGCTCTGAGCTGCGCCGACGCCTCCTCGAAGAGGAGGGGCCACCGCGGGTCGTACGGAACGACAACGACCTCCGTACGCTTCAGCCCGAGGGCTTGTGGAACGAACATGAGGTGATTCGGCGCCGTCTAACGGGGTGCGCCTAAGCTGCGGCGCGCTGATGAAAGATTCATTCCCTAATCGCTCAACGGGTGGGCTCCTCATAGAGTCCGAACTCGTTCCCGACGGGATCCGCGAATATTGCAAATGCGCCCATCCCGGACCCGATAGTCGTACGAGGCGTGAGAACCCGGCCCCCAGCGGCCTCGATACGTTTCAGAGTGTCCGCAATGACATCAACCATGATGTAGGTCCGCGTGCGTTCGTCCGGGGTTCGATCGCTTTCCTTTACCCAAGTCCCGCTCACGCCGCCACCAGCATCGTCGAAGGCGAGTTCCCCATCCCCGCGTTTCCTAACCTTCCAGCCGAAAATACTGCTGTAGAAGTCGGCGGACGCTTGGGCCGTGTTCGCCGGTATTTCCAGATAACAGATTTTGCCGTGGGGCATGGTGTCTCCAATAGTGGATGCCAGGGGAGCGTCGTGCTAGAACCCCTTGAGCGCGTCGGGTTCGGTGGCGAACACGGCGAGAATCGTGGAGAACCCGGAGATGTCGAACACCTCCCGGACCGTCTCGTTCAGGCCGAACAGGCGCAGCGCGCCCCCCGCCCCGCTCAGCCGCTTGGCCGTACCGAGCAGGACCCGAAGTCCGGCGCTGCTGATGTAGTCGAGCGCCGTGCAATCCACGACCATCTTCCGCGCGCCGGCCGCGAGTATCCCGTCGAGTGCCTGTTGGGCCTTGGGCGACGTGTTGCTGTCGAGACTCCCCGCGAAGACGACGAGGGTGACGCCGTTCTGCGTGCGTGTGGTGATGTCCATGGACCGTCCTCCGCCACGACCCGCCGTGCTCCCACCCGCCAGGAGCTTCGCCAGGCTGACGACGTTGCGATCGGCCCGGCGGTGATAGGCGACGTCGTCCATCAGCCGCCGGGCCACGTGAATGCCGAGCCCGCCGACCTGCCGCTGCTCCACCGGAACCGCAGTGTCGGGGCCACTCATCTCCAACGGGTTGAAGGGCGTGCCGTTATCGGTGAGCGTGACGCACAACCGATCCGAGCGCAGCTCCACTTCGATGCTCACCGCGCCGTCCCCTCGCCCGGCGAATCCGTACGCGATGGTGTTGTTCAGGAGCTCGTCGAGGGCGACGCTCACACTCCGCCGGATCGAGGCCGGCACGGCGTGCGCGTCCGCGAACTCGGCGAACGCCGCGCTGACCCCGGCTACCTGGTCGGGATCGGTGCCGATCGTCATGCTGAAGCTGGGCCGCATCTTGCCCTCCGGCGGGCCGCTGTATGAGACCACCCCCGCCACAATATCGCCAGCCTGCTCTCTGGGGGAGGTCGGGGAGCGGCCCTCGGGCCCCGGGGAGCCCCGGGGCCCGGGCCCGACATTGCCGAGGGGCGCCCCGCGATGCACGTTCCCCCCCCAACCTTTGGCGATCTGAGTTGTAATTGAAAGAGACACCTCTGGCGACGGATGAACAGGACCGCGCGCTCGTCGAGCGGTACCTGGAGAATCACGGGGCCGCCGCCGGCGCGCTCGTGGACCGCTATCAGCAACGCCTGTTCAATGTCGCGCTTCGAATGCTGGGGAATGTGCAGGACGCCGAGGACGTCACGCAGACGGTGTTTCTCAACGCGTTTCACCGGCTCCGGACCTACGACCCGAGGTACAAGTTCTTCAGTTGGATCTATCGCATGACGGTGAATGAGTCATTGAACATGCTCAAGCGCCGGAAACCGACGGTCCCGCTGGAGGACGATCTTGACATCCTGGCGCCGGGCGCCGCAAGCGATCGCGCGGCGGAAGCTGAGGACCGCGTCGGGAGGGCGTTGATGGGGCTCAAGCCGGATGATCGGGCCGTGGTGGTGCTGAGGCATTTCGTGTCCTTCTCCTACCAGGAGATCGCCGAGGTGCTGGAGATCCCCGTCCAGACCGTCAAGTCGCGCCTGTTCACCGCCCGGGAACGGCTGCGGCTGGCGATCCGTGAAGGAGTCCGGTAGCGATGCTGAGCCGCGACCAGATCGACCTCATCCAGCAGGAGATCGACGGCGCGAACACTCCGGAAGGGAGTGCCGCGCTGCGGTCGCTGATGGAGCAGAATCCGGAGGCCGGGGCGATGGCGGTCGAGCTGCGCCGCGTCGCCGCGCTCTTCGGGCAGGTGGCCGAACGCGAACCGCCCGCGCGCCTGAAACGGGCGATCCTCGATGCGCTGCCGCAGCCGGCTCGCGCGTCACCAGGCGCGCTGCTGCGGTGGGCCGCCCAAGGGTTGAGATTCGTCACCAAGTCAATGGAGGAGCCGATCATGACCAAGAAGGCACTGCTCATCGGAAGCGCCGCGGCGGCGGTTGTAATCGTCGTCGCCGGGATCCTCACCGGCTTTCCTCCCGGCAGCCGCGACGCCGGCACGATCGGTGGGGTCCAACCGGCGGCCCGGTATCATGGTAGGGTCATGGCCGACTCCGACGTGTCCCTCAAGAATCCGGAGATCCAGGCGCTGTTCCAGAACGACAAGGTCCTGCAACTCGTGCGGAGCGACGTGTTCCGCCAGGCCATGCAGAACCAGGCGTTCCGGCATCTCATGGCCAGCGACGCCTTCCGCCAGATCCTGGCCAGCGACGCCTTCCGCCACCTGATGGAGAACGACTTCTACCGCCGGCTCATGGCCGACGAGGCCTTCCGCGGGCTTCAGGCCAGCGCGGCGTTCCGCGAGCTCCAGGACAATGAGCTGTTCCGCCGGCTCCTGGCGCAGGACGCGTTTCGGCAGATGGAGTCGTCAGACGCCATGCAGAGGTTGCAGGAGAACGAATTGTACCTCCGGCTCCAGGCCAACGCGGCCTTCCGCGACGTGATGGCGAGCGACGCGTTCCGCTCGGTGATGGAGAACGACTTGTACCGCTCGCTCCTGGCCGACGACGCGTTCCGCCTGGTGATGGAGAACGACTTGTACCGCTCGCTCCTGGCCGACGACGCGTTCCGCGCGGTGATGGAGAACGACTTGTACCGCCAGGTCCTGGCCAGCGACGCGTTCCGCACGCTTGAGGCAGCCGAAGCGTTCCGCGCCCTGGCGCAGAGCCAGGCGCTGTCCCAGGCGTTCATGCGCGAGGCGATGCGCGCCCAGATGTGAGCTGATCCCGCGGGGATCCCGGCCCGATCTCACGGGACCCGGGATCCCCGAGTAGTTTCGTCCCCTTCTGACCATGTCCCGACTCCGATTCGTCCTGGCCGTCCTGGCCTGCGTACGGGTTTGCGCGCCGGCTGGACTCGCCGCGCAGTTCCAGATGCTCGAGACCAGGGACATGCGGCTGGTCTTCACGTCGCCGCTCCAGTCCTACCTGGTCCCGCAGGTGGCCCGGAGCTTCGAGAACTCGTTGCAATTCCACCGCCGTCTCTTCGACTACACGCCGGCCGGCCCGATCAACGTGCTGATGCACGACCTCTGGCATTACGGCAACGCGGGCGCGAGCCCGATCCCGGAGAATCACATCACCATCGGGATCGCGCCGTACGGCCACGACTACGAGTCCGCGCCCGCCCCTGAACGGATGACCTCTTCGCTCAACCACGAGATGGCGCACATCGTGACCGTAGACAAAGCCACCGCGTCTGACCGATTCTACCGGTCGCTGTTCTTCGGCAAGGTCACGCCCAACCCCGAAGTCCCCCTGTCCATGCTGTACGGCTATTTGACCACGCCGCGGTGGTATGCGCCGCGGTGGTACCTGGAAGGGATCGCCGTCTATCTCGAGACGTGGATGAACGGGGGGCTGGGGCGCGCCATCGGTCCCTACGACGAGATGGTGTTCCG
>Ga0066695_10000181_pt1 | contig 15834 bp, 11 predicted proteins | sample GraSoiAngelo_144_FD_66452 | JGI IMG/M metagenome (GOLD analysis project Ga0066695, IMG submission 66452) | Grasslands soil microbial communities from the Angelo Coastal Reserve, California, USA - 14_1009_02_40cm | ecosystem: Environmental > Terrestrial > Soil > Grasslands | place: USA...
AGGTAGTTCATTACCACCTGGATGAGACGGTCGGCGTCAGCATGTACTAGAACCTCTTTCTGATTGGGAAATTGGGCATACAAGGTGCGCGACGGGTCTATCTGCCTCTGATCCTCGACCGCTTCCTGGACAATATTCACGAGGTTACAAGGAGCCAGAAGCAGCCGGAGCGTCTGTGCTTGAACACGCGATGCATCCAACAGATCGCTCACTAAACGGTCTTGGATGACAACCTGACTTCGCGCACGTTCCATCAAAGCTTGAACAGGAGCAAAGCGTCGCATCTCGTCTGGCAACAATGCTTCAGTAGCGACGAGGCGTTTGACCTTGCGTTCCGCTAGTTGTAGGCTGCCTTTCATGACGGTTAGGGGCGTTTTCAACTCGTGACAGATGACGCCGAGGAACTCTTCCATGCGACGGTGAGTATTGCGCAAGGCGCGTTCGTTTGCCAATGCCTCGGCGTGTTCGCGCAAAAGTTGCGCCCGTGCGAGAATGAGAGCGGTCAGTCTAGCAATTGTTTGGAGCAAGGTCATCTCGTGAAGGCAATAGGTGTGTTCTCGGCTCCCATCATCGACGCAAAGAAGTCCGACCAGACGGTTTCCCACGCATATGGGCGCAACCAGTACCGTCTCTACGTAATAGGGAAGGACGTGCGTATGCAATGGCAACGTCATACCTTCAAGGACGATACTGTTGTCGGCTTTGAGTTCGGCAAGCATCGCTTCGCTAGTAATGTAACTCTCTAACAGGGGAGAAGCCGCTAGTTGCTCGCGCCATGCCCGCTCCTGCTCAGGAGTGAAGCCGATGGAGGCGATTGGGCGCACAGTATCGTCTTCTGGCACGACCGCGAGTATTACGACATGCATGCTCTCAATTACGCTACGCGTTAGCTCGACCATACGCTGCCCCACGCGTTCTTCTTTGCTCAAATGGGCAGAGGCGGCTTCATCTCTATCTTCGTCAGTAGCAAGATGTTCGGGGAATTGAACAAGGGCCTCAGCCATCGCGAGCATAGCCTGCAACGCTTCAGAGGTGCGCTGTTCGAGTTGGCGCCGTGCTGTCACATCGCGGTAGATCAGCACGGCACGCTCAATCGCTCCTGTTTGACTCTTGATTGGTGCAGCGCTCATGTTCAGCACAACCTCGCGACCGTCTGCTGTTCGCACGAGCACATCGGCGGTATTTTCTCCGGTAAGTAGCGTCCCTTTGAACACACGAGACAACGGCTGTTGCTTCTCTGGCAGGGTGTGCCCCTGTGCATCATTGTGGACTGCTTGCAAAAGCAGTTTTTGTTTCGCCTGCTCCTGATCTTTAGAAGGAAGAGAGGCTAAACCAAAGAGCCGTCGCGTTGCCGCATTGGTGGAGCGTACCTGCCTCTGCGCGTTGTAGACTACGACACTATCACTCATCGCTTCAAAGGTAGCGGCGAGTTCATTGGCACGGAGTAGGGCTTCTTGCTCTGCAACCACTGCCCTTATGCGGGCGGCTTCACGTTGATGAGTGAGAATGGCGATAACGATGCCGGCACTTGCGAAGGTGATGAGTTGTAGAATGCCGCTCCATCCAGAGCCACCAATGACTCCGAAGGGAGGGACGTACAGGTAATCAAGCACGATAAGGCTCAACAGAACCGTGAAGAGTGCTGGCAATGCTCCCCAGAGAAAAGCTACGATCACAACTGCGAACAGAAGCCGGACGCCTGGAAATGAAAAGGGGAACTGAACCTGCGTTTCCACAAGTCCTATACTCAGGCCGAAAGCGACTAACAGCAGACCGACAATATACCCCACAAGCGGATGTCGCCAGCGTGGAAGTTGTGCTGCTGCACGCGTATGCCATGCGCTAAAGTGCTGTAGGCGAGGATACAAAGCGTGGGACCAGTGTTGACGATGTTCAGAGAACATTTTTCCTCCTCTATGCTTTCTTGTAACAGATAGCTGGTTTGCTATTTGGTAGGCAAAGTGTAGAGACAAGGAAGGAGTACACAACGTCGTGTTTCCCTCCTCACTCCTATAGACAAGCATACGCACTCTCTATGAGATAGCGCTGTGTTCATGCTGAATTACGACTGAGAATTCGGGTCTCGCTCCTTTAGCGAGAGAGGGCAGGGAGACGGCAGGGGTTTCCTCTACAGGTTGTATTGCCTACATGTAGGGGAGATCCTTGCGGTCTCCCTGATTTTCGACAGCGAGAGGGAGCCAGACACTAAACGTACTTCCCTGGCCCAGAGTGCTTTCGGCGGTGATACGCCCATCGAGTTGCTCGACCAGCGTCTGGGCTATGGAGGGATATGGCAACGATTGAAGCAAAAATGGGCCATTTGACATAACAAAATGGTATCGCACCTAATGGGCTATTAGCTGCGATACTATCTCAGGCGGGAACGGACGGATGAGTGATGTCCAGGGTGCCTAGAACTTAAACCGATGAATCTTCTTTTGATGCTAAAATCGTAGAAGTCTCGAGGTTGCACCTGCTGGCCTCCACTCGTCTGTAACCACTGTGTCTGCTGTCCTCCTGCTTCTCTTCCTCTCTCATATTTTTTTTACCTTACCCTCCCATTTTTGTCAAGATCACTTGACAAACTATGTAAGAGAATATATTCTTAGTCTGTAAGAGGCGTCTTGCTCTTTTATCTGCTGTTTTCACAAGGGAGATGATCTGAAGCCAATATCTTTCTCCCAACCAGGCTAAAGCGAAAACAATGAGCGTCTCTCAAGAGCGGTAAGACTGTTATGCCGTCCCTAAGAGAGCTTCACTCGATTGGAGCACGAGAAGAACTGGAGGAAAGCCTCACTAGAGGAAGCGTGCCCGTCTTCTGCTACGTGTTGTTCGACAAGGAAAGGAACGTCATGGATACACAAAAGAAGGGAACGTCGAAGAAGCGACGTGCCAGATCACCACGACCAGTATCAGACGTGGAACAACAACGCCTGCCCAAATATTCGATTGGCGTTGTCTCCGAAATGATCGGGGTTTCTCCACAGATGTTGCGTCGCTATGAAGAAGCCGGATTGGTGGAGCCAATGCGGCAGACGGGGAAGAATCGCCTCTATTCTGATCAGGATGTCGCAACGCTTGAAGAGATCGCCGAATTGGCCGATCAAGGCGTCAATGCTGTCGGAATTCATCATATTCTCCAGATGCACCAGCAAATCCATCTCCTGCGCCAGGAGGTCAAAGAGGCCCGAGAGGGGAAAGAAGGGAACGAGGATCGGAGCATCCTCAAGAAGGATGTTCCCGACGAGCACAATGAGGCACACACATAACTTCTTGAGCAAGACGCTGTGCTAGTTGCTTCTTATGAAAATAGCCAAGAAGCAAGCAGGCAACAAGAGGATTACATTTTCATCCCCATGTGTGTCGCCGCGGCGACATGGCAATTCCTTCTGGGAACTCTTCCTGCGCCCCTCTCATGAGCCCGCAATTTGTTAGAAATATGCTAGAAATATGCTAGAAATATGTTAGAAATATGCTTTCTTCATATGATATCACTTGACAAATTTTAGAAGATAATATATATATTATTTGGAATAAGTAAGTGGTTTCTGGTGTTGGAGAGAAGTGGAGGGAGGAGTGACCGCACCGGGAACTTCCCCTTCCTCCAACAGTGACAGTTGAGTTGTTTTACAAAGGAGGTGTCTGTATGACTACTCTCATGCGCTATGATCCCTTCCGCGAAGCGCTCAGCTTGCGCAACGCGATGGATCAACTCTTTGCACAGAGCTTCGTGCGCCCGAACTGGGGCAGCAGTACTAGTGCCGGTCGGGGCGTCACGATGGATGTCTTGGAGACCGAGCAGGGCTATCAGGTTCGTGTGGGGCTGCCAGGAGTGAAGCCTGAAGACCTTGATCTCTCTGTGCAACAGAACACCCTGACCATCAAAGGCCAGTTCCGATCCTCGGTCAAGCCGGACCAGCAGGTCAACTGGTTGGTCCAGGAAATCAGCGAAGGCTCGTTTGAGCGCAGCATCACCTTCCCCAAACCCATTGATGCTGACAAGATCGACACCAGCTTCGAGCAGGGTGTCCTCAGCATCACGGTGCCGCTCAGCGAGGCCAGCCGTCCGAAAAAGATCAGCATCACGGGCGGTCAACCCAAACAGGTGACCGTCGAAGCTGGCAAGCAATAGCTGCCCGCGTGAGCCAGGAGCAGGTCGCTTGACCTGACCTGCTCCTGGTCCCTCTTCCATGGCATGGCAATGGACCGACGGACGTGGACCGTGAGCAGGGTCGGAGTCGCACATGGGAGCACGCGCTCGCTATCAGGACGAGCGTGCCGAATGAGAACTCCTCGTGAAAGGAGTTCTACCGAGCGGCGGGTGCAGCCCCTTTCCCAGCGGTGGCGTGGTCTCCCTGTGCACTCCTTGCCGGACGGACCTGGAGGTGAGCATCTCCAGTGTGTCTTGTCATGAGAAGGTCGATGAATGAGGAGCGATCAGTGGTAGGCATCACAAGGCGTCTTTTTAGAACAAAAGAACGGTAATCAACCGGATTAAGTGTGAAAGGAGGATAGAACTATGATGATCACGATTGGACTTTTGCTTTTGCGTCTGACCGTTGGACTCATCTTTCTCTTGCATGGAGCGCAGAAGCTCTTTAGCGTCTTCGGTGGACACGGCCTGGCCGCAACGACGCAGCTCATAAACACGCTAGGGTTACATCCGGCGAAGTGGTGGGCCACTATCGCCGCCTGGGGAGAGTTTGTAGGCGGGCTGCTCCTGGTGCTGGGGTTGTTCTCGCCACTGGCGGCGCTGTTGATCGTGGCTGTGATGCTGGTAGCCATCCTGAAAGTGCACGCCGGCAAGGGCTTCTGGAACAGCCAGGGGGGTTATGAGTATAACCTGGTCTTGATCGCTCTCGCCACGGTGCTCGGACTCGTTGGTGCCGGGGCCTTCTCCCTGGATGCGCTGTTAGGTCTAAGCGTGCTGAGCCCCACCCTCTTCTTGCTGGGCCTGCCGCTTCTGATCCTCTTGGGAGTGCTGGTACACCAGCCCACCAGTGCCTGGTTCCAGAAGCGATGGCACTCGTCACACGCCTAGTGCTGCATTCCTCAATGGTAGGAATAAAACGCTGAATCAAGGTCTAGAGCCTAAGCAAGTATGTTCTACCCTGAGATCCCTCACGCGGGAATGAGAACATCAATGAGGAACGGAGTACGAACAACGAGCAGATCATGCTCGCATGTCTCTGGACAACCAAACCGAAGGAGGATTTCTATGAACGTGAGCAGCAGTGAGCAGCGATTCGATACGGTGGTGATCGGCGGCGGACAGTCCGGCCTGGTGGTCGGCTATTACCTGGCCAGGCAAGGTCGAGAGTTCGTGATCCTGGACGCCAATGACCGCATCGGCGCGAGCTGGCGCAAGCGGTGGGATCAGCTTCGGCTGTTCACTCCGGCCAGGTATAGCAGCCTACCAGGGATGCCCTTCCCCGCGCCGACTGGGGCATTTCTTAGCAAAGATGAAGTAGCCGACTACCTGGAGGCATACGCCCACCGCTTCCACCTGCACGTCCGGCTGGGCACCGTGGTGGACACGCTCAGCAGGAAGGGAGATCGCTACCTCCTGACCACGGGTGATCATCGACTTGAAGCCGACAATGTCGTGGTGGCAACAGGTGCCTTCCAGCATCCGAAGGTCCCCGCCTTTGCCGGTCTGCTTGACCCGGCGATCGCACAGGTCCATTCGAACGAGTACCACAATCCCACTCAGCTCCAGCAGGGGAATGTCCTGATCGTCGGAGCAGGCAATTCGGGAGCAGAGATCGCGTTGGAGGTGGCGCAGACCCAGCGTACCTGGCTTGCGGGTCGCGACACGGGCCATCTCCCGAAAACCTACCCGCCGATCATCCAGGAGCTCTATTGGTGGCTCATTCACCAGGCGCTCAACACAGATAACACGCTTGGTCGCCGTTTCAAGGAACTGACCGGCAAGAAAGGCGCGCCACTAGTTGGGATCTCCCAGAGGGACTTCGAGCGCGCCGGGGTGGAACGCGTCCCCCGCGTAGTGGGCGTGCAAGATGGGAAACCGGTGCTCCAGGATGGGCGCGTCCTGGATGTGGCAAACGTGATTTGGTGTACGGGGTTTGTGCCTGACTTCCGCTGGATTGACCTGCCGGTGTTTGGAAGCGATGGGTACCCAATTCACTACCGAGGAGTGGTGGAGGGCGAACCCGGGCTGTACTTTCTTGGGTTGCCGTTCCAGTATACGCTGACCTCTTCCTTGATCGGTGGCGTGGGAAGAGATGCCCACTATATCGCCGAGCAGATCGCGGCGCGATCACCTGCGCATGTAGGGCACGCTGAGCCTGCTGCGGAATCACTGGTCTAGAGACTGCAAGCAGAGAACCGTCGAGAAGGAAGCGTCTCGTTCGACCACCTGCAAAGCTCTCTTCAGGAGAAGCAGTTCTCCTGAAGAGAGGCTACTACGACATGTGGTCGAGGTGTGACAGTCTTTGCGTACATGGCATCAGAAATGCAACAGCGGACGAGAAGGAGTTCGATACTATGACGCAAACATCACCGGTTATTCCAAAAGCAGCAGTTCGTGGCACGGCCTCCGGCGTGCTCTTTCTGTCTTTTTTCGGCGCGTTCTGGGCATGTCTGGGATTCGTCAGTCTGGAGGGCTGGGAAATTCCCTGGCTTTTGATCATCGCTATTCTTGTGAGTGTGGCGCTGTGTGTTGGAGGCTTCTCATTAAGACGCGCTGCTGGTCAGTTAACCGATCAGGTTACAGCGGAAAATGCACACTACTGGAAACGCGCGGGACGCTGGTTTACCATTGTTTTTGCGACCCAAGGTATTGCCATAGGTGTGACAAGCGCTATTTGCGGTGCTACCGGTCACTATGAACTCATTCTTCCCCTGACGGCTCTCATTGTCGGCGTGCATTTCCTTCCGCTAGCGCCACTCTTCCGCGTGAAGTCCTACTATATTACAGGTACGCTGCTCTGCGTGCTCTCAGTGATTACGCTGTTGACTGTCCCCTCAAAGGTAACGCTACATGGTCAGCAAATCCTCCTCTGGTGGGTGATCGTTGGTTTTGGCTCAGCTTTGATTCTCTGGACGACCGGGTTAAGCCTGTTGCTGGCTGGCAGGCGGCTACTGCGGGTTTACGCCAGCGCGCGCAACAGATGAGTGTGCAGAACAGCCTGGCATAGCTTTAAGGAGATGGAGCATCAGAAGGCAGATAACGTTTCGGACGAGAAAGCTGATTGGTACAAGAGGATACCAACAAAGGAGAGTGCAATGAACGAACAGAAGAAAAAAGCTTTGATTATTGGATGCGGGATCGCCGGTCCCGCCGTGGCACTGTTTCTCAAACGAGCAGGCTTTGAGGCCGAGATTTTCGAGGCCAGAAAGACGCCTGAGGGCTTCGCGCTTTCCCTGTCGAGCAACGGGGTAGAGGTGCTCAAGATGCTCGGGCTTGATGGACCTGTCATGGCGGAAGGCTCCCCAGTAACCAGGGGGATGATGTGGAACGGCAAGGGGAAACGCCTGGGAGAGGTGACGTTAGCAGGAGAAGGACGCAAAAGTGTCTTCATCAAGCGTGTCCCGCTGGGCATGATCCTGGCCGAGGAAGCGGAGCGCCAGGGGATCAAAATTGAGCGCGGCAAGAAGCTAGAAAGCATTGAGACGACCAACACGGGTAGCGTGGTCGCCACCTTCCAGGATGGTACCGCAGCCCGAGGCGACCTCCTCATTGGATGTGATGGTGTCCACTCGCGCACGCGACAGATCATTGACCCGGCCTTCTCCGGTCCCGTCTACACCGGCCTGATGAATACGGGCGGGTACACCTCAGGAGTGCAGGTATCTTCGCCGCCTGAGACCACGCACTTCGTCTTTGGCAAGCGCGCCTTTTTCGGCTATCATGTGAGTCCATCCGGTTACATCTACTGGTTTGCCAATTATGTGCAAGCGCAGGAGCCTGTAAGAGAAGCGAGTGAGAGAAGCACGCATGAAGAACGGAAACAGCGCTTGCTGGAGTTGTTCCGCGATGATCAGCCCTTTATCCGGGAGATCATTGGAGCAGCCGAGGAGACCTTCCCTGATTTTCCTTCCTACGCTCTGCCCACGCAACCAGCAAGCTGGCATAAGGGACGAGTGGTGTTGCTTGGCGATGCGGCCCATGCCATCTCGCCCAGTTCTGGACAGGGGGCATCGATGGCGCTGGAGGATGCAGCGGTCCTGGCAAAGTGCCTGCGGGACATTCCGAATAGCGAGCAGGCGTTTGCAACCTATGAGCATCTGCGGCGAGAGCGCACCGCGAAAATGTTTGAGCTTGGGCAGCGCGGTGATTCAGGGAAGTTCGTGACACGCCCCCTGCAGCAGTGGTTCCGGGACCTGACGACGCCCATCTTCCTCAAGCTCTTTGCCAATCCAAAAGCATCCGACTGGATCTACTCCTACAGGGTGGATTGGGACGCGCCGGTGACAACGGCCACAGCTGATTCCATCGAGGGTCGGGAAATGGTAAGTCACGCGGCTAAGTAAGCTTGTCAGAGTATGGTCGTCGCGTGAGACTCAAAGAGGAGAGTGCTCTCTTTGAAGCATTCTCCTCCTTAATTTGTTAGAAATATGCTAGAAATATGCTAGAAATATATTAGAAACATGCTTTTTAGTATGAGATCACTTGACAAAACTTGGAAGATAATATATATATTATTTGGAATAAGTAAGTGGTTTCTGGTGTTGGAGAGAAGTGGAGGGAGGAGTGACCGCACCAGGAACTTCCCCTTCCTCCAACAGTGACAACGGAGGGATGCTATGCAGCATGATGGTGAAGTGCAGCTGAAGAATGCACAACTTCAGGAGCATACCGGACAACCAGCACAAGGAGTCGAGTCGAATCACGCTGGGACCTCGACGCAGACGGAGCACCAACTTGCCGTTGAACGGCAGAAGGCTGAAGAGTACCTGGACCTGCTCCGTCAAACGCAGGCAGACTTCGTCAACTATCGACGGAGAATCAGCCAGGAGCAGACGGAGGAACGGACAAAGGCGCAACTGACAGTTCTCAGGGACCTGGTACCGGTTCTTGACGATTTTAGACGGGCCATGGAACGGGTCCCGCAGGGACTGGCTCACCACCCCTGGGTTGAGGGGATGCTCCTGGTGAACAAGAAGCTCCTCGCGCTGCTTGAACAACTCGGCGTACGCGTCATTGGAGCACCAGGAGAGCCGTTCGATCCGCGCTGGCACGAGGCGGTGGGGGCGGAAGAACGGTCAGAGATGCCTGAAGGGACGATCCTGCGCGTTGCTCGACCCGGCTATGTCCTGAAGGAGCATGTACTCCGCCCTGCACAGGTCATCGTTGCCACGGCTCCGCCCAGCGCGAGCGGGGGATCTGGGCAGCATCAAGATACAGCCGAGCGCTAACGCATGTTCATCCAGGCAAGGAACGACAGCATGGCACGTCTCGCTCATCGTATGAGGCGGGATGCATTGAAGGAGGTGGACGTATGTGGCGTATGTACCAACCAGTCATCGTGGCGGGAACCTTCGCCGACCTGGAACGTGCGGTCCGCGACCTCTGCGAGCAAATTGATGAGCTTGCTCGCCATGTGCCCGAAGAGGAGGACCGTGCCTACGCGGCGCTGGCGAAGGAGCAGCTCTGGAAGATGTACCAGAGCGCTCACAAGCGTGCTCTTGCCCGCACAGGGCTTGGGCGATGAACGGTTGTGCGTGCAAGCCCTTCTGTGAGGGAAGTGCGCACTGCTTCCGACGAACGAAAACGAATGTACGTGTGAAAGGAGGCGAGATCTCATGGCAAAAGTGATCGGCATTGACCTGGGCACGACCAACTCGGTCGTAGCGGTCATAGAAGCAGGCGAGCCAACCGTCTTGGAGAATAGCGAGGGGTCGCGACTGACCCCCTCCGTGGTGGCGATCACCAAAGGAGGCGAGCGGTTGGTGGGCCAGGTGGCCAAACGACAGGCCGTTACCAATCCTGAAAATACCATTTTTTCGATTAAACGTCTCATGGGGCGCAAGTATGATGATCCAGAAGTACAGCGTACTCTGAAGAGTGTGCCCTACAAAATCACGCGTGCGGCTAACGGCGATGCACGGGTGAAGCTTGCGGGTCGTGAGTATAGTCCACCTGAAATCTCGGCGATGATCCTGCAAAAGTTGAAGCTGGATGCGGAGGCCAAACTGGGCGAGAAGATTACACAGGCAGTGATCACGGTGCCGGCCTACTTCAACGATGCGCAGCGCCAGGCCACTAAAGACGCGGGCACGATTGCAGGACTCGACGTCTTGCGCATTATCAATGAGCCGACGGCGGCCTCGCTGGCCTACGGATTGGACAAGAAGAAGGACGAAACGATCGCCGTCTATGATCTGGGTGGTGGTACCTTCGACATCTCCATCTTGCAGTTAGGTGAAGGTGTTTTTGAAGTCAAGGCGACCAACGGCGATACGCACCTGGGTAGCGATGATTTCGACCAGCGCATCATTGACTGGCTGGCCGACGAGTTCCGCAAGGAGCAGGGCATTGACCTGCGCAAGGACCGCATGGCGCTCCAGCGCTTGAAGGAAGCGGCGGAGAAGGCCAAGATCGAACTCTCTTCAACGCAGCAAACTGAGATCAACCTGCCCTTTATTAGCGCAGATGCCAGCGGACCCAAGCACCTGGTGATGACCCTGACCCGGGCCAGACTGGAGCAGTTGGTGGGCGATTTGATCGAACGCACCCGCGGGCCGGTGATGAAGGCGCTGGAAGATGCCGGAATAAAAGCGAGCGATGTCAATGAGGTGGTCCTGGTCGGTGGGCAGACCCGCATGCCAGCGGTGATTGACCTGGTGCGCAAGATCTTCGGCAAAGAGCCCCATAAGGGTGTCAATCCTGACGAGGTGGTGGCGATCGGCGCAGCGATTCAGGCGGGCGTGCTCAAGGGTGAGGTCAAAGATGTGCTGCTGCTCGACGTCACACCGCTCTCGCTTGGAGTCGAGACGCTGGGCGGGGTGATGACCAGGCTGATCGAGCGCAACACGACCATTCCGACGCGTAAGAGCGAACTCTTTAGCACGGCGGAAGATAACCAGCCGGCGGTCGAGATCCATGTGCTGCAGGGCGAGCGCGAACTGGCGCGAGACAACAAGAGTCTGGGCCGCTTCCGCCTGGAAGGCATTGCGCCCGCACCACGTGGTGTGCCGCAGATTGAGGTCACCTTCGATATCGATGCCAACGGTATTCTCAATGTGACGGCACGCGATAAGGCGACCGGGCGAGAACAGAAGATCACCATTACAGCCTCGAGCGGTCTCTCCAAGGAGGAGGTCGAGCGCATGGTGCGTGAAGCCGAGCTGCATGCGCAGGAAGACCGACAGCGCGAGGAAGAGATCGAGACACGCAACCGCGCCGATAGCCTGGCCTACCAGGCGGAGCGGACGCTCAAAGATGTGGGGGAGAAGCTCTCACCCGGTCTGCGCACCGAGGTCGAGGACAAGGTGAAAGCGGTCCGCGATGCCCTTGCAGGCAACGATCTCACACGCGTGCGTACTGCTGCTGGCGACCTGGAAAGCACCATGCAGCGCATCGGCCAGGAGATCTATAGCCAGTCTGGAACGGCTGCTGGTGGGGGAACCGCTGGTTCGGCATCTGGCAGTGAAGCTGGAACGGTTGAGGGAGAGTACCGTGAAGTCTAGCGAGGCGAAGTGTGGGCAACGAGGTCAGTTGTTTTCACGACCTCGCTGCCTACATCCCGCTTTCCCAGCGTAGGGAGGAAGGAGAGGCACCGATGGCCGTTGACTATAAAGACTACTACACCATCCTGGGCGTGGACAAACATGCGAGCCAGAAGGAGATTCAAAAAGCCTATCGCAAGCTGGCGCGCACATATCACCCGGATGTCAACCCGGGTGACAAGGCAGCCGAGGAGAAATTCAAGGAGATCAACGAGGCCAATGAAGTGCTGTCTGATCCAGAGAAGCGCAAAAAATACGATGAGGTAGCCGACTACTACCAGCGCTATGGACGATGGCCTGGTGCCTCGGGACCCACGGGAGCAAGAGGCGGAGACGCTGATGGAACCGCTCAGTATCGTACGATGAGCGAGGAGGACCTGAACGACCTGTTCGCAGGACAGTCACCGTTCTCTGATTTCTTCGAGACCTTCTTCGGTTCAGGGGTTTCGCCTGAAAGGGGAAGGCGAGCCCAGAGAGCAGGACAGAGGAGGCAACGTACGGAACCAGGACACGATGTCGAATCGGACGTTGCAGTGACCCTCGCGGAGGCGTACCAGGGAGTGACACGTGTCTTTGAAGTGACAGATGCTGACGGAAGTTCGCGCCGCCTGGAAGTGAAGATTCCTGCGGGTGTCGATGAAGGTTCGCGCGTTCGCATTACCGGTCAGGGTGCGCAGGGGACGGCAGGGCGTGGTGACCTGTACCTGCGTATTTCCGTGGTACCGGATCCGCGCTTCACTAGGGAAGGGATGACCCTCCGCACGCGTGTAGAGGTGCCGCTGGCGGCGGCGATGCTGGGTGGTGACGTCCAGGTTCCCACTCCTGACGGGCGCCGACTCCTGCTGCATGTCCCGGCAGGAACTGCCAATGGAACAGCATTCCGCTTACGCGGGCAGGGCATGCCCCGTTTGGGTCAGCCAGAGCAGCGCGGTGATCTCTACGCCGAGGTGGCGGTGGTCCTTCCCACGCACCTGAATGCCGAACAGCGCCGCCTCTTCGAGGCTTTCGCCCGCTCACTTGGCCCTGTCGACCAGGCGACCACAGCAGGATGAGGAGGAAGCCGGTAGGCGAGATGGACAACACGCTAGTGCTGAAAGGAGACGATGACTATGAAGAGCTTTATGGCTGCGACGACCTCAGATTCTAAGCAGTCGCTACTGCACCTTCCTCGTCGCTGGTTCCCGGGAAAAGAACAGCGGCCTGAGAATCAGCCGGGGAGTGGGTCAACATCGCGAGGAGAGAAGCCGAAGCGATTGGGCTTCTGGCTGCGACTCCTCTTGCTCATGTTCCTGGTCAACCTGTTCTTTTACGGTCCGTTGCTGCCAGCGCTTTTCCAGGGGCAGCCGAGCACGGTTGACCTGCCGTATACCAGCTTTGTGCAGCAGGTGGAACAAGGGAACGTCACCAGCGTGATGATGAGCGGCAACGTCCTTTCGGGCGCCTTCAAAACACCGCTCCGTGAGCAGCAAATGGGTTCTGGCAGGGGCGCGCTCGTAGCCTCCCACTTCACCACCTATGTGCCGACAACGGGCGACCCCAATCTGCTGCCCTTGCTTGAGCAGAAGGGGGTCGAGGTCCGTGCCCAGCCGATGCAGCCGCCCTGGTGGCAACTGGCGCTGGAAGGGCTCTTGAACCTCCTGCCGGTCTTACTCCTGCTCTACTTCAGCGTGATGAGCTGGCGCGGTATGCGCCAGGTGCAAGACCTGCAAGGGGGAGGGCTCTTCGGGATCGGGCATAGCCGCGCCAGGCTCTACACGGAAGAACGCCCACAGACCACTTTTGCCGATGTCGCAGGTGTCGACGAGGCCAAGCTCGAACTGCGCGAGGTCATCGACTTCCTGCGCGACCCGCAGCGCTTCCTCACCATCGGGGCGCATATTCCCAAAGGAGTCTTGCTCGTCGGCCCACCGGGCACAGGCAAGACCTTGCTAGCGCGTGCGGTGGCTGGCGAGGCTGGCGTGCCGTTCTTCAGTTGCAGCGCCACCGACTTCGTCGAGCTCTTCGTCGGGGTAGGTGCCAGCCGCGTGCGGGACCTGTTTGCCCAGGCACGCAAGCACGCCCCCTGCATCATTTTCATCGACGAGATCGACGCCATTGGGCGAGCACGCAGTGGTGCAGGATCGATTGCCAGCAATGATGAGCGGGAGCATACGTTAGAGCAGTTACTGGTGGAGATGGATGGCTTCGAGGCCCACGAGGCCATTGTCGTCCTTGCCGCCACCAACCGTCCCGACGTTCTCGACCCGGCGTTGCTGCGCCCTGGCCGCTTTGACCGCCAGGTGGTGGTGGATCACCCGGAGCGGCGCGGCAGGGAAGCCATCCTGCGTATTCACACGCGCCACGTCCCCTTAGCAGTTGATGTCAACCTGGAGGAACTGGCGCGTGGGACACCGGGCTTTTCGGGTGCGGACCTGGCCAACCTGGTGAACGAGGCCGCACTGGTGGCTGCCCGGCGCGGGAAGGCTCAGGTGGATCGCCGCGACTTCCAGGAGGCGCTCGATAAACTGCTCCTGGGCGGCAAACGAGAAGCGCTGATGGATGAACGCGAGCGGCGCATTGTCGCCTATCATGAAGGTGGGCATGCGCTGGTTGCGGCGGTGCTGCCCGATGTCGATCCACTCTACAAGGTGACGATTGTGCCACGCGGTCGCTCGCTCGGCGTGACCCAATTCCTGCCAGAGGATGACCGGCGCAACTATCCACGGTCGTACCTCCTCCAACGCCTGGCGGTCGCCCTGGGGGGTCGTACGGCAGAAGAAGTGGCGCTGGGCGAGATCACGTCGGGCGCGGAGAACGACCTCAAGGAGGCAACACGCCTGGCGCGTCGCATGGTAACCGAATGGGGTATGGGTGAAAGTACGGGCGTAGTCGCCTATGACCTGGAGGGTGAGAGTTCCTTCCTCGGTCAGTCCCCTACGGGAGAGCGTAGCCGCACGTACGCTGAGGCGACGGCACAGCGCGTCGATGCCGAGGTGGAGCGGATTATGGAGCAGGCCCATCAGCAAGCCCACATCGTGCTGACCGAGCATCGAGATGCGCTGGAGCACCTGGCACAGGCATTGCTCCAGGAAGAGATGCTGGAACGCGAGCAGGTCCTCTCCATCATTGCCGGTTCGCAACGCGAACCAGGCAGTGCATCGAGTGGAGACCTATCCGAGAGCACATTGGTCATGAGAGGAGAGCGCTAAGTTGTCAAGAGCTGGAAAAGAAGGAGGAAAGCATGATGAACCTTGAGCGGTTGACGGAGAAAGGGCGTTCAGCCTTGAGTTCGGCGAATGAGCTTGCACAACACTCTAATCATAGCCAGATCGAACCTGCACATCTGCTGACCGCCCTTTTGAATCAGGAAGGTGGCGTGGTCCAGCAGGTCATCTCGAAGGTCGGGGGGAATCTGGCAGCGGCTCAGCAGGTCATCCAGGAAGAGATCGAGCGCATGCCGCGCATCTATGGCGGAAGCGAACCCAGCATTTCGCCCCGCCTGCGTCAGGTGCTCGAAGCAGCCTGGAGTGAGATGGGGCAGTTCCATGACGAATACCTCAGCGTTGAGCATCTGCTGCTCGCCCTGTTCGATGTGGGTGACGAGGCCACGGCGCGTGTATTGCGAGCAGCCGGGCTCACGCATGAGAATGTGCTGCAGGCCCTTACCTCCATTCGCGGCGCACAGCGCGTCACCGATCAGAATCCAGAAGGCACCTACCAGGCCCTGGAAAAATATGGTCGCGATCTGACCAAGCTGGCGGCTCAAGGGAAACTCGATCCGGTGATTGGGCGAGATGAAGAGATTCGACGTGTCATTCAAGTGCTCAGCCGCCGTACCAAGAACAACCCGGTCCTGATTGGTGAGCCAGGTGTCGGTAAGACCGCCATTGTCGAAGGGTTGGCGCAGCGCATTGTGCGCGGTGATGTGCCCAAGACGCTGAAAGACAAGCAAGTGGTTACGCTTGACCTGGGAGCGCTAGTCGCAGGAGCCAAGTATCGCGGTGAGTTTGAGGAACGCCTGAAGGCGGTCTTGAAAGAAGTGACGAGTTCCGAGGGCACGATTATCCTCTTTATTGACGAACTGCATACGCTGGTCGGTGCTGGGGCCGCGGAAGGCGCAGTGGATGCCTCCAACATGTTGAAGCCGATGCTGGCGCGTGG
>Ga0066695_10000191_pt1 | contig 15675 bp, 10 predicted proteins | sample GraSoiAngelo_144_FD_66452 | JGI IMG/M metagenome (GOLD analysis project Ga0066695, IMG submission 66452) | Grasslands soil microbial communities from the Angelo Coastal Reserve, California, USA - 14_1009_02_40cm | ecosystem: Environmental > Terrestrial > Soil > Grasslands | place: USA...
GCCATGGTTTGGACTTGGGAATCACGGAATCTACGCCGGGCTCTTTGTAGTGGCTACTTGCGCGGTTCTGAATCTTGCGGGAATTCGCGTGGTGGGAATCACTTCCCTGTGGCTTTTCTTCCTGCTGTCGGCGCCGTTCGCGCTGATTGTAGTGCTGTCGCCGCTGAAAGTGGGCGCACTGGCAGAAGCCCATGGCGTGCCGGCGGCTAGCGGGTTGAGCTTGCTCGGCGGCGTGCTAGTGGCGATGTGGAATTACATGGGCTGGGATAACGCGTCGACGATTGCAGGAGAAGTCGAGCGGCCACAAAGGACGTATCCGAAGGCCATGATTGCGGCGGTGATCCTGGTGGCGCTGTCCTACGTGCTGCCCTTTGCAGGGGTGTATTTGACGGGCGTTCCGTCTTCGATGTTCGGAGGCGACGGCTCGTGGGCTGCGGTGGCGGGAGCGATTGGCGGGAAGTTCCTGGGATTCGCATGGCTAAGATTCCTGGTCATCCTTGGCGGGATGATGAGCGCGTTCGGGATGTTCAATGCGCTGGTGATGAGCTATTCGCGGCTGCCGCTGGCGATGGCGCATGACGAGATGCTGCCAAGATTTTTTGACAAGGTGAGCGTGCGGACTCAATCGCCGTGGGTGGCTATTCTTTTTTGCGCGGCCTGCTGGGCGCTGTGCCTGGGGCTGGGATTCAAGCGGCTCGTGACGCTGGACATTGTGTTGTACGGGATCAGCCTTATGCTGGAATTCGTGACGCTGGTGGCGCTGCGCATTCGCGAGCCGGAATTGAAGCGCAGATTCCGCGTCCCGGGCGGGATGTTCGGTGCGGTTCTCGCCGGCGTGTTTCCGCTGGCGCTGTTGAGCCTGGCAATGGTGGAGAGTAACCATGAGACCGTGCTGGGCATGAACGGCCTCTTGTTCGGAATGCTCATTATCGTGGCCGGGGTTTTGATGTATTTTGTCACCGGCAAATTGAAGATTCGCAGGTCGAAACCGGTGTTGGTGAAAAGCGTCGAGGAGTTGGAAACAGCCTAGGAGATTCTTCATCTGAACTATTCCCTGACGCCCGGTTCGAAAGAGCCGGGCGGTTTTGTCAGGCGCCTAGGATATACTCAGCAATCTTTGGGAAAGCTTCCTTTTGCCAGGAGACTGCTGACGTGAAACTGCGCCGCTTCGCTTTTGCATTGCTAGTTGCCCTATTCGCGCTCGCTGGTTCGGTTCGGCTGTTGGCCAGACGTGACGCGCCTAAGCAATACGATCCAAAATTATTTCAGGAGCTGCGGTGGCGACTGATCGGGCCATCGCGCGGAGGGCGCGTGCTGGCAGTGACGGGCGTGCGTGGGCAACCGGAAATTTTCTATTTCGGAAGCGTGGGCGGAGGCGTTTGGAAAACGAATGACGCGGGGCGAACGTGGAAGCCCGTCTTCGATTCGCAGTCCATTGCATCGATTGGGGCGATTGCAGTAGCGCCGTCAGATTCGAAGGTGATTTATGTCGGGTCGGGCGAAGCCGACATGCGGTCGTCCATTTCGTACGGAAATGGGATGTACAAGTCGGCGGATGGCGGCAAAACGTGGGCGCACATTGGACTGGAGGATTCGCGGCAGATTGGGCGGATTCTCGTGGACCCGCGGGACGCAAACAAGGTTTTCGTCGCCGCCCTGGGGCATGCTTACGGGCCGAACCAGGAGCGCGGCGTATTTCGGTCAAGGGATGGCGGAAAGAGCTGGCAAAAGATTCTGTTTCATGACGAAAACACCGGCGCGATTGATGTAGCGTTCGAACCAGGAAATCCAAAAACGATTTACGCATCGCTCTGGCAAACGCGAAGGCCGCCATGGAGCGTCTACCCTCCCTCGAACGGACCGGGAAGCGGGCTTTATCGGTCGATTGATGGAGGCGATCATTGGGAACGCGTGAGCGGGCAAGGATTGCCAACGGAAGGGCTTGGACGAATTGGCATAGCGTTCGCACCAAGCAATCCGCGGCGGATTTATTTGATCGTGGACGCGAAGGAAGGCGGGCTGTTTCGTTCGGATAATTCTGGACAGAGCTGGCTACGTGTTTCGCACGATCGGCGAATCTGGCAACGCGGTTGGTATTTCGGGGAAGCCAGCGTGGATCCCAAAGACCCCGACACAGTGTATGTTCCGAACACTACGGCTTACCAATCGCATGACGGAGGGAAAACGTTCGCGGCATTCAAGGGCGCTCCTGGAGGCGATGACTACCACGAACTTTGGATCGATCCGGACGAGCCGCGCCGGATGATTCTCAGCTGCGATCAAGGCGCGATCGTGACGCGCAACGGCGGAGAAACATGGAGTTCCTGGTTCAACCAGCCAACAGGGCAGTTCTACCATGTGGTGACGGACAACCAGTTTCCGTACTGGGTATATGGCGCCCAACAGGATAGCAATGCGATAGCCACGCCCAGCCGCAGCAGGTATCGCTCCTTGAATTTTCACGATTGGCGCCCGATCGACGCCGGCGATGAAAGTGGCTACATCGCGCCGGATCCGCTGAATCCCGGCGTCGTGTTCGGCGGGTTTGTCGCGCGCCAGGATTTCAGCGACGAACAGGTCCAGCAGATGCCGCCGACGTTTGGGCAACCGGGCAAGTACCGGCGCACGTGGACGCTGCCGCTTGTGTTTTCGCCAATCGATCGGCACGTACTGTACTTCGGCTCGCAAGTTCTATTTCGGACGGCGGACGGAGGAAACTCGTGGCAGGTGATCAGTCCCGACCTCACGCGCGAAGATGCGGGTGTGCCGCCAAATCTGGACGCCACGACGGCTGCGGATACGCCGAGGGGCAAACGCCGCGGCGTTATTTATACAATTGGACCATCGTATGTGCAAGCCGGAGAAATATGGGCAGGAACGGACGACGGGCAAATCCAACTGACGCAAGACGAAGGAAAAACCTGGGAGAACGTTACGCCGCCGGAATTGACGCCCTGGAGCAAAGTGACGCACATCGAAGCGTCGCATTCGGATGCGGGGACAGCGTATGCCGCGGTGGACAGGCATCGTCTTGACGATTATCAGGCGTATCTCTATCGCACGCGCGATTTCGGAAAGAGCTGGCAACGCATCTCGGATGGGATTCCCGAAGGCAGCTTCTTGAATTGCGTGCGGGAAGATCCTGCCCGGAAAGGTTTGCTGTACGCTTGCACGGAAAAGGGCGCCTACGTTTCGTTGAATGACGGAGACGATTGGGAGTCCTTGCAGCTCAATCTGCCGGTGACGTCGGTGCGCGACCTGGTCGTACACGAAAGCGACTTGGTGATTGCGACCTTTGGCCGTTCATTTTGGATTTTGGACAATGTGACACCGCTGCGGCAGATGGACGCGCATGTCGCTGCAGCCGATGCATGGCTCTTTAGGCCTGAAGCCGCGATTCGCATGCGGACAGGATCGGACCAAGGCACGCCAGTGCCCATGGATGAATTCTTGGCCGCCAACCCGCCCGAAGGCGCGGTGCTCGATTATTACTTGAAGGAAAGAGCGTCAGCGCCGATTCAGCTGGAAATCTTCGACTCCGAAGGAAACCTGGTGCGGCGATTCGCGAGCGATGACGTCTTGCACAAGACAAATCCCAACGACGTGCCAATTCAAATGGAGTGGGTGCGCGATCCGAAACCTCTTCTGGCGGAGGCGGGCATGCACCGATTCGTCTGGGACCTTCGCTATGCGATGCCGAAGGGCGTGCGCAGATCGTTCTGGGGCCCGGCTGGACCACTGGCGGCACCCGGCAACTACACCGTGAAGCTTACTACGAAGGGCAAGAGCAGTACGCAACCACTGACGATCAGGCTGGATCCGCGCGTGAAAACGCCACAGGACGCCCTGACGAGGCAGTTCGGCCTGGCGTCGAAACTTGCAGCGCGATTGGGCGAAGTTTCCATGGGGGTGCAACAGATCGGCGATTTACGAAAGCAAATCGACGCACGCAAGAAGGATGCCAGCGGCAACAGTGAACTTCTGACGGCTTTGCAGGAGCTGGAGAAGAAGGTTGAGGAAGCGGTCGAGCCCGATAGCGATGCGGATTTTGGATTGTTTGGGCAAGCTTTGCCAAACAAGGAGCACGAAACTCTCCCTCAAGTTGAGGGAGCGCTCACTCGGCTCTTGGTCATTGTGGACAGCTCCGAACTGGGTCCAACGACGGATGCCGCAACGGCCAGCGCAAGGTGGGAAGAGGCTGCGCAAGAGACGCTGGCACATTGGGCCGCTTTCCAAAAGGAAGATCTGGCAAGTGTTAATGCCTTGCTCGAGAAAGTCAAACTGAAGCCGCTGTTCCTTGCCCCGATGAATCCCTGAGATGCAGCCGGCGGCGCGAACCGAGGGACGGATTTGGTATGCTGTTACGGGTGAGCAATATCTTCCGAATGAAGTTTCTCTCTTTGATTGGGCTGCTGTCCGTGTCGGTTCTGGCTGCTGTGTTGGTCTCTGCGTCGCCAACTCTTTCGCAAGCGCAACAACCTTCGCCTGGCGTGCCGGCGGCGACAAGCCCCACGGCCTCTCCTGGCCTCGGGGGTGCGGTAGGAACAGCAGCCTCCGCGTTTGGCGCGCAAACGCAACAATCCGGCCTCAACATCGTTGTGCTCGATCCGGCTCATGGCGGTACGGATCCAGGCGCGCGCGGCACAGGGGGCATCCGCGAAAGCGAGATTGTTCTGGATTTTGCGGTTCAGGTTCGACGCGCGCTGGAGTTGCAAGGCTTTCAAGTAGTGCAGACGCGGCAAGGAAATGAGAATCCTTCGTTTGACGATCGCTCCACAACCGCCAACGCGCAACGTGGAGCGGTATTCGTCACGCTACACATCTCATCGACGGGACTGCCGGGCACGGCGCGCGTATACGTGAACTCGGATTTGCCGGCGGTTGCGAATGCCAGCGGCCTGATTCCTTGGGACCGCGCGCAGGCACCGTTTCTTGGATTGAGCAAGTCATTTGGCGATCTGGTGCAGGGATTTCTCGCCCAGCGTTTCAAGGGTTCGCCGGATACTGCACAGTCCGCCAGCGTGCGCCAGCTTCGAACCACGGCAGCGCCGGCCATCGCCGTGGAAGTCTCCAGCGTGACGGTGGAGGACCGCGCCGACCTGGACCGCATGGCCCCAGGTGTGGCGGACGCCATCGCGCGTGGAGCTGCGGCGTTCAGGCCATCCTATGTTGTTCCGAGTGCGCCTGGAGCACTACCATGACGCCAAGCTGGAGATTCTGGCTGATTGGCGGGCTAGTTGTCGCCGTGCTTGCGGCCGCGATTTATTTCCCAATACTCCGCAGGCGAGTGAAGCGCGCTGCAAGGCTCCAGCAGCAGAGCGAAGAACAGGCGCGGCGCGAATTGACACAGCCGATTGCCATCAATCCGGGCGAACCCCGCGTGAAAGCCAAACTCTTCTGGGCCGCCGACGCGATCGATTCCACGCTGGTACCGGTTACGGCGGAACTGCCCCTGTCGAATGACCCGGTACTGCGATCGAAACAGATTCTGAACACGCTGCTCGCGGGGCCCGTAGACACGGAGTTGCGCACGTTGCCGCCGGACGCTTTGCTGCTGGCGTTTTATTTACTGCCAGATGGCACGGCGATCGCGGATTTTTCGGAGGCGCTGGCGACTTCCATTCCGTCCGGGATTGTGAGCGAGCAGCTGGCTGTGAATTCCATCACACGGACTCTGGAAGCCAATGTGCCGCAGGTGCAACGGCTGAAAATCCTGATTCATGGGCAAGAAGTAGAAACGCTCGCTGGGCATTTGGACTTGACCGGAACATTTGTGGTGAACACGAACGTAGCTCAAGAGCCGCCGAATCCGGCACCGACGCCAGCCGGCACAGACAAACCGGCATCGCCAGCACGGGCCGCGAAGGCACCCGCGTCAGTTCTTGCCACGTTGACAGCGGATAAGGCCCCCGGCAAACTGGGTCAAACCGAGAGTAGACCATAGAAATCTTTAAGCCCCGGAGTGACGACCGCAGGAGGAAGAGTGAGAGCCGACGGCCGGACCGCGGACCAGATGCGTCCCTTGAAAATCACGCCGGATTTTATTTCCACGGCGGAAGGCAGCGTCCTGATTGAGTTGGGAAACACGCGCGTAATCTGCACGGCGACGGTCGATGATGGCGTGCCCAGTTTTCTGAAGGGCAGCGGCAAAGGCTGGGTCACCAGTGAATATGGAATGCTGCCGCGCGCTACCGAGGAACGCACGCCGCGTGAAGCAGCGCGTGGAAAGCAGTCCGGGCGGACGCTGGAAATTCAACGACTGATTGGCCGCTCGTTGCGCGCGGTGACGGACCAGGAGGCGCTGGGCGAGCGTACCGTGTGGCTCGATTGCGACGTAATTCAAGCGGATGGCGGAACCCGCACGGCATCTATCACGGGAGCGTTCGTGGCGCTGGCGCTGGCGTTCGAACGATTGACCGCGGCGGGAATCTTGAAGAGTTCGCCGCTGATTGATACCGTCGCAGCCACGAGCGTGGGCATTGTGGACGACCGCGCGCTGCTGGATCTCGCTTACGAAGAAGATTCGCGTGCGGAAGTGGATATGAACGTGGTTATGACCGGCGACGGGCATTTTGTGGAAATCCAGGCGACCGCGGAGGGACGCGCGTTTTCCGGAAGCGAGATGCAAGACTTGTTGGCGCTTGCTGCCGCAGGGATTCGCCGACTGACAGAAGAACAACGCGCTCTCCTGCCCCTGAAATTCAGTGCCCGCGCCCGCTAAGCTTTTTCTCGCTTCGTCCAACCGAGGGAAGCTCTCCGAATATCGCATGCTTGCAATGGCGTCCGGAGTTTCCCTAGCAGTTGAGTTAGCACTGCTGCTGGGACTCGATAAACTTCCCGAGTTTGAAGAAAACGCTCCAACATTCGCCGAAAACGCGGCAGGCAAGGCGCTCCACTACTCGCGGCTGTGGGACGGATTGGTCTTCGCCGATGATTCGGGACTGGTTGTGCCTGCACTCGGCGGTGCGCCAGGAGTTCATTCCGCGAGATACGCGGGGCCGCGGGCCACGAATTCGCAAAGGATTGAAAAGCTGCTCGGAGAGATGCGAGGCAAAACTGGAGCCGAGCGCGCGGCGTATTTCGTATGCGCGATTGCGCTGACGGAACACGGACGAGCCAAGGCCATCGTTACGGATCGCGTTGAAGGAGAAATCTTGGAAGCGCCGCGGGGATCGGGTGGTTTTGGCTATGATCCGGTGTTTTACTTCCCTGCCCTCGGGAAAACTTTTGCGGAGATTCCCGCGGAAGAAAAAAATCAGCGCAGTCACCGGGGGAAGGCGTTCCGCAGATTGCTCTCGTCACTTTCCTCCATGCTATAGTTTTGGCTCCTATGGCCACAAGAGCGAAGAAAAAACCGTCAAAGAAGAAACCCGCCTCGGCAAAGTCGAAAGCACCGAAGCCAGCCAAGGCTGCCAAGATGGCGCGCGCGGCGGGAACTGATTCCAAGCGCGTGACGGCAATTCTCGCGAAACTGGATGAGGCGTATCCGAATGCGAGCTGCGAACTGAAGCACGAGAACGCATTTCAATTGTTGATCTCTACGATTCTTTCCGCTCAGTGCACCGATGTACGCGTGAACCAGGTTGCCCAAACGCTCTATAAGAAATATCCGGATGCGAAGGCGTTCGCCTACGCCACGCCTAGCGAACTGGAACAAGACATTCGTCCAACAGGATTTTTTCGCAACAAAACGAAGTCCGTGATGGGCGCGAGTAAAGCGATCCTAGAACAATTCGGCGGACAAGTGCCGCGAACGATGGAGGAAATACTCACGCTTCCCGGCGTGGCGCGGAAAACCGGCAACGTCGTGCTCGGCACCGCGTATGGAATTCCCAGCGGCGTAGTCGTGGATACGCACGTGCTACGTCTCTCAAAGCGGCTGGACCTGTCGCGGAACGAAGACCCCAAGAAGGTCGAGCAAGACTTGATGAAGATTATCCCGCAAGAGAAATGGATCCAGTTTTCCCACCAACTGATCTGGCATGGACGCCGGGTTTGCTACGCTCGCAAACCGAAATGCATCGAGTGCAACATGGAATCGCTGTGCTTCGCCAAGGACAAAACGGTCTGAAAAACTAGTCGCAACACGACTAGATGGACTAGTAGTAGTCTCAATTAGACTACTCCAACCAAGACTGGATTTTACGCGAGCCGAAGGCCATTGGGAACCATTGGCAAGTTGTTGAGGCGAACGCCGGTGGCGTCAAAAATGGCGTTACCGATCGCAGGCGCGACCGCCATGATCGGTGTCTCGCCCGCGCCCGCCGAAAGAATGTCTTTCCGATCGAGCAATACGGCTTCGATTTCCGGCACGTCGCGGAAGCGCGGCACGCGATAGCTCGAGAAACGGGGATTCTTGATGCGCCCGTCTTCAAACTCGATGGCTTCGAAGAGCGCGCCGCCCAAGCCCTGAATCATCGCCCCGACGACTTGATTTTGCAGACCATCGGGGTTGACGATGGCGCCACATTCGAACGCCTCGACAAGCCGCATCACACGAACAGCGCCAGAGCCGCGATCCACAGAAACTTCGGCGCAGGTTGCGACGTAACTGCCCTTTTCTGCGCCGCACGCGATTCCAAATCCTTGTCCTTCTTGCGTTTTCTTGCGCGGCCAGCCAAAAGATTTAGCTGCCGCCTCCAGCACCGCGCGCATTCGCGTGTCGGCAAGATTTTTCATACGGAAATCGAGAGAATCCATCTTGGCCGCGCTCGCCAGCGAATCCATGTGCGTTTCGCGTGCGAAGTGATTCGCAGTGGCCGCAAGCCCGCGATAGGAGCCGCTGCGCAAAATCAGCGGCACTTGATGATATTCCGTTCGCTGGTTCGCAACGACGTAAGGAGTCTCGATCCCGGACGCCCCGGAATGATAGTTGTGAAATTCCCATGCCGTTAGCGCGCCATCACCAGCGATGCCGCTCTTGATCTCGATAACGCCCGCCGGGCGGAAATACGCCCAAGTGAACTCTTCCTCGCGCGTCCAAACAACTTTAACCGGACGCCCCGCCGCGCGCGCCAGTCGAGCGGCTTCAATTGCCGCATCGCTAGTGTGCTTCCCTCCATATGCCGAGCCGGTGTCGGGCACAATCACGCGCACACTGCTCTCTGGCAGGTGAAATACCGCAGCAAGTTCGTCGCGGTTTGCGAACGGCCGCTGCGTGCCAGTCCAGACCGTAAGTTTGTCGTCGGCCCACTGAGCCACGGCCGCGCGCGGCTCCAGCGGAGCGTGCGCGATGTACGCGATGGTGTACGTGGCGTCGAGCCGATGCGCGGCGTTCGCCAGCCCCTCTTCAATCGAACCTTTCTGCTTGTGAAAACGATCCTCGGTTTTCGCTGCGGCGTTTTGCTTAAGGTAGGCGAAGAGTTCTTTACTGGAAATCTGCGGAACCTCTTTCCATTCCGCTTTCACGGCGTCCAGTGCTGCCTGGGCCTCGCGCTCCGTGGGTGCTGCCGTGCCGACGAAGTCCCCGTCTCGCACCACGAAAACTCCAGGCATCGTCTTGGTTTCTTCCTGCCGGAAGGAAGTAAGTGTTGCACCAAAGGAAGGCGGCCGCAGTACTTTCCCATAAAGCGTGCTTGCGGGCCGCAAATCCGTCGTGTACTGGTGGCGGCCGGTAACGAACGCGCGGCCGTCTACTTTCGGAATCGCTTTCCCCGCAACTGTCCATTCGGTCGCAGGCGTGATGGGATCTTCCGCAGGGAGGTTCTGCGCGAGCGCCTTGCCGCGCGCAAGCTCCGCATACTTAAGCGAGCGGCCCGATGCGGGGTCAGTGACTCTCGCGTCGACGGCAACCAATCCGGCCGCCTGGATGCTCCACTCCTTCGCTGCGGCCTCTACCAGAATATCCCTGGCCGCAGCCGCCACGCGCCGCAACTGCGGCGTCATGGTAGGAGTCGTCCTGCTGCCAAAAGTTCCCGCGTCAAAAGGGGTCAGAGCCGTGTCTGCCATCACCATGCGAACGCTCTCAAACGGTACGCGCAATTCGTCCGCAATGGTCTGCGCAAGTTCCGTGCGAATGTTCTGCCCAATTTCAGCTTTGCCGGTGAATCCGGTTACGCTGCCGTCTTCGCCGACGTGCAGCCATGCGCTAATGTCCTTTGGCAGCTCTTCGTTGTGAAAGCTCCGGTGCCCCGGCGCTGTCTCCTGCGCCACCATCGCATCTTTCGCAATTGCGAAGACGGCGATTCCCGCGCCAAGAATTCTGAAAAAATCGCGGCGCGCCAGTTCGAATTGATGGAATGAGGCCGCGGTAAATTCGTAGCGCTCCGGCTCGATGAAGAGTTTTCCTTCGACGTTATTCATCGCCCTTGCTCCCGCATCATTTTGGCTGCCTGACGGACCGCATCGATGATGCGCGGGTGCGTCCCGCAGCGGCACACATTGCCTTGCAAAAATTGAACAATGTCCGCCTGACTGGGATTCGGATTCGTTTGCAGTAAGCCTACACTGCTCATGATCATGCCTGAAGTGCAGTAGGCACACTGAAAAGCACCGGCATCGAGAAACGCCTGCTGAACAGGATGCAGCCGCCCGTCTTTTTCCAGGCCTTCGATGGTCACCACGGGTTTTCCCGCGGCCGCGCTCACGGGGATCTGGCAAGAGCGTCGCGGCGCTCCGCCAATCAGTACGGCGCAAGCGCCGCACTGCCCTTCCCCGCAGCCGTACTTGCTGCCGGTCAAGCCGAGTTCATCACGCAGAACGTACAGCAGCGGAGTATCCGGAGGGTAGTTGACCGGATAGCGCTTGCCGTTGACTTCCAATTCGGTCAGCATCGCCATCACTTCCCCATCGGAAAAATTTTGCTCCGAATCTGCGCTTGTGGCAAGGGTTACAAGTTCCCGCGAGGACGGATAGGCCAGGAACATATTATTTCTGACGGTCTGGCAACTTTTTAGCTGAAACGCCGTCGAACTAATCTACGCGAGAGTGCGTAACTTGAAAGTGACGAAGGGACACCGACGGAACTGGGGGGCGACCATGGAAACGCTGGGGCAGGATGTCCGGTACGCGTTAAGGAACCTTCGGAAAACGCCGGGATTTGCGGCAGTGGCGGTGATCACGCTGGCGCTGGGGATTGGGGCGTCGACGGCGATATTCAGCGTGATTGACAACATCTTAATGGAGCCGTTTCCCTACCCGGATGCGCAGCGGTTCTATTCCGTGTTCATCCATGACACTGAACGGAGCGAGCCCGGGGGGCGGCCCGCGTTCATCGGCCCGGAGCTTTTGGATTATATGCAGCAGAATCATGTGTTCGACCGGGCGATAGCGAATGACCAGACGGACGTGCTGTACCGGTCTGGAGAGGGAACGCAGCGGTTCGACGGGAACTTCGTGACGCCAGGGACGTTTGAGTTTTTGGGCATGCCGGCGCTGTATGGGCGGGTGATGCAGCCGGCGGAGTACGAGCCGGGAGCCCCGCCGGTGTTTGTGCTGCGGTACAAGACATGGGTGAAGAGCTTTGGCGCCGATCCGGGAATCGTGAACAAGACGTTTGTTCTTAACGGCGTACAGAGAACGCTGATTGGAATTATGCCGCCGCGATTTGGGTGGGGGAATGCGGACTTGTGGATTCCGGCGAAGCCAAGCCGGGCGCCGACAGGAAAAGTGATTGCGGGGGCGTTTCAGCAGCACTGGTGGATGTTGGGACACTTGAAGCAGGGAGTCACCGTGAAAGAGGCGGAAGCCGACTTTACGGTGATCGCAAAGCGGCTGGCCACGATTTACCCGACAGAATACCCGAAGCATTTTACGGTGCAGTTGGATTCATTGACGAATATGGTGGTCGGGAGGTTCAAGACGACGCTTTTCATTGTGCTGGCCGCGGTGGGGTTGCTGCTACTGATCGGTTGCGGAAATGTGGCGAACCTTCTGTTGGCGAGAGCGACCACGCGGGAAAAAGAGTTTGCGATCCGCTCGGCTCTCGGAGCGAACCGGTGGAGACTGGTGCGGCAGCTATTAGTCGAGAGCCTGCTTCTCGCGACAGGTGGAGCAGCCGTGGGCACTTTGCTGGCGTGGGGTGGGCTGAAGTCTCTGGTGGCGCTGATGCCTCAGGAGATTATCCCAGCCGAGTCGGTAATTCAGCTAAACACTCCGGTGCTGGCGTTCACGTTGGGCGTAGCGATGCTGACCGCGCTGGTGTTTGGGCTGGTTCCAGCGCTGAAAGCGGCGCGAAAGGACATTAACGATCCTCTGCGAGACAGCGGAAAAGGCGTGAGTGGCGGATTCCGTCACGGACGATTGCGTGATGCGGTGGTGGTGCTGGAAGTAGGGCTTTCCTTGATGCTGCTGGTGGCGGCGGGATTGTTGATGAGAAGCTTTGTGGCACTTCGAGATGTGAAGCTGGGGTTGCAACCGGATCATATATTCGTGGCGAGGCTTCCATTGCCCGTGGACCGTTACAAAACGGCAGACCAGGTAGCGGGATTCTACCGGCCGCTCCTCCAAAGGCTGAAAGCGCTGCCAGGCGTCCTCGAAGCGACGGAAACGAGCACGCTGCCTCCCTATGGCGGAATCCCGAGCGATATCGAGATTCCCGGAAAAACGCACGCTGAAAAGTGGAATGCGATGTTTCAACTGGTCAGCGAGGGATATTTCCCGGTGCTGAAAATCCAGTTCGTGGACGGAAGAAGTTTCACGGAAGCGGAAGTGACCGGGGCACGCAAGCTAGCGGTGGTGAACCAGACATTTGTGAAGAAGTACTTGGGAACCGAGAATCCGATCGGGAGACAAGTGAAAATCGCGCAGCTAGCGGACTTTGACGACGCGGTAAAAGAGCCCATTTTTGAAATCATCGGGCTGGTGGCCGACGCAAAGAACCGGGGACTGCAGGATCCGCCCGAGCCGGAGATTTGGGTGCCTTTTACGGTTACGGGTTCGGCGTTCCGAGGAATCCTGGTGCGGACAGCGAAAGAACCGATGGCCATGATGAACGCGGTGGAGCATGAAATTTGGGCCACCGATCGCAACGTGGCGCTGGCGTTTACAGGAACACTTGAGGGTTATATCAGCCAGTTTTCCTACGCGGGGCCGCGGTTTGGATTTTTTCTGATGACCATTTTTGGCTCGATCGGACTGCTTCTTGTGACAATCGGCGTCTACAGCGTGCTGGCGTACACCACGGCGCGAAGAACCCATGAGATTGGAATACGAATGGCCCTGGGGGCGGAAGGTTCGGACGTTCAGGGAATGGTCATTCGAATGGGATTGCGCCTGGTGGGAATCGGCGTGGCCATTGGATTGATCGTAAGCCTGGCGATTGGGCGAGTCATCGCGACGCAGTTGTGGGGCGTGTCGGCGTACGATCCATGGACGCTGGTGTGCGTGCCCGCACTGCTGTTGATCACCGGGATCGTGGCCTGCTGGCTGCCGGCGCGGCGAGCAGCAAGCGTGGACCCGCTCGTCGCTTTGCGGTACGAATAAGTTCCGCGATGGCCGGGCTAGGCCCAGGAGTAGCCGTGCTTCAAAAGCGGTAGCGACCGAATGCGCTCACCAGTGGCGGCGAAGATGGCGTTGCATAGAGCCGGGAGAACTGGCGGAAGCGCCGGCTCGCCGAGGCCCGTCGGTGAATTTTCCGTCTTGAGGAAATGAACTTCGATTTCCGCCGGCACCTGGTTCATACGCACCGGGGGATATTCGTGGAAATTGCTCTGGACAGCGCGGCCACCGTCGATGGTGATTTCGTAGGACATAACGGAACTTAGCCCTTCGATAACCGCTCCGCGAACCTGATTTTCCGCATTGATCGGATTGATGATCTGGCTGCCCACGTCGCCGGCGACCCAGATTTTGTTGACCTTGATTTTCTTGTTGGCGTCTACACGAAGCTCGACAACCTCCGCAAAATAACCGCGATGCGCAAATTGGAAGGCGACGCCCATGGCGCCGCCCTTTGGAAGAGTGCGCTTGCCCCAGTCGGATTTCTCCGCGACGAGTTTCAAGACGCCTTGCATGCGAGAAGCGTCGAGATCGACATCGCCAGGATTGGAAGAGGGCGATGCGCTGGGCACGCGCGGAGCACTGAGAAGATCCAGCCGGAATTGGACGGGATCTTTTCCGGCGGCATGCGCGAGTTCGTCAGTGAAGGATTGAAAGACCCATGAGTAGGCATTTGTACCAGGCGCGCGCAACGCATAAGTGGGAATGCCAAGCGGCATGAGCGACGCGCCGAAGAAAAAGTCCTGGAGAAACGTGCCTGGGAATTGATTACCAGCAATGCCCGCAGAGGGAGCGAACTTATCACCTTCGCCGAAGCTGACGAAATGATTTCGCCAGGCTACCAGCTTGCCGGAGGAATCTAGACCTCCCTTGAGGAAATGATAGCCAGCGGGGCGATAGTGATCGTGGTGAAAATCGTCTTCGCGGGTCCAAAGAAGCTTGACGGGGACGCCCACGCGTTTGGCGATGGCACCGGCTTCGAGCATATAGTCGTTGGTGAGTCGGCGGCCGAATCCGCCGCCCGCTCGCTTCAAGTGAACAATGATGTCGTCGTGGGGAATATTCAGAACTTTGGACACGAGCAGGCGGCCATTTTCCGGCGTCTGGCTGGGCGACCAAAATTCGAGCTTGCCGTCGTGATAATGGGCAAGGCAGTTTTCAGGCTCCATCGGAGCATGCGCGAGGAACGGATACGAATAAGCGGCCTCAACGGTCTTTGCTGCGGACTGGAAGGCTTTGTCGGCGTCTCCATCCTTGCGAAGAGTGATGGCCGGCGGCTGCTTGGAAAGTTCCTCCGCGCGGCGGGCGAAACCTTCACTGCTCTGCTGAGAAGTTGCGCCTTCGTTCCATTTTGCCTGCAACTTTTTGCGGGCAGCGTTGGCCTGCCACCAAGTGTCGGCGACTACGGCGATGCCCCAATGCAGGCCAAGCAGATCCTGCGTGCCCTCCACCTCAAAAGCATGGCGCACGCCTGGCATGGCCCTGATCTCGTCGAGGTTGGCGCCAACACACTGCCCCGCATAGACGGGACACTTGTCATAGACGGCGTACAACATTCCCGGAACTTTGAAGTCAATGCTGTAAAGATTTTTGCCGGTGACGATGGAGGGGTTGTCAACGCTGTGCGTGGAGTGGCCGATGATCTTGTAATCCTTAGGATCCTTGAGCTTCACGGACTTGAGATCGGGCGCGGGTAACGCGGCTGCTCTTTCCGCGAGCGCACCATAGGTAAGAACGCGTTTCGACGGTTGATGGATGACGCGGCCTGAGGACGTCTGGCATTCGGATTCCGGGAGGGACCAGGTTTGCGCAGCGGCGGTAACAAACATCTGGCGGCACGCGGCGCCGACACGACGCAGCGGATCCCAATTGGTGGGAGTGGACGTGCTGCCACCGGCGCGCTGCGGGCCGAATTTGGTTTCGTCGAGATCGGCTTGCTCGATGCGGACGTCTTTCCAGTCGACGTCGAGTTCATCGGCGATTAGCATGGGCAGATGAGTCTTGACGCCCTGGCCGACCTCGGGATTCTTGCTCATAATGGTCACGATGCCATCAGCGGCAACGCGCAGAAACGCCGTCGGCTGGAAAGCGGTGGGCGGGGCTTGCGGCGCTTGCGCAAAGACTTCCGCGACAGGATCGAAATGGAGAGCGACGAGCATCCCTCCGCCGGCAACAGCGGATACGCGGAGAAAACTGCGGCGATCGAGGAGTGTGGCTTGCACAGGACCTCCTTGTTGC
>Ga0066695_10000192_pt1 | contig 15654 bp, 14 predicted proteins | sample GraSoiAngelo_144_FD_66452 | JGI IMG/M metagenome (GOLD analysis project Ga0066695, IMG submission 66452) | Grasslands soil microbial communities from the Angelo Coastal Reserve, California, USA - 14_1009_02_40cm | ecosystem: Environmental > Terrestrial > Soil > Grasslands | place: USA...
GGTCCCGCGACTGCAGGAGCTCCTGCAGCGCCGACTTGTAGTCCTGGCCGGAGACCCCGTCGCGCCGCACCTCGTCGAACAGCGCGGCGAACTCGCGCGTGATGAACGCGCGCGCGTGCTCGACGCCGCCGTCGAGATACACCGCGGCGATCAGCGCTTCGTAGCCATCGGCGAGCAGCGCCTGCTTGCGCCGGCCGCCGGTCTTCTCCTCGCCGCGGCCCAGCAGCAGATGATCCCCGAGCTGCAGCCGCTCGGCCTGGCGCGCGAGCGTCGCCGTCGAGACGAGCGCCGCCTTGGCCTTCGACTTCTGTCCTTCGTCGAATTCCGGGAAATCACGGAACAGCACGTCGGCGATGATGAAGCCGAGCAGCGCGTCGCCGAGGAACTCCATCACCTCGTTGTCGGCGACGCCGCCGCTGACGTCCTCGTTCGCGCGGGACGTGTGCGTCATCGCGTGCTCGAGCAGCCCGCGATCGCGGAACCGGTAGCCGATCGCCTGCTGCAGCGACTCGAACTCGTCGCGCAGCCGCACGACGTGGCCGTTCCTGAGCTCCGTCCGGTGGCTCGCGATGATGCGCTGCGCGTCCTCCGCGTCGCTGGCGTGGACCCCGATGCGCACCTCGTTGAGACCGTCGACCGACAGCGGAAAGATCGAGTGCGGCACGTCCGACGAGAGGACCGACATCACCCCGTGCGCTTCGAGCAGGCCGCGGACGATTTGCGCTTCGATGTCCGAATGCGTCCGGAAGATGACGACGAGGTCTGTCACAGCGCGAGAACCCTAGAGTCCTTGGTTCCTGGTCCTTCGTGCTTCGTCCGTCCCAAGTCCTGCGTCCGTCCAAAGTCCCTGGTCCCGGGTGCGCGGACCAGGGAGTCGGGACCAAGGCCGGACCACGGACCAAGAACGGACCGAGGACCAAGAACAAAGGACCAAGGACGCGCGTCGCTCACCACGAGCGAGGTTCGGGATCATCGTGCGATCTCGGCGAGCTCTTCGCTGATCGTGGCGGCGCCGACGCCGACCTCGTCGACCTTCAGCAGGATCATCGTCATGTCGTCGTGCTGGGGGGCGTCGCCGACGAACGCGGCGATCTCGCGCAGCATGCGCTCGCGGAGCTCCTCCGAGGGCAGGTGCGCGTGGGTCTCGACAAGATGCCCCAGCCGCGTCTCGCCGAACAGGTCGTCGCGCGAGTTCATGGCCTCGCTGATGCCGTCGGTGAACAGCAGATAGAGGTCGCCGGGCTGCAGCGCGATCGTCTCCTCCACCAGATGCCGTTCGAACATCTCCCCGTTATCGAGCTTCAAGCCGACCACCATGCCGTCGGGCGCCAGAATCTGCACCTGGCGCGTCGCGCCGCAGGCCGGGGCGCCCGGGACGTAGATGAGCGGTGTGTGGCCCGCGCGCGCGTACGTCATGGTCCGCGCGCGAAGGTCGATGACCGCGTACGTCATCGTGATGAAGCTGCGCGCATCGAGATGGTGCGCGATGATCCGGTTCGCCGCGACGAGCAGCGCACGCGGCGACGCGTGGATCTCGCTCAGCGACAGCACCAGCCCTTTCAGCTCCGCCATGTACAGCGCAGCCGACGTCCCCTTCCCCGAGACGTCGGCGATCAGCACGCCGACGCGCTGGTCGCCGAGCGGCAGGAAGTCGTAGTAGTCGCCGCCCACTTCGCGCGCGGGGACGCAGAGCGCCGTCACCGACAGCCCCGCCATCACCAGCGGCCCCTGCGGCAGCAGCGACATCTGGATTTCGTGGGCGATGCGCAGCTCTTCCTCGAGCCGTTTCTTCTCGGCCGCCTGCCGCAGCAGATCCTCGATGCTCGCGGTCATCGAGTTGAACGACTGCGCGAGCTCGCCGAGCTGGTCTTCGCTCCTCACGGCGATCTTGTGCGTGAAGTCTCCCCGGCGCACGCGTTCCGTGCCGACAAACAGCTCGTGCACCGATCCGGTCAACGACTTCGCGAGCGCGAGGCCGGCAACGAGCGCCATCGCCTCGATGACGAGAAACAGCACGCCGATGACGAACAGCACGAGCAGCAGCCCCTGGCCGAACGTCCGTCCGATGCTGCCCTCCGCCGCCGAAATCCGGTCGTAGAGCTCCGGGACGTCGAGCGCGGTCGTCATCATCAGCGTGCCGGTTGCGCCGGTCGACCAGTCGCGGTATTCCATCGGGCTCCGCAGGCGGCTGAGCACTCCGGGCGCCGCGAGCGCATCGGGCGTCGGTTCGTCACCGCCGTCGCGTCCCGTCAGCGGCTGCGCGTCCTTCACGTCCTGAGGGGGTGCGGACGCCACGCTCCTGAGCTGCACGCCCGTCTCCCTGCGGACCTGCTCCCGGACCGAGTCGTTGACGAGCAGATCGGCGACGACCGCATAGGCGGGCCGCCGCGAGTCGGGAAACGCGACGCCGCGGACGAGCAGGTGCGTCTCCGGCGCGCTGCCGCCCGGGTCCCGGCTGTGCGAATACGCGAGCACGCCGGCGAACCCCGAGCAGTCGATCCAGGCGGGCACCGCTTTCGCCGGATTGACATGCGTCCAGGGGCCGGAAGTTTGAAGTCTGAAGTCTGAAGTTTGAGCGATCGACGGGGCCGGCGCGAGGGGCGTCCCGCACGCGCGATCGAACGGGACGACCGCCATCGACGCACCCGGATACTGAGCGGCCAGAGCGGCCTGCCGCCGCGTGAGGATGTTCGCGACGTCGCGTCCGCCGGCGCGCTGGATCTCGAGCGCCGTGCTCTGCGCCAGGAATCGTGCCTGCTCGCTCAACGCGCGAAGACGGCTCTGCACGAGGTACGAGCTGAAGTTGTAGAACAGCAGGAACGCGCACAACAGCGAGAAGGCGACGAGCAGGAACGCCGGCACGAACCCGATGAACATGTAGGACACGATCAGCTTCCGACGGACGCGCCACAACAGCCGGCGCTTCGCCAGCACGAGCACGCGGAACGCGAAGTACACGAGGCCGGCCGCCACCGCGAGGCCGGCCACCGTGTCCACGACGGTGAAGAACGCCGGGACACGGCCGATCGCCAGGCCGACCAGGAACACGGTGAGCTTGATCGCGAGGCCGATGACGATCGCGCGCCCGGGCATGGTGTACAACAGCGCGCCTCGCAGATCTTCGCGCCGGTCCGCCGCTGCAGGCGGCTTCGACAACGACGGTTCGGCTCGGCGATTCATCGCGGACATCGTGGACTTCGCGATATTAAAACATGTACAGTTCGAATTTCAGCGTTCAGATTCCCGCGACATCTCTGCAATTGCGAGGTCTGAAACCTGAGCTCTGCCATCGATGAAGCTCACATCACGCGCACGTTTCAGTACCGTCTGCCTGCACGCCGGCCAGGACCCCGATCCGGCCACCGGCGCCATCGTCACGCCGATCTACCAGACGTCCACCTACGTTCAGCAGGAGCTCGGCAGGCACAAGGGCTACGAGTACGGCCGCACGCAGAATCCGACGCGCATGGCGCTCGAGCGCAACCTGGCGGCCATCGAAGGGGGCCCGGCCGGCTTCGCGTTCGCTTCGGGCATGGCGGCGATCGGCGCGATCGCCACCATGCTGCGGTCCGGCGACCACGTCGTCGTGTCGGACAATACGTACGGCGGCACGTTCCGGCTGTTCGACAAGGTGCTGACCCGCTATCAGCTGTCATTCTCCTACGTCGACACCTCGAAGCTGGACGAGGTCGAGCGCGCGCTGACGCCGGCGACGCGGATGCTGTTCGTCGAGACGCCGACCAACCCGGTGATGCGCCTCACCGACTTGCGCGCCGCCGCCGATCTCGCCCATCACCACAACGTCCGCCTGGTCGTCGACAACACGTTCGCCAGTCCGTGCATCCAGCGGCCCATCGAGCTCGGCGCCGACATCGTGACCCACAGCACCACGAAATACCTCAACGGCCACAGCGACAGCATCGGCGGCATCGTCATTGCCGTGCGCGGCGACGACATCGAGTGGCTGCGGTTCGTGCAGAACGCCGAGGGCGCCATCCTGAGCGCGTTCGATTCGTGGCTGGTGCTGCGCGGCACCAAGACGCTGCCGCTCCGCATGCAGCAGCACAGCGCGAACGGCCTCGCGCTGGCGGAGTACCTGAGCGCGCATCCGAAGGTGAAGCACGTCTACTATCCCGGGCTGCCCACGCACCCGCAGCACGAGCTCGCGAAACGCCAGATGCACGGCTTCGGCGGGATGCTGGCGTTCGAGCTCGGGTCGCTCGACGCCGCGCGCCGGCTGCTGAACGCCGTCCGCCTGCACGCCCTCGCCGAAAGCCTCGGCGGCGTGGAAACGCTCATCTCGCACCCGGCGACGATGACGCACGCATCGGTGCCGGCGGAGACGCGCGCGAGAATCGGCATCACCGACGGCCTCGTGCGGATCTCGGCAGGAATCGAGGACGTCGAGGATCTGAAAGAAGATCTCAGCCAGGCGCTCGATCAGGTTTAGTCCTTGGTCCTTGGTCGTGAGTCCTTGGTCCGTCCTTTGGTCCGTGGTCCTTGCTCCTGAGTACGCACCTCGCGCGACGGACCAGGGACGAAGGACCGACGGACCAGGGACGGACCGGGGACTAAACAGCCCGTGGTGAAAGTCTGGCGTCGCACCGAGACGAGCGAGGCGCCCCGGGGTCCCCAACGCGGCAGCCGCGTTGGGGGCCCCGCCCCGCCGGCAAGGCGCGACGACTGAGAACCGGGGCCCCCGCCGCGCGTGGTTTGCGCGGTGGGGTGGCAATACCGGGAGTATTTGAAGGAGGAGCAACGCCGCCGGCGCCGGGGCCCCCAACGCGGCAGCCGCGTTGGGGTGGCTTGGGGATGCATCGTTCGTCGAATGCAGCCAGACTTTGACCACGGGCTGCTAAGGACGGACCAAGCACCAAGAACTAAGGACCAGGGACCAAAGGTGCTCGACTTCCTCCTGCACTTCGACAAGCACCTCATCGAGTTCGTCCGCGATTACGGCGCGTGGGTGTATGCGATCCTGTTTGCCATCGTGTTCGCCGAAACGGGCTTTGTCGTCACGCCGTTCCTGCCCGGCGATTCGCTCCTGTTCGCGGCGGGCGCGCTCTGCGCGACCGGTCGGCTGAACGCGCCGGCGATGCTCGGGCTGCTCGTTTTCGCAGCCGTCGCGGGGAACACCGTCAACTACACGGTGGGCCGGTTCATCGGCCCGCGGGTGTTCCAGTCGTCGCATCGCCTGTTGAACAGGCAGCACCTCGATCGGGCGCACGTGTTCTTCGAGCAGTACGGCGGCAAAGCGGTGATCCTCGGTCGCTTCGTCCCCATCGTGCGCACGTTCGTGCCATTCGTGGCCGGCGCGGCACAGATGACCACGACCTCGTTCGTGATGTACAACCTGGCCGGCGCCGTCGCCTGGGTGTCGCTGTGTCTCGGCGCGGGCTGGTTCTTCGGCAACATCCCGATCATCAAGAACAACTTCTCGCTGGTGACGATCGGCATCGTCATCGTGTCCGTGTTGCCGATGGTGTTCGAGATGATTGCACACCGACGGCGACGGTCCGTCTGAAGGCGGACTGTACCGGGAATCACGGTCCGCCTGAAGGCGGACACTCCCCGAGAACACGATCCGTCTGAAGGGGCCATTGCGGCGCTCTTTCGTCGGTAGTGTCCGGCTTCAGCCGGACCGGGTCGCATCATTCACCCACGCCCCATACGCATCGCTCGCGTTCCCCTCCAGCACGACGAGCTCTGGCACCTCGTAGGGATGCAGCGCGCGAAGCCGCGCCCCGAGCTCGGGGAGCCGGGCACGCGTGGTCTTGATGACGACTTGCCGTTCCGCCTCGTGTTCGACCTGCCCCTTCCAGCGAAACGTGGAGATCATCGGGCCGTGGACGTTTACGCACGCCGCCAGCCGTTCGTCGACGAGCGACTGCGCGAGCTCATCCGCGCGGTTGTCATCCGGCATCGTCGTCAAAACCAGCACGAGATCCATGATCCCTCTTGTACTTTGTCCCGAGTTGTTGTACTGTTTCTGCGAGTGTCGAAGAAGGACGAGACCAGGCCGGCGCCAGGCAGTCCGGCAGGCGGACCTCCACCGCGGGCTGCCGGGCTTCGCACGCCGAAACCAAAACGCCCGGCGCGCAGGCGGCGCATCGTGAATCTGTTGCTCCTCTTCATGGCATCGGTGATTGTCGTCGACGGCCTCGTCGGGGACCGCGGGCTGCTGGCGATGCTGCGCGCGCGCCAGGAGTACGACGCGCTGTCGGCCTCCATCGCCCGGCAGCGGGCCGAAAACGCGCGGCTCCGCGAGACGGCGCGCCGGCTCCGCGAGGATCCCGCCGCGATTGAGGAGATCGCGCGCCGCGAGCTCGGCCTCATCAAGCCCGGCGAACGCGTCTTCATCCTCAAGGACGTTCCGCTCCCGAAGCCCTGAACCGCCCCACTCGCAGAAGCGCCGCGGCTGCGAACGCCAGTCCTGCGCCCGTAACGCTGAACAGCGCACCGATTTTCGTCTCGTCGAGCAGCGGCCCTGGAGGAAACGCCGCCGTCGCAAAGAACAGGGCCACCGTGAAGCCGATCCCGGCGGCGCAGCCGACGACGATGACGTCCCGCCAGGCAAGACGCTGAGGCAGGCGGCATCCGGCCGCGACTGCGAGGCCGACCGAGAGGCCGATCCCGATCGGCTTGCCCGCGAGAATCGCGACGAGCACCGCCCACGTACCGGGCCCGGAATCGTGGAGCGGCACACCGGCGTTCACCAGGCCGAACAGGAACAGCACCCCCTGGACCGGATATTTCCACCAGTGTTCGAACTGGCTGAGCGCGTCTCTCGCTCCCGGCGGGGCCGCGACGAAGAGACCCGGATCGCGAGCGGCGTGCGGCAGGAACGGGACGATCGGTACCAGCGCCAGCGCCGGGTGCAACCCGCCCCAGTGCAGCGCCAGCCATGACAGCGTCCCGCCGGCCATGACGTACGGCCAGAAGCTCCGCACGCGCTTTCTGCGCAGGCCGAGCGAGCCGAAGATCGCCGCTGTCATCAGCAGCACCCCGATGAGCATGTGTAAATCACGCGGCGGGTAAAACACCGCCAGCACCACCAGCCCCAGAGCGTCGTCGGCAATGGCGAGCAGCAGGAGAAATGGGATCGCCGGGTGACGGCGAAAGATGACCTTGGCGACGAGGTAGCTGAACGCGACGTCGGTCGCACAGGGAATCGCCCATCCGCGCAACAGCGCGCGCTCGTTCGTGACGTGCGCGTAAAGGACGTAGAACAGGGCCGGGACGGCCATCCCGCCCGCCGCGGCGATCACCGGCAGCGCGGCGCGGCGCCAGGTATGCAGCGCGCCGCCCGGAGCAGTGGCCTCGACCACCTCTTTCGCCGCGAGGGCGAAGAAGAAGACCATCCCGACGTCGTTGACGGAAAACTCGAGCGCGTGCGCGAACCGCGCGTAGCTGACCGCGAACGTATTGGCCCACGCGAGGGCAAGGGAGGCGCCAAGCGGGAGCACAAGGGAATGTTCGAGGGCAAACTGAAGGAACGAGCGGTGCTCGGACCCCCGTCCGCCCGCAGTCATGGTGACAACATTAAACCGCGGAGCACGCCGAGAGCGCCGAGAAAAATCGCCTGTGCGGATCTCTGCGCGCTCTGCGGCGAAATACTACACGCCGTTTCGAAACCCTGCGCCCACCTGACCTGGCCAACCCAGCCGACCTGCCTGACCCACCCGACCTGCCGAACCCACCAGACCTAACCCACCCACGCGACCCACCCGACCTGCCCGACCCACCTGACCCACTCGACCTGCTTGCAGCGCCGATCCAAGATGAAGGACGATCGGCGCGTAGATGGAACCGGTCATCGTCATCAGCGATCGCGACAACGTGGCAACCGCGCTCGAGCCGCTCGGCGTGGGCGAGGCCGTGCACGCGAGCGGCGCGGAGCTGGTCATCGTCGAGCCGATCCCGCGCGGGCACAAGGTGGCGCTGAGGGCGATTCGGTGCGGCGAACCGATCGTCAAATATGGCAGCGCGATCGGCACGGCGACGATGGACGTCGCCGCCGGTGCGCACGTGCACGTGCACAACGTCGCGAGCACGCGAGGGCGCGGCGACCTTGGGGCGCGCGAGAGCGAAGCGGCCGGCATGAGGCTCGCCGAGCCCTCCGAGTGAATGGACATGCATTTTCGGGGTTATCCGCGTCCCGGCGGCGGCGTTGGCGTGCGCAATCACCTCCTCGTCGTGCCGACCGTGATCTGCGCCTCGGTCGTCGCGGAGCGCGTGGCCGCGGCAGTGCCCGGCGGCGCCGCCCTGCCGCACCTGGCCGGCTGCGGCCAGCTTGGCCCGGACTTGCGCGTCACGCACGACACGCTGGCCGCGTACTGCCGTCATCCGAACGTCGGCGCCGTTCTGATCGTCGCGCTCGGCTGCGAGCAGGTGATCGCGCAGCATCTGGCCGACACCGCGCGCCGGGCGGGCAAGACGGCCGCCATCATCGCCATCCAGACCGAAGGCGGCACGATCCGCGCGACGGCGCGCGCGACCGAGATCGCGCAGCGGTTCGCGACCGAACTGGCGGGAGTGGAGCGGCAGCGCTGCGACGTGTCGTCGCTCATTCTCTGCGCGAAGTGCGGCGGCTCGGACTACACCTCGGGCCTCGCCTCCAACCCCACGCTCGGACGCGTCGCCGATCGACTGGTCGACCTGGGCGGCGCAACGGTCATCGGTGAGATTGCCGAGATCATGGGCGCCGAACATGTGCTGGCGGCGCGGGCCGAGCGTCCCGAGATCGCATCGAGCCTCCTGCGCGTCATCGATCGTGTGGAAGCGGAAGCCATCGCTCTCGGGCTCGACATCCGCGGCACCCAGCCGTCGCCGGGCAACATTCGCGGCGGCCTGACGACCATCGAGGAGAAATCGCTCGGCGCCACGCACAAAGGCGGCGAGCGGACGCCGCTCTCCGACGTCGTTTCCTACGCGGCGCCGATCACGGCGAAAGGCCTGACGGTGATGGACACCCCGGGGCTCGACGTCGAGTCGGTCACCGGGATGGTGGGCGGCGGCGCGCAGGTCGTCGTGTTCACGACCGGCCTGGGTACTCCGACGGGAAACCCGATCGCGCCGGTGGTGAAGATCACGGGCAATGCCCGCACGGCGGTCACGATGCAGGACAACCTCGACCTCGACGTGAGCGGCGTGCTCACCGGCTCGGAGACGCTCGACGCGGCGGCGGGGCGGCTGCTCGACGAGATCCTGGCCGTATGCGGCGGCAAGCCGACGGCGGCCGAGCGGCTCGGCCACCGCGAGTTCGCGATCCATCGGCGCAATCCCACGATCTGACTCATCGTTAATGGGCTAATGGCTAATGGCTGATGGCTGATGGTCGATGGAAGGCCGTTACCATTCTCCATATGCCATTAGCCATCAGCCATCAGCCATGACGTGATCTTTTGACTTTACCGGTAAAGTATGTGATATTTCGCGCCCACCATGTTCGATCTGCATCGCAAGGTCGCCGTGGTGACCGGCGCCGGCTCGGGAATCGGCGCGGCGATCGCCGCGCTGTTCGCTCGTCAGGGGGCTCGGACGGTCGTCCTCGACGTCAACGAGACCGCGCAGGCGACGGCGGACGCCATCCGCGCGGCGGGCGGCGACGCGATCGCCAGGCGCTGCGACGTGTCGGCGCCCGATGACGTGCGGAGCGCGTTTCACGATCTGGACGGCGAGCTCGGTCGCCTCGACATCCTCGTCAACAACGCCGGCATCGCCCACGTCGGCACGATCGAGCAGACGTCCCCCGACGACCTCGATCGGCTGTACGCCGTCAACGTGCGCGGCGTGTTTCTGTGCATGAAGCACGCGGTCGAGATCATGCTGCGGCAGGGTCACGGGGTCATCCTCAACATGGCGTCAATCGCGTCGCTGGTCGGCGTCCCGGAGCGTTTCGCGTACTCGATGACCAAAGGGGCCGTGCTCACGATGACGAAGTCGATCGCGCTCGATTACGTGAAACGGGGGATCCGGTGCAACTGCATCTGCCCGGCCCGCGTGCAGACGCCGTTCGTCGAGGGCTACCTGCGCGCGCACTACCCCGGACGTGAGGCGGAAATGCGCCGGACCCTGGAGGAGTACCAACCCATCGGCCGGATGTGCCTGCCGGAGGAAGTCGCGTCTCTCGCGTTGTACCTGTGCTCGGACGAAGCCGCGTTCGTCACCGGCCAGGCGTATCCCATCGACGGCGGGGTTCTCGTCGCATGAAGCTGATCGCATGATTCGCCACGTTCTCACGGCCGACCTTCGGGACGACCCCGCGGTCATCGAGTCCTACAAGGCGTATCACCGCCGCGTGTGGCCTGAAGTCGTGCGGAGCCTGCAGCGCGCCGGCATCCGCGACATGGAAATCTATTTGCTCGGACGGCGCCTCGTCATGGTCGTCGACACGGAGGGCGCCGATTTCCGCCGCTGCTTCGCCGCGCACGTGTCGTCGAGCCCGCGCGTCGCCGAGTGGGAGGAGCTGATGAGGGGGCTGCAGCAGCCGCCACCTGGCGGCCGCCCTGGCGAGTGGTGGGCGCTCATGGAACCGGTGTTTCGCCTCGAGCCGCTGGCCGGCACGTCGCAGACGTCGCCGACCGCTGAAAGCGCGCCTCGCTGACGGTCTTTCCATGACGGACCTGATGCAGGCGTGGCCGCGGCCGTCCCGTCCCCTGCCCATCGTCGTCATCGGCGCCGGCGCGATCGTGCGGACTGCGCACCTGCCGGCCTATCGCGCGCTCGGCTTTCCGGTCGCAGGCCTTTTCGACATTCGATTGGACGCCGCGCGCGCCGCCGCCGAGGCCTTCGCCGTCGAGAACGTTTTCCCTTCGCTCGCTGCCGCGGCCGCGGTCCCTGGCGTCGTCTACGACATCGCGGTCCCAGGCGATCAGATTCTCGGAATTCTCGACCGGCTTCCCCGCGGCGCGGCGGTCCTGATGCAGAAACCGATGGGACAGGATCTCGCGTCGGCCAAAGCGATCCGCGCCTGCTGCCGGGAGCGGCAGCTCACCGCGGCGGTCAATTTTCAGCTGCGCTTCAGCCCGAATGTCCTGGCGCTGCGCGATCTGTTGACGCGCGGCACGATCGGCCCCATCCTGGACATCGACGTACGCGTCGTCATCGATCAACCATGGCATCGCTGGACGTTCCTCGAGACGACGCCGCGGCTCGAAGTGCCTTATCACTCGATCCACTACCTCGACACCATCCGCTGGCTCGCGGGTGAGCCGGACGGCGTGTATTGCCGCGTCGTACGCCATCCGGCGCTCCCGGCGCTCGCCGACACCAGGAGCTCGATCATCCTCGACTACGGCGATCGCATTCGCTGCTCGCTCGCGTTGAATCACACCCACCGCGCCGGGCCGCGCCATCGCGCGTCGCAGATCTCGATCGACGGCGTGCGCGGCGCGGCGCGGCTCACGTGGGGCGTGAATCTGGACTACCCTTCCGGCCCGCCGGACACGATGGAAATCGCGTGCGGCGGCGACTGGCGAACCTTCGCGCTGCGCGGATCCTGGTTCATCGACGCGTTCGAAGGTCCGATGTCGAATCTGCAGCGCTTCGTCTCCGGCGAGGATAGCGTCCTGGTCGGGTCGGTCGACGACGCCATCAGGACGATGGCGGTCGTGGAAGCCTGCTACATCTCGAGCGCAGGCGGAGGGACGCCGGTTCCGGCGTCGGAGTAGGCGCGTGGTCTCCCGGGGCATTGTTCAGATCTTTCCGACCTGTCTGGTGAACGAGCTCCAGCCCGAGGCCGGAATGGCTGCCGTCCGCGTGCTGGAGCGTCTCGGCTTCGAGGTCCGGCTTCCGACCGGTCTCACCTGCTGCGGACAGCCGGCCTACAACGCGGGCTTTCGCCGCGAGGCTCGCCGGGTCGCCCGGCACACCGTCGATGTGCTGGCATCGACGCCCGGTCCGATTGTCGTCCCGTCCGGATCCTGTGCCGACATGCTCGTCCACCAGTATGCGGAGCTCTTCGACGACGACGCGCGGGACGCGGACAGAGCGCGCGGAGTCGCCTCGCGGTGCCGTGAATTCAGCCAGTTCGTCGCCGAACATGGCGGAGCGCAACTCGTCGCACGGCTGACTGCGCGCGTCGCGTACCACCCGTCGTGTCATCTGCTGCGCGGGCTGGGGGTCCGCAACGCGCCCCAGATGCTGATCCGCACGATCGACGGCGCGAAGTCGGTGCCGTTCGCCGAGCAGGAGGAGTGCTGCGGATTCGGCGGCCTGTTCTCCCTCAAGCATCCCGACATCTCGGCCAGCATGTTGGACCGCAAGCTCACAGCCATCGTCGCGTCCGGGGCGGATCGACTGGTGAGCTGCGATCTCGGCTGTCTTCTGCATCTCGAGGGCGGACTGCGCAGGCGCGGCGCGGCCATCAGGGCGCAGCACCTCGCGGAGCTGATCGACGAGGCGCTGGTGTGAGCACCGCCTTTGCCGAGCGAGCGCGCGCCGCGATCGGCAACCACCAGCTTCACGTGGCGCTCGACCGCACAACCGCGCAGCTCGGGTTGCGGCGATCGGCCGGGCTCGAATCGCTCGACCGGTTCGACGACGTCCGCACCCTGGCCCGTCGCGCGAAGATGGAGCTGCTCGGCCACCTGGGCGACTCGCTGCAGCAGTTCGAACGCCGGCTGGTCGACAACGGCGCCGACGTCCACTGGGCCGACACCGGCGACGCGGCCAACCAGATCATCGTCGACATTGCGAGGCGCCGCGGCGTCCGGCGCGTGGCGAAAGCCAAGTCGATGGCCTCCGAAGAAACGCACCTCAACGGGGCGCTCGCCGACGCCGGCTTCGAGGTGATCGAAACGGATCTGGGCGAGTACATCGTGCAGCTCGCGGGCGACCGGCCGTCGCACATCATCGCGCCGATCATCCACATGACGCGCGAGCAGGTCGGCCGTCTCATGCACGATCGCCTGAACGTGCCGTACACCGACGACGTGCAGGTGCTGGCGGGCTATGCGCGCGAGCGGCTGCGCGAGGAGTTCCTGCGCGCCGACATGGGCGTCACCGGCGCCAACTTCGGCGTCGTCGAGACCGGGACGATCTGCCTCGTCACCAATGAAGGCAACGCACGGATGGTGACGACGCTCCCCCGGATCCACGTCGTGCTGATGGGGATCGAGAAGCTCGTCCCGACCATGGCGGATCTCGATCGGTTCCTGAAGCTGTTGGCGCGATCCGCAACCGGTCAGAAGCTGACCGCGTATACGGCGCTCATCCGCGGGCCGCGGCGCGCCGGGGACGACTGCGGGCCGGATGAAATGCACGTCGTGCTGCTCGACAACGGCCGCACGAAGATTCTCGCCGGCGAGACCGCCGAAATCCTCGGCTGCATCCGGTGCGGCGCGTGTCTGAACGTATGCCCGGTTTATCGCAGCATCGGGGGCCACGCGTACGGGGACGTCTATCCGGGCCCGGTCGGCGCGATCGTGACGCCCGGCCTGCGTGGCCTCGATCGGCATGCGGAGCTGCCGGGCGCGTCCACGTTGTGCGCCGCATGCCGTGACGTCTGTCCCGTGCGACTCGACATCCCGCGCATGCTGCTGGCCCTCCGGCGGCGGGCCGTCGAGGAAACGTCGCAGCCCTTCGAGCTGCGCGTCGGGATCAAGACGTTTGCGCGGATCGCGACGCGGCCGCGCCTCTACCGCACGGTCACGACGCTCGCGCGCCGGATCCTGCGCAGGCGCGCCACGAATGGCTGGATCACCCGCGCGCCCGGTCTCGCGGCCGCCTGGACGCAGTCGCGCGACCTGAAGGCGCCGGCGGAACAGACGTTCGAGCAGCAGTGGCGCGCGCGGGCCGCGGCAAGGCGGACCCGATGAGCGGCGCGCGAACTGTGATCCTCGATCGGATCGAGCGCGCGCTGCGAACCGCGCGCCTTCCGAACGTGCCCGAGATTGCGAACGTACCTGCGGAGTCCAGCTTCAGCCCGACCTCGCCCAGTTCGGGTCTGCCTGAAGGCGGACCCGACGAGCGGCAGGGCCATCACGATCCGAAGGCCCTGCTCGATCGATTCCTCCTCGAGGCGCGCGCGCTCGGCGTCGAGGCGTTCGTCGAGGGATCGGTCGTCTCGGTTCGCGAACGGCTCGCGGCCATCGTCGGCACGCGCCGGGTGCTGAGCTGGAATCCGGAGCGGCTGCCCTACGACGCCGGGGCGATCGTCGCGGGCGCGTGTCTCGGATCGGCGCCGCTCCGCGAGCAGGCGGGCGCGGAGATCGGGGTCACCGGCTGTGACGCCGCGATCGCCGAGACCGGGTCGCTGGTGCTCCTGACGGCGCCGGGCGCCGCGCGCACCGTCTCGCTGCTGCCGCCGGTCCATGTGGCGCTCGTGCGGCCGCAGGATCTGTGTTTCAGCATGGGCGGGTTCTTCGAGGCGAGCGCCGCGCGAATGGTGGACGCGAGCAGCTGCACGGTCGTGACCGGCCCCAGCCGCACCGGCGACATCGAGCTGACGCTGACCATCGGCGTCCACGGTCCGGGCCGCGTGGTCGTGATCATCGGTCCGCGGGATGAAGGGCCCACACCACAGAGACTCGGAGACACAGAGGCGCGCCAGCGGTGTTCGGCGGGCGCCGCAACGCGGCGGCGCAGCCGGACTCGGGATGATGCGCGAACCGCACTGGGCTGTGATGCGGCTCGTGCATCATCTCGAGCCGGCTACGCTCGTCGGCCTGCAAGGCAGGCCGACCTGCCGAACACTCTCGCGCGCAATTGCTCTGTGTGGTGCTGTGCGCCTGCCGGCCGAAGCTCGCAGAGCGAGGGCCGGAGCGTTGCGTTCAAATGGTTTTCTCTGTGCCTCCGAGCCTCCGTGGTGTTTTCTTTTTCGTGTCCTTCTTATACTTCGTGTCTTCGTGGTTGCATTTTTTCGTTCGAGTCGGCGTCATGATGCGCGTCGACGCCCACCAGCATTTCTGGCGATACGACCCCGTCGAGTACGGCTGGATCGACGGCGCGATGGCGGCGCTCAGGCGCGACTTTCTGCCATCGGACGCGAGGCCCGAGATGGCCGCGGCGGGCGTCGACGCGTGCGTCGCGGTGCAGGCGCGGCAGTCGCTCGACGAGACGCGCTGGCTCCTCTCCCTCGCCGACGCGCACCCGTTCATCGTCGGCGTCGTCGGCTGGGTGGATCTGCAGTCGCCGTCGGTCGACGACGATCTCGCGGCGTTCTCGGCGCACCCGAAGCTCGTGGGCATCAGACACATCGTGCAGAGCGAGGCGGACGACTTTCTGTCACGGCCGGCGTTTCGACGCGGGATCGCCCGGCTCGATCGCTGGGGCCTCGCCTACGACATCCTGATTCATGCTCGCCACCTCGCCGAGGCCGTCAGGTTTGTCGGCGACTTTCCGGCGCAGCGCTTCGTCCTCGATCACCTCGCGAAGCCCGAAATCAGAAAGGGCGCGCTCGACGAGTGGCGGGCGGACATCGAGCGCCTGGCCGCTTTTCCGAACGTCTGCTGCAAGCTCTCGGGCCTCGTGACCGAAGCCGACTGGCGGGCGTGGAGGCCCGATCAGCTTCGTCCGTACCTGGACGTCACGTTCGAGTGCTTCGGCGCGGACCGTCTGATGATCGGGTCCGACTGGCCCGTGTGCACGCTCGCGGCCGGTTACGCGGACACGATGGGCCTTGTCGTCAATTACCTCGCGCAGGCGTCGGCG
>Ga0066695_10000193_pt1 | contig 15612 bp, 13 predicted proteins | sample GraSoiAngelo_144_FD_66452 | JGI IMG/M metagenome (GOLD analysis project Ga0066695, IMG submission 66452) | Grasslands soil microbial communities from the Angelo Coastal Reserve, California, USA - 14_1009_02_40cm | ecosystem: Environmental > Terrestrial > Soil > Grasslands | place: USA...
CTCAGACGTTCCACTGACCACCTGATTCTGGCGAGCGTCGACGCGGACTGCCGGCTCACGGCGGCTCACGGCATCATTCGGCAGGCGCTCGCCGGCGGCCGCATGGTGAGCCTGGTGCATCTCATCGTCGCGGCCACGAGCCGCGTGCTGCCGCGGTTCCCGCGACTCATGAGCTTCGCATACGAGGGCGTGCTCTACCGCTACCGGGCTGTGGACGTCGCCTTCGTCGCTCGCACGCCCGACGGCCGGCTCTACACGCCCGTCGTTCGGTCGGCCGATCGTGCAGACCTCGACGGGATTGCACGGGTCTGTCAGGCGGAGACGCTCCGCATCATGCGGGGCGGCGTCAAGGTCGAGGAACTGGAAGGCGCGTGCTTCACGATCTCGCACGTGCCCGTTGGCCGGACGACCCGCGTCGTCGCGTTGCCCAGCTTCGGGCAGTCGGCCATTCTCGGCGTGTCCGCCGAGCGGCCGTCGATCGAGCTCGTCGACGGCGCGGTCGTCGAACGGCCGCTCGTGACGCTGACGCTCAGTTACGACCACTCGCTGTGCGATGGAGTCTACGCGGCCAGCTTTCTCGCTGAACTGACCAGCCATCTCGAGCGGCCGGCCCCGTGAGCGTCCTGAACAAACCCTCGATCGTTGGCGGGCCCGTACGCCTCGACGTCTGTACGCGTACCTCTCCGATCCGGGAGCAGTACGCGCTGCTGGTGAGCATTCGGCTGTTCGAGCAGTCGCTGCTCGATCTGTTTGCGACCGGCGTGCTGGCGGGCACGACCCACACGTGCGTGGGACAGGAGACGATCGCCGTCGGGGTGATCTCCGCGATCGACCGCGATCTCGACATCGTCTTCAGCAACCATCGCGGCCATGGCCACTTCCTGGCGTACTGCGGCGAAGTGGAACGCCTGTACCTCGAAGTCATGGGCAAGGCCGGCGGTGTCTGCGGCGGCCGCGGCGGCAGTCAGCATCTGCACCACGGGAACTTTTATTCGAACGGTGTTCAAGGCGGCATCGCGCCGGTGGCGACCGGTATGGCGCTCGCCGGGAAGCTGCAACGGACCGGCGGCGTCGCCGTCGTGTTTCTCGGCGACGGCACGCTGGGCGAAGGGGTCGTTTACGAGTCCTTCAACATCGCGGCCTTGTGGCAGCTGCCGCTCGTGTTCGTCATCGAACACAACGGGTACGCGCAGAGCACGCCGTCGGCATTGCAGATCGCCGGAGAGGTGGCAGCGCGGCCCCGGGCATTCGCCATTCCCACCACCGAGTGCTCACCCGCCGCGGATGTGAGCGACGTGCTGGGCTGCGCCAGCCGGGCGATCGACGCGGCCCGCGCCGGAGGCGGGCCGCAGTGCGTCGTCTGCTACACCTACCGTCTCGCCCCGCACAGCAAAGGCGACGACAACCGGTCGCCGGATGAGCTCGGCGCGGCGTGGGCGCGGGATCCGATGAAAGCGGCGCGCGCCGCGGTCTCCGATGACGCAGCGGCGGATGCGATCGAGCGAGAGGCCGAGGAACGGGTTCGTGCTGCCCGGCTTCGCGCAACCGATCCGGCGTGTCCGAATCCTTAGCGCCAATCGACGCCTTGCCCACGGTTCTCGCTTCGCTCAACCAGAGCCTGCATCAGCTGATGGACGCCGATGAGCGGGTCGTGCTTCTCGGCGAAGACATCCTCGATCCCTATGGAGGCGCATTCAAAGTCACCCGCGGGTTGTCGTCGCGCTTTCCGGCTCGTGTCTTCACGACGCCGATTTCGGAAGCCGCCATCGTGGGACTCGCGTCCGGACTCGCCCTTCGAGGCCTCCTGCCGATCGCAGAGATCATGTTCGGCGACTTTCTCTTCCTCGCCGGGGATCAGCTGGTGAACCACGCGGCCAAGTTTCGATGGATGTACAACGACACCGCGCGTGTACCGCTGGTGATTCGCACGGCGATGGGCGGACGGCGCGGCTACGGACCGACCCACAGCCAGTCGGTTGAAAAGCACTTCATGGGCGTGCCGGGGCTCTGGGTCGTGGCGCCGCACGTGCTGTCATCACCAGGAGAGCTGCTTCGCCAGGCGACGCTCGAGTGCCCGGACCCTGTCGTCTTCATCGAGAGCAAGACCTGTTACGGCCGGTCGCTTCTCCCGGGCCTGCCGGAGATGACGACGACGGTGGTCTCGGATGCGGAGTCGCCGTTTCCGACCATGCTGTTCCGGCAAGACCGCGCTTCCGATCCCGACGGCTTGATGTGGTGCTACGGGGGCATGGTGCCGCTCTGCGTTGAGGCCATCCAGCACCTTCGCGCCGCGGAACACCTGTCGGTGGATTTGGCCGTCGTCAGCCAGCTGTCGCCGGTGCCGTCGACGCACATCCGCCGAATCCTCGATGACGCCCGACCGCAGCTGTCCGTGTACGTCGAGGAAGCCAGCGTCGCGCACGGGTGGTCGGCAGAAATGCTCGCGCAGGTTCAGGAATACGCTGGCGCGATAAACGGCACCGCTAGAGCGGCGCCCTACGAAGGCTCGACATCGGATCGCCCGATCAGGCACGAGCGCATCGGAGCCGCCTACAGCCCGATTCCCAGCAACCGTGAACAGGAGCGCGAGGCGCTTCCCCAGATCCACGACATCGTGACGCGAGTGCTCGAATGCTTCTGAATCGCGGCCGCGCGGCCTGACATGCGACGCGCCGTTCGAATGGCTCGCGATCGCAAGTGGGACGAACAGCTGCCTTCTCAGAAAGCGACTTCGAGTGAGTAAACCGGCCATGGACATTGAAGATCACCGCGACCTCAAGCTGCTCGAGGCAGTGGAGGCGGATTCGCGCGTCACGCAGCGCGGTCTGTCGACGCAACTCGGCATCGCGCTCGGCCTGATCAACATTTACCTGAAGCGCCTCGTGCGCAAAGGGTACATCAAGTGCGTGAACGTGCAATCCAACCGGCTCACGTACTTACTCACTCCACGTGGGATTGCCGAAAAACTGCGTCTCACGTACGAATTCATGGACTATTCGCTGCACCTGTACGGCGAGGTGCGGCAGCACCTGCGGGCGGTCATTCGCGAATGCGCTGCGGCCGATCGCCGCGTGGCGATTTTCGGACGTGGCGAAGCGGCGGAGCTCTCGTATCTCGCGCTGAAGGAGTTTGGTCTGGAGCCGCTCGCCATTTTCGACGTCGAGGGCGGGCCCGATTTCCTGGGCATGCCGGTGCTGCCCATCCATCGGCATCCGGAGGTCGCATACGATCTGATGATCGTCGCGACGCTCGAGAGCTCAGGGGAGCTCGTCGCCAAGCTCATTCGGGACGGCGTGCCGACGGAGAAGCTGTTCCCGCTTCGCCAGGAAGCGGTCCCGCGCCGCAAGCCGGCGGAGCTGGTTCGATCTGGAAACGGTCAGGACGGATAGAAGATCGCATTCATGGCCATAACGCGAAAGCGCGTGTGTATTACGGGCGGGGCGGGATTCATCGGATCGTACCTGGTCCAGCACCTCATCGAGGACAACGAGGTCGTCGTCTTCGACAACCTTCGTCGCAATGCGATTCAGTTCGCTCACGTCGAGGGACACCCGCACCTCCGCCTGATCAAGGGCGACGTGATGGATTACGACGCGACGCGCCGCGCCGTCGAGGGTTGTCACATCGTCATTCATTGCGCGGCGATCGCCGGCGTCTATTCGGTCGATCGCAATGCCGTGACGACGATGGAGGTGAACCTGCTCGGGACGCATCAGGTCGTGAAGGCGGCGATCGACGTGGGGGTGGAGCGGTTCGTCGAGTTCTCGACGAGTGAGGTGTACGGCCCCTTCATTCACAAGGGCAAGGAAGACGATCTGACGACGATCGGCCCCATCGGCGAGAGCCGCTGGGTGTATGCCGCCAGCAAGCTGGCGTCCGAGCATCTGTCCTATGCCCACTACAAGGAGGACGGCCTGCCGCTCGCGATCGTGCGGCCGTTCAACGTCTATGGGCCGAGACAGGTGGGGGACGGCGCCATCCGCGGGATCATCATCCAGGCGCTACAACACGCCCCGATCACGCTCTACAACGATGGCACGCAGATACGCGCCTGGTGCTTCGTGGAGGACTTCGTCGACGGTGTGCTGCGGTGCGCCGAGATGCCCGAAGCGATTGGCCAGGCGTTCAACCTGGGCAATCCCCAGGGGACGGTCACCAATTTCGAGCTCGCCAACATGATCCTCAGGTTGACCAACTCGAAATCCGACGTCGTCTTCAAGCCGCATCCCGGGCCGGAGGTCGACTTGCGTGTACCGTCAATCGAAAAGGCCATGACGCTGCTGAAATTTCAACCGACTGTGTCCCTCGAGGCCGGCATCTCGCGCACCATTTCGTGGTACGCCGAGCACATGTCGGTGACCCAGCGCTGATGCGCGTCATCGTCACCGGTGCGTCCGGATTCATCGGACGCAATGTGCTGCTCCGCGCACCGCGCGACTGGGAGATCACCGCTGTCTACCATCGCGCCGACGTGTTGGAGGCCTTCGTCGCGGCCCATGGGTTGAGTCACCACGTCACACCGGTTCGATGCGACCTGATGAACCCGGCTGACATGGCTGGGCTCACGCAGGCGGTAGGCGGCCGGGCCGACGCCGTGCTCTATCTCGCCGCGAACGGCGATCCCGCGGCATCGGTCGAACGGCCGCGTTGGGACCTCGAATCGAACACCGTGGCCCTTGTCAATTTCCTCGAGCACTGTCCCGTTGATCACGTGGTGTACGTCTCGTCGGGCGCGGTGTACGACGGTCTGACCGGCCCCGTGTCTCCGTCGACGGCCGTCGCGCCGCGTCTGCCTTACGCGATCTCGAAGCTGGCATCGGAGCAGTACGTCAGGTTCTTTGCGGAGCGGCGCCACGCCGTCGGCAGCTACATCAACGTGCGGTTTTTCGGCGCCTACGGCCCCTACGAACCGCTGCGGAAGATCACGACGCGCTGGATGCGCGCCGTGATGGACGGTCAACGTCAGTTGACGGTTCGCGGCGACGGCGAGAACCTCATCGATTTCATGTACGTCGACGACGCCGTCGACGGGTTTCTGACGCTCGCGGCCGCCGCGGGCGCGACCGGCACCGTCGACTTCGCCTCCGGCGCGCCCATCAGCGTGAACGAGGTCGTGCGGACGATGGGGCGCACGCTCGGCGTCGAGATCGCGCTCAGCCACGACGGCCACAGCGAAGAGTACATCCTGTTCCGGACCGTCGATGCCGCGATGTCCGAGCGTTTCGGTGTCCGACCGAAGATTCCGTTCGCCGACGGTGTGGCGCGCCTCCAGCAGTTCCTCGCGAGCCAGGCCGTTTGAACGAAAACATCGTCGTTCTCGGCGGCGGCCCCGCGGGAATCTCCGCCGCATGGCGCCTCTCATCACTCCGGTATCCCGTGACGGTCCTGGAAAAAGATACCGCGGTCGGCGGGATGGGCAAGACCATCGCGCTCGGCAAGTACGCGGTCGACTATGGCCCGCACACGTTCCACATCCGCGAGACGCCCGAAAGCCGGGCGATCATCGACGCGATCCGGCCCTTCTTCGGGGAGGATCCGCTGATCCTCACGCGCGGCACGCGTGTGCTGCTTCGCGGAAAGTACTACGTGTATCCGCTCGAGATGCTGCAGGTGCTGACCGGCGTCAGTCCACTGCTGTCGGCGCGCATCATCTTCGACTACGGCATGGCGACGCTCACGTCCGCGCTGTCGCCGCCCAGGAAGGAGCATTCGTTCGAAGAATGGGGCGTGCGAAATCTCGGGCGCACCCTGTACGACCTCTGCTTCGGCCTGTATTCGGCGCGTGTGTGGGGGCTGCCGACCTCGCAGATCTCATCGAAGCAGGCGCAGCGCGTCGCCAAGCTGAACCTCAAGAACATCATCCTCCGGACGCTGGGGATCAGGGCGGATCCCACCACCTATTTCACGAAGTACATGTACCCACGCCGCGGCATCAGCGTGCTCTTCGAGGGCATGTCCTCCGAAGTTCGGAAGGCGGGCAACGACATCCGGCTCTCGTCGCGCGCCGTGCGCGTCGAGCGGGCTGGCGAACGCATTACCGGTGTCGTGTATTCACGCAACGGACAGGACGAGCGCATCGCGTGCGACGGCGTCATTTCCACTCTGCCGCTCCCGCAGCTGGTGTCGATGATCACGCCCGCGCTGCCGGCCCAAGTCGCAGAGCACGCGTCGAAGCTGCGTTATCGCAGCCTCAAGCTGATTTACATCGCGCTGAAGCGGCCCGCCCTCACCGATTTCCACTGGGTCTATCTTCTCGACGAGGAGTTTCGCGTGAATCGCGTCTCCGAGCAGAAGAACGTCAGCGCCGACATGATTCCGGCGCATCGCACCGTGCTGTGTATCGAGCTGTCGCTGTGGCGGGACGAGCCGTTGTGGCACGCGAGCGACGAGGAGATTTTCAGGCTCGCGCTTCGCGACGTGATGAAGATGGGGTACGGCGTCACGGAGGACGAGGTCGAGGAGTACTACATCACCGACATTCCCACGGCCTACCCCGTTTACGAGTTGAACTTCGAAGACCACCTCATCCCCGTGCTCGAAGGCGTGCACAAGGTGCCGAATCTTCTCACGCTTGGCCGTCACGGGTTGTTCCTCAACAACAGCATGGACGACAACGTGCTGCTCGGGATGAAGGTCGGCGATCACATTGCGGCCGGCGGTTTCCGGAGCGACGCGTGGCTGTCACAGATGCTGGCCTTCATGAACCTGCGGTTCCAGGGGAAATGACCGGCCGGTCAGCCAGCCCGCACCCAGGACTGCCAGGATCAGGACGATGGGCTTGGCGGGCAGCGATTGGCGCGCCTCGGTCAGCAGCGGAAAATGCACGGCGGTGACGTAGACGATCGGCGCCGCCATCAGACAGGTGTCGGCGTACCGTCTGGCCCGCGCCAGCGCGCACAACCCGGCCGCGGCCAACGCCAGAATCGCCGCCTGGACAAGCCAGAGGCCGCGGATGACGAGCGGCGGCACCTGGTTGATTTGGCTGTAGCGAATCGGAATGTCGGCCGACCACAGCGAGAAGAGGCCCCGCGTGAGGCGGCGCCGCAGGTGCGCCGATCGATCGCGGGCAATATTCTGCAGTCCGACACGCAGGTATTCGTTGTCCGCTTCGATCCGCGCCGTCGTGCGACGCATCGGATCCTCCGGCTCGGTCCAGATCTTCCGGATGTCCTGCCATTGATGCGCGTAGACGAGCATCGGTGCCGCGTCCACTCGCTCCGCCGCCGCCAGCGCCACGATCTTCGCGTCGAGGTGCGAACGATCCGGCGTCTTGTCGACGATATCGGTCAGCTGGCTTTGCACGCGACCCGGCCAGTGTCCCTGCCACGAACCTTCCCAGATGCCGCGGCCGATGCCGCCGGCTGGCGACAGAGTGAAGCGGTGCATCGTGACGTAGTTGTACGTGAACCACGGCAGCATCGCGACCGCGAACACCGCGAGTGCCATGGCCCAGCGCGGCCACGGCGGCCGCTGGGCCCAGCCGATCAGCGGAAACAGCACGAGCGCCATCACGACAATGCCCGGCAAGAACAGGAAGAACGCGGGACGGCTCAAGGTCGTCGCGGCCGCCAGCACGCCGAACCCGGCGAACGCTCCTGGCCGCTGCTCATGAACCGCCCGGACGAGCATCCACATCGTCAGCGTGAACATCAAGGTGGTCCAGACCTCGGTCAGGACCAGCGCTGCGAAGTACGGCAGCGTCGGGAACAGCGTCGTCGCACCCGCCGCGGCGATGCCGAGCCGGGGACCGCCGATCTGTCGCCCGATCGCGAACACCGTCAGGCAGATGGCGACGAACACGCCGATCTGAACGGCCGCGACCGCCGCGTGCGTCGCGCCGAAGACGCGGTAGATGACTGCAACGAACGCCGGGTACACGGGCGTTCGAAGGACTTCGGGCACGAACTGCGGCGCGTCGGGATAGCGAGTGAACTTGCCGGTTGAGGCGAGAACCTCGGCGAGCCGCCGGTATCCGTCCTGGTCGGTCCACTCCGTCGTCCAGTCCGGTCGCTGGTAGACCATGAAGAGCATGCCATGGAGCGCGGCGACGAGAGAGACGACAACGAGCGATCGTTGGACGGTCACGGCAGTGATTCTAAGGGCGTTTGCACACGCCGTAGCGCGAGACCTCAGCCAAGCGAACGCCGCTCGCCTGAAAGGCTCGCGCTCCACGAGCCGTTTGCACGACGCCGGAGCGCGAGCGCTACACGAACGTGCAAAACGCACTAAGCCAGCAGATCGCGGTACAGCCCGTCGATGTCCGTGACGAGTCTGTTGATCCCGTATTGCGCGACCACACGCTGGCGACCAGCTTCGCCCATGGCACGGCGGCGGCCCGGCTCGGCGACGAGGCGGCTCACGTGATCTGCCAACTGGCCGGCGTCGCCCGGCGGCGCCATCAGGCCGACGTCAGAGGTCGGCATCACGTCGGCGACACCGCCGACATCGGTGCTGACGCCTACGCATCCCGCCGCCAGGCTCTCGATGAGCGCCACGGGCGTGCCCTCGTTGCGCGAGGTGAGCAGGAAGATGTCGGTGGCGCCGTACACCGTTTCCAGGTCGCGGCGCCAGCCGAGGAACCGCACGCGGTCGGCGATGCCGAGCGAGACGGCGGCGGCTTCGAGCGCTTCGCGCAGTTCACCATCGCCGACGATGAGAAACACGGTGGATGCGTGCAAGCGAGCGACGCGCTGCGCGACCTCGAGAAACAGCCGCTGCTCCTTGATGGCCGTCAGTCGGCCGACGGTGGTGACGACGGTTGCGCCGGGTGGAATGTCCAGGGCGGCTCTCGCGACAGCACGCGCCTCGTCTTCGATTGCAGCCAGCGCATCGAGATCGAAACCGAGCGGCACCACGCGGTACTGCTCGTGACGCCCAATCCGGTACTCCTGGACGAGCTCGTCGCGGATCCGCTGCGAGACGGCGACGATTCGATCCGTCACGCCGGCGAGCCGTCGTTCCGCGGCGATGAACAGCCGCGTCTTCGCCAGGCCGAAGTACCCCTCGAGCACGTGGCCGTGGTAGGTGTGGACGAGTCGCGCGCGCGCGCGACGGCCGGCCGTGTTGTTGTAAGCCAGAGCAGCCAGACGTCCGACCGCGCCCGCTTTGGCCATGTGGGTGTGCACGATGGCCGGCTTGAATTCGCAGAGCAGCCGGTATACCTTCCAGGCGGCTCTCGCATCGCTCGCCGGGGAGATGGGACGCTTCAGTGCCGCCAACTGCTTGGTGCGGGGAGGCGAAGCGGCACACTCCAGCAGATAGCTCATGTCGCCCTCTTGAGGGCCGACCTCGCCATGGATGAGCAGCGTCTCGAAGCCGCGTGCGGAGAGACGCGACGCCAGCTCGACGACCTGGATCGATGGGCCACCGATGTTGAGGCGTGTCACGAAGCGGACGACGCGAATGGGAGCGAGGGCGGACGGCATCGGGGACTTGGGCCACTCAATCTAGCATTGTCTCCATCGCACGACCGGTTCGCATTCAGGGCCTCACACTCTCACGCTGTTCCGATTTTTCCGCGACAATGTCCTGACACTGCTCCCGGAGAGGACGCTCTGATGCGAAAGGGCCGCCGGGTTCCATGACGACTCAGACGCTGTCGCGTCGCAAACGTCAGGTGTTCGTGCTCGTGGCGACCGCGCTCGTCTTTTTTGTGGGCGCGGCTGCGTTGCTGGCAGCCGACATCTACCTGCACGGGCGCTTCCAGGAGTCGGCCGGTGTGAACATCTGGGGTTATCGCGGTCCCGTTCTGGGACGCAAGAAGCCCGGCGATCTACGGATCGCGTTCCTCGGCGGCAGCACGGCGTTCGGTTACGGTGTGAGCTGGGACCAGGCCATTCCCGCGCAGCTCGAGAAGCAGCTGAATGCGCGGCTGCCGCCAGGCGTCTCCCGCGTCAGCGTGGCAAACCTCGCCTACAACAACGAGGGCGCGTACTCGTTCACGTTCACGCTGGACGATTACAGGTACCTGGACTACGACATCGTGTGTCTGTACGAGGGCTACAACGACATGATGGGCGATTCGAGGAATCCGAACACTTCGGTGTTTCGCCACGATTCTCCGGTGTTCAAGCTCACCGGCTACCTGCCGATCTTTCCCATCGCTTTCCGGGAGAAGGCGTCGGCCTTGCGGTTCGGGGGAGACCTGAATGGGTACTACCGCGCAATGCGCGGCGAGGAGACCAAGACCGTGTTCCGTCCCGGTCTCGCCAATCGAACTGCCGCCGGCGCTCTCGACGCATCCGCGGCCATCGCGGAATCGCTCCAGCGGCAGCTCGCGAAGGTCATGCAGGAGCCGCCGCCGCAGATTGTCGGCGGAGACGCGACCGGCTGCAAAGTCCCCTGGGGCGAATACTGCAAATCGATGTTCACGGCCGTTGACCACGCGCTGGCGATGAGGAAGCGGGTGCTCGTCATCACCCAGCCGTATGCGGCCGGGTTCCTGCGAGAACGTCATGTCGATCAACAGAGCACCATGTCGACTACGCTGTTGATCCGCTATCAGGGCAATCCGCGCGTGCAGTATGCGAACGCCGGGACCGCCGTCGATATCAGCGATCCCGTCGTGGGCTACGACCACATGCACTTGACAGCGCCAGCCAACGCGGTAGTTGCCGCGCACCTGGTCGAACCGATTCGAGCCCTGGCTCAGGTCAGGCCATGACTGCAGGCCGTTTCCCGGGCGCCGACCTGAAGACGTTCGGCGTGATCGCCGTCCTGCTGGTTACGGTGGCGTTTCTGGCGCCGGCGCCGGATCGGCCGACCGATCGCGACATCTATGAAGCGACGGCGGCTCACGGTGTGGTGTACGACTGTTCCGATCTTCAATGCTTCCGCGTCCTGGTCGCGTGGACGCTTGGTGTGCTGCCGGGGCCGTCGGTGCCGAAATGGAAGATCTACGCAGCGCTCTCCGACGCTGCGGCCGCGGTCGTGCTGGGCCAGCTGTGTCGAGCGGTCGGCCTGTCGAATCAGGTAGCAGCCCTCAGCACGTGGGTCGCCGCGTTCGGCTTCGGGTCGCTCTATACGCTCTACGATCCCTTTTCGTCAGACGCGCTGATGTTTCTCATGGGGCCCCTGCTGACGCTCCTGATGCTGCGCGGGCGCATGGGGATTGCTGCGCTGGTCGGGGCGCTGGGCGTGCTGGCGAAGGAATTCGCGGCCGTGCCGCTCTTCGTCTTCGCCCTGGCGGCGGCCATCAAGCGGCAATGGCCCCTGGCGTTGCGGGCGCTCGCCTCGGCCAACGCGGCGCTCATCGTCTGGCTGGGACTGCAGTTCTGGCTGATGCTCCGCTTCAACTACACCTACAGCAACAGCGCCTCCACGCAGCTCTTATCGGGCGGGAACCTCGTGGGGTGGCTCTCGAGGCTGAGCCCGCGCCTCGCCGTGTCGTCTGTCTTCACGGAGTACGGCGCCATCTGGCTGCTGGCGCTGGTCGGCTTTTTTCGAGGGCCGTCGATATTGCGGCGATTGTCGATCGCGGCCGTTCCACCGGCGTGGCTGTTCTCCTACGTCCAGCAACCCGACCGCGCGCTCTGGAACTTCCATTACCTGATGATCCCGTTGGCCATGATCGTGGCCAGTCGCCTTCCGTTCTGGTGGTCGTGGGCCCTCGTCGGTTTCTTCGCGTTCGCCAATCTCCGGCTGGGAGCTCAGCTCGCGTTCGTGCCGGCTGCTCGCATTGCCTTGACGGTGTCGGTCGTGATCGCGGCCGTGGCAGTCGTTCGTGACTGGCGCGAGCCGGCCGATGGGTCACCGGCCGAGGTACTGACGCTCTAATCGTTCGACATGGCTCACAAATCTCCCGCCAACCCTGAGCGATCGTTCGGCATTTCCGTCGGCGGCGTCCTCTGCGCGATCGCGATCGTTCTGCTCTGGCGCCGGCGGATCGGCCGTGCCGAGTGGCTGGGTGCGGTCGGCGCGGTGTTGGTCGTCCTGGGGTTTCTGCGGCCGCGTCTGCTGAAACCGGTGAGCGTCGTCTGGTGGAAATTCGCTGTCCTCCTCGGCCGGGTCAACGCGCGCGTGCTGCTATCGATCATTTTCTTTCTGATTCTGACGCCCATCGGCCTGGTGTGGCGGCTGACCGGCAAGGATCCCCTGGCGCGACAGCGCCGCCACTGGCCCGGATGGGCCCCGCATCCCGCCCGCTACAAGGACGCGAAGCATTTCGATCGCATGTTTTGAGGTAACGCCATGAGTAAAGGACGCGTGCTCGGAGAGTTCTGGGAATTTCTGAAACACGAAAAGAAATACTGGCTCGTGCCCGTCGTCGTCGTCTTCCTGCTGTTCGGGCTGCTGCTGGTGTTCTCGCAGTCGAGTGCTGTCGCGCCGTTCATCTACACGCTCTTCTAGCGTGACGAGTTCCAGATCCCGTGACACATCGCTCGTGGCGAGCTGGTCGAACCACGAGCAAAACGGCTCATTCTTCGACAGGCTCAGGATGAGCGTCTGTGCAGAACCGTCACACTCGCCACATTGAATCGTGCCGACTCGCATCCTCGGAATCTCCGCCTACTATCACGACTCGGCTGCCTGCCTGGTCGAGAACGGCCGCATCGTGGCCGCCGCGCAGGAGGAGCGCTTCACCCGCAAGAAGCACGACGCGTCGTTCCCGAAGCACGCCGTCGACTACTGCCTGCGGGAAGCCGGAAGTACGGTCAAGCAGATCGATCTCGTGGGCTTCTACGAGAAGCCGCTCGTGAAGTTCGAGCGGCTGCTCGAAACCTACGTGTCCTACGCGCCGAGCGGGTGGAAGTCGTACCTGACGGCGCTGCCTCTCTGGTTGACCGACAAGCTGTGGATGAGCGACGAGATCGCCGGCGAGCTGGAGGACTACGAGGGTCGGATTCTGTTCGGCGAGCACCACGAATCGCACGCGGCCTCCGCGTTTTATCCGTCGCCGTTCGAGCAGGCCGCGGTGCTGACGATCGACGGCGTGGGCGAATGGGCAACCTCGTCGATCGGCGTCGGCCGCGGCCACGATCTCGAGCTCTTCCGCGAGATGCGGTTCCCGCACTCGCTGGGCCTCCTGTATTCGGCCTTCACGTACTTCGCCGGCTTTCGCGTCAATTCCGGCGAGTACAAGGTGATGGGCCTCGCGCCCTACGGCGAGCCGAAGTACGTGAAGGCGATCAAAGACCATCTCCTCGAGATTCGAGACGACGGCAGCCTGTGGATGAACATGGAGCACTTCACGTATCCACAGGGCCTGACGATGACCGGTGATTCGTTCGCGGCGATCTTCGACGGACCGCCGCGGCAACCGGAGTCGAAGCTCACACAGCGGGAAATGGACCTCGCGCGCTCGATTCAGGACATCACCGAAGAGGTGATGATGAAGATGGCCTCGTTCGCGTGGAAGGAGACCGGGCTGCCGTATCTCTGCATGGCCGGCGGCGTCGCCCTCAACTGCGTCGGCAACGGCAGGATTCTGCGCGACGGTCCATTCGATGAGATCTGGATTCAGCCGGCGGCGGGGGACGCCGGCGGCGCAGTCGGCGTCGCCTTGAATCTGTGGCACCGCTACCTCGACAAGCCGCGCACGAGTCCGGAGCACGCCGGCACGTGGCGTCCGGTGGGCAAGGGGCCCGGCAGCGCGTCTGCTGATGTGCCGTACGCCGACGGCATGAGCGGCGGGTTTCTCGGCCCGCGTCCCGGTGAAGACGAGACCGCCGCATGGGCGGAGCAGCACGGCTACAAGGCGCGCCGCTGCAGTCCGACGGAACTGGCCGATGCAGTGGCCACGCTGCTGGCGGACGAAAAAGTCGTGGGGCTGTGCCAGGGCCGGATGGAATTCGGCCCGCGTGCGCTCGGCGGCCGGTCCATCATCGGCGACGCGCGCTCGCCGAAGATGCAATCGGTGATGAATCTCAAGATCAAGTTCCGGGAGTCGTTCAGGCCCTTTGCGCCTGCCGTGCTGCGCGAGCACGTCCACGAGTGGTTCGAGCTGGACGGAGACAGCCCGTACATGCTGCTGGTGGCCGACGTGCTGCCCTCACGCCGCCTGGCGATCCCCGACGCGGCGAAGGATCTCTGGGGCATCGAGCAGCTGAACGTGCCGCGCTCAACCATCCCGGCGGTGACCCACGTCGACTACTCCGCTCGAATCCAGACCGTGCGCCGCGAGACGAACCCGGTCTACTACGACATCATCAACGCGTTCTATCGCCAGACGGGCTGCCCGGTCATCGTCAACACTTCCTTCAACGTCCGCGGCGAGCCCATCGTCTGCACGCCGGACGATGCGTACCGGTGCTTCATGCGGACGGACATGGACGCGCTCGTCGTCGAGAACTTCGTGCTCGAGAAAGCCGAACAGACGCCGATCGAAGCCGATGAAAACTGGCGCAGGGAGTTCGTGCTCGATTGACGGTGTGGCGCTCATGACGGGGACGCGGGTTCTCCTGCGCCCGCAAGTGCGGCTCATCGCCCTCTGCTGCGCGGCGCTGCTGGTCCCGCTTTTCCTGCCTCTCCTGACCGGTCGGGTATTCACGAAGGACGACCTGGCCGCTCTGCACCTTCCGTTCCGCTATCTGTATCGCGAAGCACTGCGCGCCGGCGACTCCTTTCTCTGGACGCCCGCGTATCGGTCGGGTCTCTATCTATACGGTGAGGGTGAGGCCGGGATGGCGCATCCACTTCATCTCTTGCTCTATCGGTTTCTTCCGCTCGGTCCGGCGTTCAATCTGGAGATCATCAGCACCTACATCGCGATGCTGATGGGCACAGGGTTGCTCCTCCGGCGGCTCGAACTTCCGGCCGAGGCCGCGGCGTTCGGAGCGATGGCGTTCACCTTCAGCGGCTTCAATCTGTTCAATCTGATGCACGTCAACCACATTGCAGCGGTGGCGCATATGCCATGGCTGCTGCTCGGCACTCACGTCCTCCTGACTTCGCGGGATCGAAGACGCTGCGCCTGGGCGTTCGCTGGCGTGGCGCTGGCGGTCGGATCGCAATTGCTCGTCGGCAATCCCCAGTACGTGTGGCTGACGCTCGTCGTCCTGGGATTCATGGTGCTCTGTCTGCTGTACGCCGGAGCGCCGTCCTCGCGCGTGCCGCTCCTGCTTGCCGCGGGAATGTTGGGGGCGCTCATCGGCGCGGTGCAGCTGCTACCGACACTTGATTTCGCCCGGGAATCGACGCGCGTGACGTGGTCGCAGGATCAGGCGTTGTCGTTCTCGTTGTCGCCGCTGAATGTCGTGCAGTTGTGGTCGCCCTTTGCGTTTCAGTTCCGCATCCATGCGCCTGCGTCGGAAGCGTTCATCGTGCACGAGTTCATCGTCTATAACGGTGCTTTCTGCACGGTGGCGCTGTTCTGGCTGGCTCTGCGATGGCGCCAGAGGACTCGCCGTGGCCTGCTCATCGCGCTGTTCGCGTTGGCGGGCATCAGCTTCGTGCTGGCGATGGGTCGGTACGGAGGGGTTTACGTCTGGTTGGCGCACCTGCCGGGGCTGCGCACCCTCCGGGCGCCGGCACGGCACCTCGTGCTGTTCCAACTGGCGCTGAGCGGAATTGCCGCGATCGCGTTCGAGGATGTCGTCGGGCTGGTGCGACGCGGCGAGAAAATCGAGATCCGGCGCCTGTGGCCAATGGCCGTTCCCGTTGCGATCAGCGTCG